>Ga0126311_10000574_pt1 | contig 17242 bp, 16 predicted proteins | sample Plot61_FD_92539 | JGI IMG/M metagenome (GOLD analysis project Ga0126311, IMG submission 92539) | Serpentine soil microbial communities from UC McLaughlin Reserve, CA, USA - Plot61 | ecosystem: Environmental > Terrestrial > Soil > Grasslands | place: USA: UC McLaughlin Reserve, Lake County... | reverse complement strand
TAGCTCTTCGGAAACGATCACTGCCTCTATCTTTAACTTTGAGCGCTGCGCCTCCTCACACAAACGGAGTCCTTCGACAAAGATCAACTCGTCGATCTTGCCGTCGCGAACGGCTCGCGCCTGCCGAAGAAGGGAATTGTCGCGACTAGTGATCGTGTCGATCATAAAACTACTCAACCACCACTTCGGCCCAGATGGGCCAGTGGTCGGAAACGTTCAACGGCCGGGCCACGCCCCAACGCTCCACCTTAACCCCGCGCACGAAGATCCAATCAGCGTGCATTTGCAAACCAACGGTGCGCCACGTCGCTGTTCCGGTCGGGTAAGGCGTCGTGTAACCACGCGCTTCGAGAAACTCACGCGTCTCGATGCACTTCTGCTTAGACAACGTATTGAAATCGCCGAGCACGAGCGTCGGCACCGTTGCCGCTTCTGCCTGTGCCGCAATTACTTCAAGCTGGGCGAGCTGGCCATCGACGGCCGCGTGCGGATCGACGTGCGCGTTAAAAATGCGAACCGGTTGCGCTCCAACTGAGATCGTGGCTGCGACTGCGAGCCGCGGACGCCATTGACATTCCTGCCACGGCAGATCGATCCGCGTCACGTCGTGCAAAGGCAAACGACTCAACAATGCGACTCCCGTATCGCCACTATCATGCAAGTCGATGGGTTCTTCAAAGTCGAGCCACCATTGCCGCTTGACCGGCTTAACGCCCCGTGGAATTCCTGCGCCCTCGTGAACCCACTGCATTCCGAGTTGCGCGGCGAGCTCCTCGGCAACGTGATGGCCGCCCGTGCGTGCGGTGCGTTTGTCAGCTTCCTGCAAGGCGAGAACATCGACGCGTGGAAGTAATCGTCCATCCGAGAATGCTCGCGCGGCCGCGGAGATCTGTCGAGCGACATGTTCCGGACGGCCTGCCAAACTCATCAATCCCAGCTTGCGGCGGATCCCGCCCGAGATCAGGTAAGGCCCGCGCGCGTAGCGGATGTTGTATGATGCGATGACGAGCTTGTCCATGTTATGGATATATCATGAGTCAGATAGTTATATCGGTTGTTGACGACATGTTGTTTACGTCGAAGATTCGTGCGGTCGCGGAGGCGGCGGGTGTGGAGATAAGTTTTCCGCGGACCCAGGAGGCTGTCGTTTCAAAAGCACGCGAGACTAAGCCGGGGTTGATACTTGTCGACTTGCACAATCAACGCATCGATCCGATCACGCTGGCGCGGGAGTTGAAGGCTGACGAAGAGCTTCGATCGATACGATTGATCGGCTTCTTCTCGCATGTGGAAACCGAGCTCCGGCGAAACGCGCTCAGCGCAGGATTTGATCAAGTCGTCCCGAGATCCGTATTCGCGAGAGATCTTCCAGAAATATTAACCACGGATTACACGGATACCGGTGCGATCACCTCGTGAATCGACCGCACCTCGTTGACCATTTCCTCATATTGCTCGAGCGTTAGTGCCTGGGCGCCGTCTGAAAGCGCTTGCTCAGGTTTATCGTGCACTTCAACAATAATGCCGTCCGCTCCGACAGCAACGCCCGCGCGTGCCAACGGTGTCACCATGTAATTCTTGCCCGTCCCATGCGACGGATCGATGATCACCGGCAGGTGCGAAATGCGGCGTACGGCGGGAATCGCCGCGAGATCCAGTGTGTTTCGGGTGTGCTGCGCAAATGTGCGAATGCCGCGCTCGCAAAGGACAAGCTGGTAGTTGCCTTCGGCCATGATGTATTCCGCCGCGAGCAACCACTCGTCAAGCGTCGCCGATAGACCACGCTTCAGCAGCACCGGCAGTTTCGCTTTGCCCGCGCGCCGGAGGAGCGAAAAGTTCTGCATGTTGCGCGCGCCGATCTGGATCATGTCGCCATAACGTTCCACCAGATCCACGCCGGCTTCGTCGAGTGCTTCGGTAACAATCTTGAGCCCGTAAGCCTCGCGAATGTCTGCAAGTATTCGTAAGCCTTCTTCGCCGAGCCCCTGAAATGCGTAAGGCGAAGTCCGCGGCTTGTAAGCGCCTCCCCGAAAGAAACGCGCACCACTGCGTCTGACAGCTTCGGCGATAGCGAACGCCTGGTTGCGACTCTCGATCGCGCATGGACCAGCGATGATGGCGAGCTCGTCGCCGCCGATCGTCGCGTCGCCCGCGCGCACGATTGTCTTCTCCGGCCGCAGATCGAGACTGATTAGCTTGTAAGGTTTGCTGACGCGAATCGCTTCGGCAACGCCGCCGAGGTTCTCGAAGTGAGAGGGATCGACTGCGCCCTGGTTGCCGGTGATGCCGATGGCTGTGCGAGTGGCGCCCGGCATCGGATGGGCCTTAAAACCGAGTTGCTCGATCACGCGCAGGACAGTCTCGATTTGACTGTCAGTGGCGTCAGACTTCATTACGATTAACATGGTGTTATTCCTCTTTGCGTCTTCCGTTGCGCCGTTGCGCCGTTGCGCCGTTGCGCCGTTGCGGGAGAAATCCTGTTACATCTGCTCCGGCACATTGATCCCCAGTATACCCAACGCCGCAATCATCCGGTCTCGCACGATCTTCGTCACCGCGATCAGCACGCCTCTTCGCACTTCATCCTGCTCTGTAATGATCCTGTGATCGTGATAGAAACGACTAAACTGCCGGGCAAGCGAGAAAGTGTACTTCGCAAGATTAGCAGGCTCCGCGGAATTACGACACTGCGCGATGACCTCATCAAGCTGCTGCGACAACATCACGAGCGACCAGATCTCCGTGCCGCCTTCACCCGACAACACCTCAGTAACTCTCGACTGCAAGGCGCTGTCGCCGGCTATCTGTTTTATTAACGCATCAGACGCAGCCACAGTTTCCTCCGGGAGCTTGCGGAAGATCGAGTTTGTGCGCACCGCCGCATACTGGCAGTAAGGCCCGGTTTCTCCTTCAAACGACAGCGCTTCTTTGAAATCGAAAGCGATCACGGTATTGCGAGTGAACTTGAGCAGGAAGTAACGCAGCGCCGCGACCGCGACCTCGTGCGCTGTAGCCTTCTTTTCCGCTTCCGAAAGTTCGGGATTCCTTTTCTCGACTTCCAACAGCGCACCGGCTTCGAGTTGATTGATCAAATCGTCAGCCTTCACGCCGAGGCCCTTGCGCCCGCTCATCTCGATGTATGGACGCGCGCGGTCCTCATCGCTCAGCTCGATGCCGAGCTCTTCGCAAGCCGCGGGCGACAAGGCCACCATCTCGTAACTGAAATGCACGCTCGCTTCTGCACCGATTTCCGGCACGACCGCAGCTACTCCACGCGCAACGATCTCCTGCGGATATGACTGCCGTGAATCGATCACGTTGTAGACAGTCACGCCGCCGCCGAAGGGTGGCGGATTGGCTCCGGCTGCTTCCGGTTCTGTTTGAGTGACCCAGACGACGTGGCCGTCGTCATAGTTTCTAAAAACCCTGTAGTGAAAATCGAGACCAAGCTTACCGAGTTTCCACAGTTGATAAGCGATATCTTTGCCCGTGTAGGTGACGGTCCCGTTTGAGCGCACGATGATCTTGTCTGACTCGTGTTCGTCGGTGCCGGTGTGCGATTCGAACGGCATCACCCAGCAGCCTGCGTGACGACCTTCGGTTTCATGACGGATCACACCTGCGTTCTTCATCAGCTCGAAGGCGCGCTCCCAAAAGTGCAGGTGCAGAATGTCTGACTCGCGCGCGAGCAGATCGTAGCGAATACCGAGTCGCTCCATCGTGTCGAGGATGCACTCGACGTTGCGGGTGGCGACGTAGTCAGCAAGCTCTGCGATCGGGTTGCCGCCTTCTTCGAGTGCGTGCAGCACCTCGTTGCGCAGTTTCACTTTTTCCGGGTTCATTTCGCCGGCAGCGTTGCCGTCGCGATAGAAGAGACCGACTCGCGTGTAGAGATCCCAACAGTAATAGTCAAAGGGATACTCTTTGGTAAGTTCGAGTGCCTGGATCTGATCGAGGTCCATCTTCTCGAGATGCAGAAAGCCGACGACAACGTCGGCAACCTGGACGCCGGTATTGTCGATGTAGTTTTGGACTTCGATGCGGTCGCCCGCGGCGTTCAGGATGCGCACGAACGTGTCGCCGAGCACGGCGTTTCGCACGTGACCGATGTGCGCGGCTTTGTTGGGATTGATGCTCGTGTGCTCGACCATCTTCTTCGGCCGATCGAGATCTCGCGCGTCAGCTGGTATGGTTGGACCAGCAAACAGGCTGAGCAGCCTTGCGCGATCGTAGAAGACGTTGATGTAACCGGCGCCCGCGATTTCGACGCGCGACACTTCGTCGACATTCTCGAGCTGAGACTTGAGTTTTTCGGCGATGGCGCGCGGGTTCTGTTTCTCGCCAGTCGCCTGTTTGATCAGTTTTGCCAGCTCGAACGATACCGGGAAAGCGAGATCGCCGAGCTCAGGCCGCGGCGGAACTTCGGCTGCGGGCTGTGGTAACTCGACGCCGAATGTCTCACGGGCGGCGGTGCGGATGCGGTCTTTGAGTTTTCGCTGTAGCTCGATTAGGGTCATGCGGCAAAAGCGCAGAGTATATTTTATTCGCCACCAAAAAGCACAAAAGGCACAAATGATTTTTCGTGATTTCGTGGCTTTTTGTGGCTCAAGACCTATCTGCTACCATGAGAAAAGCAGCGAGATGTTGCCGTTGATTGGAAAATGAAGACTCTTTACTTCGACTGTTTCGCCGGCGCGAGCGGCGACATGATACTCGGCGCGATGGTCGCTGCGGGTGTGGATCCAAACTTCCTGCGCCGGCAACTCTCGTTGCTTTCGGTTACCGGGTTCAGCATCGACTTCGAGACAGTTAATCGCTCTGGTCTGAGTGCGACGCACGCGCGCGTTGAGACGGCACACGAGCACAGCCACAGATCTCTCGCGGATATTGAAGAGATTATCCACGGTTCTGCATTGTCTGACGCTGTGAAGCAACGTGCGGTGCAGATCTTCACGCGACTTGCCGAAGCTGAAGCGCGTGTTCATAACGAGCCGATCGATCACGTTCACTTTCACGAGGTCGGTGCGCTCGATGCCATCGTCGACGTGGTTGGCGCGGCAATCTGTTTCGACGCTTTGCAGATCGAGCGCTTCGCCTGTTCGCCGCTTCATGTGGGCAGCGGCATGGTGAAGATGGCCCACGGCCAGTTTCCGGTTCCGCCGCCGGCTGTTGCCGAGTTACTGAAGGGTGTTCCGTTTTATGCAACAGAGATTAAAGGCGAGCTACTGACACCAACCGGCGCCGCCATCATCACGACCGTGTGCAGTAACTATGGTCCGATTCCGGAAATGACGACCAGCACGACAGGTTACGGTGCGGGGACACGCGAGTATCAGGACTTTCCCAACGTGCTGCGCGTGTTGCTCGGTGAGACGGAAGCGCACGGTGCAACTGACGAGCGCTTGTGGATGCTGGAAACAAATCTCGACGACGCATCACCACAGATCATCGGTCACGTCATGGATCGAGTGCTCGAGCTCGGCGCGCTCGATTGCTTTTTCACGCCCGCGCAGATGAAGAAGAACCGTCCGGGCGTGCTGCTGTCCGTGCTTTGTGGGCGTGATGAAAAAGAGGCGGTGATGAAGTTGTTGTTTACAGAAACGACGACGCTGGGCGTGCGCAGTTATGAAGTCACGCGGCGCGCGCTGCAGCGGAGTGTTGTGCGGGTGGAAACGCAGTATGGACCGATCGATGTTAAAGTAGCGCATCTCGATGGGCGCGTCGTAAACGAGATGCCCGAGTTTGAGCAGTGCCGGCAGGCAGCGGCAAGGGCAGGTGTGGCGGTGAAGATGGTAGAGGACGCCGCGCGAGTGGCGTTGGCGAAAATGCGGGAACACGGATGAAACCAGTAGATTTAGAGCTGATTGCGCGGGGTGTGCGGATGATTCTCGAGGGGATTGGTGAGGATCCCGAACGGCCGGGCTTGCAGGAAACACCGCAGCGCGTTGCTGAGATGTATGCGGAGCTGACCTCCGGTATGCGTGAGGATCCAACACAGCACGTGATACCACTGCCGGGCGACACTCACGACGAGATGGTGATCGTGAAAGACATCAGTATTGCGTCACTGTGCGAACATCACCTGGCGCCGTTTGTTGGTCGTTGTCACATCGCCTACATTCCGAAGGGTGGTCGCATTCTCGGGATTTCGAAGCTGGCACGGCTCGCAGAGACTTTCTCGCGACGCTTACAACTTCAGGAGAGGCTGACCACGGACATCGCAAACACGTTGTTCGAGGGTCTAAAACCGCTTGGCGTCATGGTCGTGATCGAAGCTGAACACACTTGCATGACCTTGCGGGGCGTGAGAAAGGCTGACGCGAAAACAGTGACCTCGGCGGTCCTGGGCGGCTTCCGTTCCGACCCGCGCACACGCGCCGAAGCAATGGCTCTAATCAAAGGAAAGAACTGAAAAGAGAAAACATTTTGTGAGAGATGAACACTTTCTACGTCACTACCCCAATCTACTACGCCAACAGTCTTCCGCATCTCGGTCATCTCTACACGATGATCGTGGGTGACACGATCGCGCGTGCGAAGCGACAGCGCTGGATTGAAACTTACTTCCTGACCGGCACTGACGAACACGGCATCAACATTGAGCGCGCCGCGCAAAAGGCTGGACGCACGCCGCAGGAACAAGCTGATTACGTTGTCAGTTACTACAAGAAGATGACGAGCGAGTTTGGCCTCGACACCGCACACGGCGGCTACGACATCTTCATGCGCACCACCGAGCCGTTTCACCAGCAGGGCGTCAGCGAGTTCTGGCGTCGTGTGTCGAAAGCGAAGACTCCGAAAGGCAACGCGGCGATCTACAAGGGGCACTACGAGGGTTGGTTCTGCGCTGCCTGCGCCGCGTACAAGACGGAAGACGAGTATCACAAACCCAAAAATGAAGGCGATCCACCGGCGTGCCTCGTTCACGACACGCCGCTCGATCGCGTCTCGGAAGAGAGCTACTTCTTCAGGCTCTCCGACTACGACGAAGCGCTGTTGTCAGTGTTTGAGAGCCGGCCTGATTTTGTCCGGCCCGAGTACAGGCGCAACGAAGTAATCAGCTTTGTGCGTGGCGGGCTCCAGGACTTGTCCATAAGTCGTTTGAAGACTTCGGTAAGCTGGGGCGTGCCGGTGCCTGACGATCCCGCACACACGATGTATGTGTGGTTCGACGCACTCACGAATTACATCACCGCGATTGGCTTTGGAAACGAGGAGCGCCAGAAAGCCGTCGGGTTTGAGAAGTTCTGGCCCGCGCTGCATCTGGTCGGGAAGGACATCCTCCGTTTTCACGCGGTCTACTGGCCCGCGTTTCTGATTGCGGCGGACATAGAGTTGCCGCGCGCGATCGTGGCCCACGGCATGTGGCTCGATCCAAATGGACGGAAGATGTCGAAAACGATCGGCAACACCGTCGAGCTCGACGTTCTGAATAAATACTTTTCCACCGACGCTATTCGCTACTTCTGTTTGCGTGAGATGGTGTTCGGACAGGACGGACGTTTCGGTTACGAAGGGTTGATCGATCGAGCTAACAGCGATCTCGCGAGTGGCTGGGGCAATCTCTCGAGCCGCACGCTCACGATGATCGCGCGTTACTGCGATTCGCGTATTCCTTCGGGGCTGATACCCGAAGACAAGCTGCTGCTGGCGAAGCGCACCGGTGTTGATACGGACGAGACGACAGTCGCGGGTTTTATCGAACATGCGCGCGATCAGTTTGTTCATCACCTGGACAATCTGGCGTTCAGCAAAGCGCTGGAGACGGCGTGGTCAGTTGTAGCGCGCGTCGATAAGATGATCACGGACGCAAAGCCATGGGACCTCGCGAAGGATGAGAACCAGAAGCAGACGCTCGGCGTGGTGTTGTATCGCGCGGCGGAGTCGCTGCGATGGCTGAGTGTGCTGCTTTATCCGGTGATGCCGGAGGCAAGCGCGGCAATTTGGAAACAGTTGGGACTCGGGGGCTCGCCTGCACAACTCGATCCGACCCAACTCAAGTGGGGTGAGCTGAAGGAAAGTGCGCCGATTGGGGACGTGCAGCCGGTGTTCCCGCGCATGGACAAGGCAAAGATCATTTCCGAGATAACGTCGGATAAAACTGAACCGAGCACCGTAGCGCCGGGTCCGGCTGACACCACCGCGCCCGTCGTACACGCAACTCAAGCCGACGCTGTCGGCGTGACAAGCTTCATCGAGATCGACGACTTCGCCAAAGTTGATCTGCGAGTGGGCCAGGTTCTGACTGCCGAGCGTGTGCCGAAGGCCGACAAGCTGCTGCTGTTGAAAGTCGATCTGGGCGAAGAGCAACCGCGGCAAATACTCGCCGGCATCGCGCAGTATTACGAGCCGGAACAACTGATCGGACGCAAAGTCGTGATCGTGGCGAACCTCAAGCCGCGTAAGCTACGCGGTTTTGAATCGCAGGGAATGGTAGTCGCGGCGTCTTATGGTGAGGAGGGCCGGCCTGTGATCGCGACGTTCACCGAAGACGTCCCCAATGGTGCGCGCCTTAAGTAAGCCGCAAAAAGGCACAAAAAGCACAAATGAATGTTTATAGACTCTCATGCTCATATCGATGGTCACGAGTTCGACGCTGATCGCGAAGAAGTAATTCAACGCGCGCAGGCGGCGGGCGTCTCACTGATTCTTAATGTCGGGACCGGCGATCCGCATAGCGACGCCTTTGAGCGCGCCGTTTGGCTAAGCAAAGATCATGAATCTATTTTTACAGCGATCGGCACACATCCTCACGACGCTCGCCTCTACGACGATCGCGCCGAAGAGGAGATCCAAAACCTCATCAACAATGAACGCGTGATCGCGTGGGGCGAGATCGGTCTCGACTTCCATTACGACAACTCACCGCGCGACGTGCAGGTCGAAGTTTTCAAGCGTCAGCTTCGAGCCGCGCGCGAGTGTGATCTACCGGTGGTGATCCATACGCGTGAAGCTGAAGCCGAGACAATCGAGATCCTTAGAAGTGAGTACGACGGAGCAGCGCGCCGCGGCGTGTTCCATTGTTTCAGTGGCAGCATGGATCTGGCGCAAAGAGCGATCGAGATTGGTTTCATGATCTCTTTTTCGGGAATCGTCACCTTCAAGAAGGCGGATGAGCTGCGCGAGGTCGCCAAGCAAGTTCCGCTGGATCGGCTGTTGATCGAAACTGACTGTCCATACCTGACCCCGATTCCTTACCGCGGCAAACGAAACGAGCCTGCTTATGTCGTTGAAGTCGCGCGCTGCCTCGCGGGACTGCACGGCGTGGAGCTGGAAGAGATCGGGAGGATCACGAGTGAGAATTTCAAAAGGTTCTTCGGAATATAAGGTACTTTGTGCCTTTTATCAGCCTTGTGGCAAGTTTCACATGCTGTGCTTTTGATGTTATTCTCACTTCCAAATGGCGCAGCAGAACTCCTTTGATATCGTCTCCGAAGTTGACTCAGCCGAGATCGCAAACGCTCTTAACCAAACTCTCAAAGAAGTACGCCAGCGTTTCGACTTCAAGGGCAGCTCGGCCGATGTCGTGCACGAGAAGAACGAGCTCGTGCTCACTGCCGAAGACGAGACCAGGCTGCGCAACATGAACGACATCCTGCAGCAGAAGCTGATCCGTCGTGGCGTTCCCTTGAAGGCGCTCAGCTACGGCAAGATCGAACCGGCTGCCGGTGGCACAGTGCGTCAACGCGCACAGATCCAGGAAGGCATTCCACAGGAGAAAGCCAAAGAGGTCGTCAAGTTCATCAAGGACAGTAAAGCAAAGGTCCAGGCTTCCATTCAGGGTGACATCGTGCGCGTGACCGGCCGCGATCGCGACACGCTTCAGGACATTATCGCGAAGCTGAAGAGTAAAGACTTCGGCATTCACATGCAGTTTACAAACTATCGCTCTAACTGAACCCCTTCTGTTGTCATGACAACGTCAACGTCAGGCCACACCATCACGCTCGATGAAGAGGCAAGGATTTCCGCGCGCCGCATCTTCAGCGTCATCGCAAACGAGTTGATGCAAGTGGAGCTTGAGTTCGAACGCCAGGCGCGTTCAAACGTGCAGGTGATCGACTATCTCGGTGAGTACCTGCGTGCATCCGGCGGCAAGCGTGTGCGACCCGCGCTCACGATCCTTTCAAACTATGCAGCCGGTGGCGATGGCTCGCGTTACAACTCGATCCGCATGGCCACGGTGATGGAGTTTCTCCATACAGCGACACTGGTCCATGACGACATCATCGACAAGGCTGACACTCGCCGCAAACGGCCTACGGTCAATGCGCTTTACGGAAACGAGACCGCCGTGCTGATGGGCGACTGGCTTTACATGTCTGCATTCGAGACCAGCCTCGCCGAAAGATCGCTGCCGGTACTCGACATCCTGACCAGCGTCACTCGAAAGATGACTGAGGGAGAGATTTTGCAGTTGACGTTGCTGGGCGATGCAGATGTCTCGGAAGCGCAGTACTTTGAGGTGCTCAAGCGTAAGACTGCTTATCTCTTCAGTGCGAGTTGTGAGATCGGGGCGATACTCGGTCGTGCGACTGAGAAGGAACAGGTAGCACTGCGCGATTACGGCCTCAATCTCGGTACAGCATTTCAACTGATCGACGATCTGCTTGACTTCACGTCGAGCGAAGAGGCGCTGGGCAAAGCCGCGGGTGCGGATCTGCTTGGAGGCAAGGTCACGTTGCCGTTGATCTATTTGCGCGAGGCAGACCCCAAGGCCCGTGAGCTGATCCAGTCGGTGCTGCGTGAAGGGAACTACAGCAGCGTTAAGCAACCTGATCTGATCGAGGCGATGCTGCGCACTGGAGCATTGGAACAGGCACGCACGCGGGCGGATGAGTATGCGGAAGAAGCGCGGGCCGCGCTCGAGATTCTCCCGGATTCCGAATACTCGGATTCTTTAAAACAGCTTCCTACTTACATTCTCAACCGGGATCGATAAATTTTTTAGCCACGGATTACATGGATCTGTGGCAAAATCACCGCCTGATGAGTGAGAACCTTCTTTCTCGCCTGGAACAGAGCCTGCGACAGTCGCGCGCGGCACGCATGCATCTCGCCGCACGCCTGCGCGAGCTCGAGGCTGAGGCCGACAGCGTGCGCGCCGAACTCTCCGAGATGGATACCCTCGCCAGCCAGACCGAAGCAGCTATTTACCGGCTGCTGTCGTCCGTTCTCGCTTCAGGAAACATCTCTCTGGGCCTCCCCTCCGATGCTGAGCTTGAAGCGGCCATGCGACAGTCGCAGCCACAGTCGCCGTTGCGCTCACAAGCGCCGGTTGAGCGTCGAGCACAGATCCCCACGGTTCGTAACAACGTCGAAGTGCTCAGCGATCGCTTCATGGACCGGACGATTCCACAGGCAGTGACACTCCTGCTCCGCGAAGAAGGTAGACCACTGCACGTAAACGAACTCTACAATCGGCTGCTCGAAGGTGGCTTCAAGTTTACGGGTCAAAACCCGACCATCAGCGTGGCAGTCTCTCTCAACCGCAACTCTCGCTTTCGCAAAGTCGCCCCCGGCACCTTCGACCTCGTGATGCGCGATGCCTCCTCGAAGGCTTCCTGATCTGTACGGCTGATGCGCGCCATCGTTCTTTCTGCCGGCTACGGCACACGCCTTTGGCCACTCACTGAAGACCGCACCAAACCCGCGATACCAATCCTGGGAAAACCACTCGTCGGTTACGTCGCCGAGTATCTCGCAAGCTACGGCATCGATGAGATCGTCGTGAACCTGCATCATCGTCCTGAGTCCGTGCGACGTGCACTCGGCGACGGCAGTCGGTTCGGCGTGAAGCTTCATTACGTTGAAGAACCGGAGATATTGGGCACGAGCGGCGCGCTCGACAACACGCGCGAGTTCTTCGAGCACGAGACGTTTGTCGTCGTGAACGGCAAAATCATCACTGACATCGATCTGACGGCGGCGCTCGAGACACATCGCAATGCTAACGCCCTCGCGACACTCGTTCTTCTACCCAACACCCGTCGAGAGCGCTTCAGTGTTGTTGAGACTGAAGGCGGCCGGATCACCGGATTCGGTGGCATGCCTGTCGTGGACGGCGGCGGCCCGGCGCCGCTGATGTTTACGGGCATTCACATACTCGAACCACGGATCTTCGAATACGTTCCACGCGGTGTGTTTTCAGACTCGGTTATTCATGTTTACCCGCAGGCGATCGCGAGGGGCGAGATTCTTGCCGCGCATGTGGCGTCAGGGAAGTGGCGCGAGCTCTCGACCTTGAAACGATACCTCGAAATCAGTGTTGAGCTGTTGAAAGAGGAACAAAAAACCTTTGTCGCTGGTGCGAATTCGGTGCTTGCCCCTTCCGCCACGATCAGCCAGTCGATCCTTTGGGACAATGTGGAAGTCGGCGCTGGAACGCGCGTTCATCGAGCGGTGCTGGCTGACAACGTGAGGATCGGTGCGAATGAAGTGATTGAGAACGCCGTGGTAGTGCCACGGAGTTTAGTAGAAGGCAAAAAGCCGCCGGAAAAGGCTCTTGCCGGCCATTTTCAGGGTGAAAGCTTTATCGTGCCGCTGTGATACAATCGCGCGTCTAACGCCGCTCATTTCCAATTTGCGATTGCCAATAGCCGATTAGTAATTGTTTCTATCGACGATGAATTCGGGAGATTGGCAATTTGGCAATCGGCAATCGGCAATTCACAAGATGAGTGCTCCAACACCGGTGATTTCCAACGTATTTGAATCCTCCGCGTCAGATCGACTGGCGACATTTATCACAGAGCAAGGAATCTCGAATAAGGAAGTCATCCCGCTTACGCCCGATGCTTCGACCCGCCAGTACTACCGTATCCGCTGGCAAAAGCGCACCGCGGTAGCCGCGGTCTATCCCGAGCCGTTCGATCCCGAATTCCATCCCTATCTCGACGTCACTCGCTTGTTCCTCGACTGCGATCTTCCAGTGCCGGAGATCTATGCGGTCGACGGCAACGCGGGCATCATCGTGCAGGAGGATCTCGGCGATCGGCAGTTATTTCACATTTACGACGACGAGCAGGAAGAGCAGTGCGAGGAGTACAAGGAAAAGGCGATTGCGCTGATTGCAAAGATTCAGAACGCAACCGATCGCGCCTACGAGACGCACTCGATCGCGAGCCGTCTCGCGTTTGACGAAGCAAAGCTTTCCTGGGAGCTCGACTTCTTCTTCGATCACTATTTCGGAAGTCTGCGCGGAGAGACTTTGCGACATGCGGAAGTCGCCGAGCTTAAAGCCGAGTTGAACGACATCGCCGCCGGGCTCGCAGCCGTCCCACGCGTGCTTTGTCACCGCGACTACCACGCGTCGAATCTGATGATCGACAACAAGAAGCAGCTCAGGATCGTGGATCATCAGGATGCCCGCATGGGTCCCGCGAGTTACGACCTCGTTTCGTTCCTGCTGGACCGGCAGCCGTGTCCACCGTCGCTCGCTGACTTGCGCGGCCATAGACTGTTCTTCCTCGAACAGCGCCGATTGCTCGGACTCAGTGCGATCGATCCTGATGATTTTGCCCTCGAGTTTAGACTAATGACGATTCAGCGCGGCTTGAAGGCGACCGGAACCTTCTCTTACCAGACAGCAGTCTGCGGCCGAGGCACGGTCTACCAGCACTTCATTCAACCCACACTCGAAATCGTTTTGCAGGCTGCCGAATGGCTCGAAAGATTCCCCACGCTACGCCGGATATTAAAGGAACGCATTAACTGACAGACTTACACGCTCGGTTTCCAGATGACAACTCAATTACACGATATCGCTTCCGATAACCACGCCTACATCAACCAGCTTTCAAACCACGTCGGCGCCGAAGTAGTCCTTAAAGGATGGCTTTACAACATGCGTTCGAGCGGCAAGATTCTTTTTCCGCAGCTGCGCGACGGTACCGGTGTGGTTCAGTGCGTCGTTTTGAAGAATGCGATCTCCCCGGAGCTGTGGGAAGAGCTGAAAGGTCTCGGCCAGGAATCGTCTCTGGTAATCAAGGGCACCGTACGCGCCGACAGCCGCGCGCCGGGTGGCTATGAGATCGACGTGACCAACGCTGAAGTGCTGCAACAAGTGCACGATTATCCGATCACTCCGAAAGAGCACGGTACGGAGTTTTTAATGGATCACAGGCACCTGTGGCTGCGTTCGCGCCGGCAACATGCGGTACTGAAGGTTCGTCATACGGTTGTAAAGGCTGTGCGGGATTTCCTCGACCACGACGGCTTTACGCTAATGGATTCGCCGATCTTCACACCCGCCGCTTGTGAAGGAACGACAACGCTCTTCGAAGTCGATTACTTTGATGGTGAAAAAGCATATCTCACGCAATCCGGACAGCTTTACAACGAGGCAACAGCGGCGGCTTTCGGTAAGGTTTACTGCTTCGGTCCGACGTTCAGAGCTGAGAAATCAAAGACGCGCAGGCACCTGACCGAGTTTTGGATGGTAGAGCCTGAAATGGCGTATGCGACGCTCGACGACGTGATGAGTTTATCCGAGCGGATGCTTTCATACATCGCGGCGCGCGTACTCGAGCAGAGGAGTGAAGAGTTGAAAGTGCTGGAGCGCGACACTTCGAAACTGGAATCGATCGTGCCGCCGTTTCCGCGTGTCCACTACGATGATGCAGTGAAGATGCTGCACGAGGGATTCGAAAAGGGTGCGATGGAAACGAAGTTTGAATGGGGCGGAGACTTCGGCTCGCCTGATGAGACGTACATCTCGAGTCAGTTTGATAAGCCGGTGATGGTGCATCATTATCCTGCTGAAGTGAAGGCATTCTACATGGCGCGCGATCCGGAGCGGGCTGAGCTTGCGCTTGGTGTTGACGTGCTCGCGCCGGAAGGATATGGCGAAGTGATCGGCGGCGGTGAGCGTGCGACGTCGCTCGAGTTTTTGAAAGAGCAGATCGCGCTGCATCAACTGCCGCAGGAAGCGTTTGAGTGGTATCTAGATCTGCGACGGTATGGAAGTGTGCCGCATGGTGGATTTGGAATGGGGATTGAACGTTGCACCGCGTGGATGTGTGGTATCGAGCACATACGCGAGACGATACCGTTTCCGCGGATGCTGTATCGGATTAGGCCGTAATTAGGAGTTTGTTTATATGACTTGCCCGAAATGTGGTGCGCAGTTACTTGAAGGCTCAACCTTCTGCGGAGCTTGCGGTCATCGCCTGACTCCGGTGGCAACGCAGCCGATGAACGCCGCCGCGGGACGCGGGATCCAGATCGATGAAGACTCACGCGGACGTGGCCGTGGCTACGACTATGAAGTGTTACATCAACCATCGTTCTCACTCGCCGTGCTTCGCCTGCAAGCCGAACAGTCGATCCAGGCCGAATCGGGCGCAATGGTTTCCATGTCGGCTAATGTAGAGCTTCAATCACAGATGAAAGGCGGGCTCTTCGGCGCTATCAAGCGCGCGGCGGGTGGCGAGTCAGCCTTCATCTCGACGTTCACAGCGCGTGGTGGACCAGGCGAAGTCACACTCGCGCCCGGCGCACCCGGCGACGTCGCAGGGATTGAGCTCAGCGGCCAGCCGTTCTTTGTACAGTCAAGTTCATATCTCGCAGGCGATGCGAGCCTCACGGTCGACACCAAGTGGGGCGGCGCAAAATCGTTCTTCTCCGGCGAGGGATTGTTTGTGTTATTGGTGCAGGGACAGGGACTGTTGCTCGTATCATCCTTCGGAGCGATTCATCGCAAGCGACTGCAACCGGGCGAGCGTTACGTGGTCGACACAGGACACCTCGTCGCATGGGAAGGCACCACTCAGTACACGCTGCGCAAAGCGGCGTCAGGGTTCTTCCGCAGCATGATGAGCGGCGAGGGTATCGTCGCGGAGTTTACCGGACCTGGTGAATTGTTGATTCAAACAAGAAATCTCGCCGCGCTCGCGGGGCTGCTGAAACCGTTCTTCCCAACGCAGGGAAGCGGTGGCGGTGGGTTCAACATCGGAAACCTGGGTAGCTAATGTCCACAGAACTGAAGAAATCGGTCAGCATCCTCGGTGTGCCGCTCGGGTACGGAGCGAGCATGGCTGGTGTCGACATCGGCCCTGCCGCGTTGCGCGTCGCACGTTTGAATCAGCGCATCGCACGTCTCGGTTATTCAGTTCACGATCTGGGCGACGTGCGTCTCGAGCGGCCGCGGTCACTGCCGGAAGTGGATGAAAACCTCAAGTACGTTCGGGAGATAAGCAGCACCTGCGAACAGCTAGCCACTGACGTTGAAGAAATACTTAAAGGTGGTCAACTGCCGCTGATCATCGGCGGCGATCATTCGATCGCGATCGGATCGTTTGCCGGCGCGGTTTCTCACTACAAAAAACAGGACCAGACACTCGGGCTCATCTGGTTTGATGCCCACGCCGATATGAACACGCCCGAGAGCACACCTTCCGGCAACATTCACGGCATGCCGCTCGCGACTTTGCTCGGCTACGGCGCACCCGAATTGACTAACATCGGCGGCTTCACCCCAAAGCTCGACCCTCGTTGCTGTGCTCACGTAGGCGCGCGCGACATAGATCCCGGCGAAAGAGAGCTGATCAAGAAACTCGGCCTTCGTTTCTTCACGATGAGAGAGATCGACGAGCGTGGTATGAAAGACTGCATGGACGACGCGATTAAAATCGCTTCGCGCGGCAGTGCTGGTTACGCAGTCACGTTCGATGTGGATGTGCTGGATCCCGGTGATGCGCCCGGCTCAGGCACACTCGTCCGCGGTGGCTTAACATATCGCGAAGCGCACCTTGCGATGGAGAAGATCGCTGAGGCAGGCGGCATGCGCTTGCTGGAGATCGTCGAAATCAATACCGCGCTCGATGTGAACAACAAGACTGCTGAGTTGGGTGTAGAGCTCATTCTGTCTGCGTTAGGCAAAACAATTCTGTAAAGGCTGGTACCAACAAGAGTGCCTAAAAAGCTTCGCGTCGGAGTGATCTTCGGCGGGCGTTCAGGTGAACACGAGGTTTCGATCAGGTCCGCGCGAGCGATCGTTGAAGCCATCGATCGAAAAAAGTTTGACGTAGTTCCAATTGCCATCACGAAAGAAGGGAAGTGGCTCGCACCCGCGCACTCGGCCCAACTTCTTCCGGCCTCAGTTCACTCGTTGTTACCTTCAAAGACTCACACAGCTACAGCCGACATCGCGCTGCTCGGTGATCCTTCACACAAAGGTCTGGTTTCACTCGCGGGCGATGCCCAGGCATTGTCAGGAGAGAAGCTCGACGTTGTCTTTCCG
>Ga0126311_10000573_pt1 | contig 17249 bp, 13 predicted proteins | sample Plot61_FD_92539 | JGI IMG/M metagenome (GOLD analysis project Ga0126311, IMG submission 92539) | Serpentine soil microbial communities from UC McLaughlin Reserve, CA, USA - Plot61 | ecosystem: Environmental > Terrestrial > Soil > Grasslands | place: USA: UC McLaughlin Reserve, Lake County... | reverse complement strand
TCGTCTTCGGTCTACTGGGCATACTGCTGTTTGCTTATTTCGTGAGCAGAGCCGGAGTCGGCGACATCGCCGTGCGGATTCAGCGACTCGGCGCGGGTTTCATTCTCATTCTTGCTGTTTCCAGCGTGCGTTACATCGTTCGCGCGCTCGCCTGGACGCGCTGCATCGAACCGCCTTATCAACTGCGCTTTCGTGATGCTTTTGCCGCCCGGCTTATGGGGGACGCCCTCGGCAACATTGTTCCGTTTTTGAGTGTGGCAGTGAGCGAACCGTCGAAGGCGATGTTTGTTAAAGATCGTGTGCCGTTGATGGTTGGTCTCTCGGGTCTTGCGATCGAAAACATCTTCTACGCTCTTTCAGTAGCCATCTTTATCTTCACAGGCACTGCGACTCTGTTGTTGACGTTTCCGCTACCGAAGGGTTTGCGTTACGCGAGTATCGCCGCGCTCATCGTCACGATGCTGATCATTCCGTTGATTTACTTGATCGTTCGCCGGCAGGCGAGGTTTCTCAGTGGCATCGTAGGATATTTAGGCGATCGCGGCGTGGCGCGCAGGTTCATGAGGAAGTTGAAGCCGCGCGCGCAGTCGTTGGAAGAACGTATATACCGTTTCTATGCGAACACGCAGCGCAGCTTTCTTTCGATCTTTGCGCTCGACACGTGTTTTCACCTCGCGGGTATAGTCGAGGTGTATATCACTCTCTCGTTTATCAGCCCCGTTGCGCCGACGTTGACGCAGGCTTTCATACTCGAATCCGTGAATCGAATCATCAACATAACTTTCAAGTTTATTCCGCTGCGCGCAGGTGTTGATGAAGGTGGAACCGGTCAGGTATCGAAGGCACTCGGCTTCGCACGCGGCATCGGCGAGACGCTCGCGATCGTGCGAAAGGGCCGCGACATTTTCTGGAGTGCGATCGGTGTTTTGTTGATCTGGAAGAAAGGCTTTTCGCTTCAGCGATTGTCGGAATAGGTCCTAATCGTATGCTAGGGCGTTAACCGGATCGAGGTTTGACGCACGCCAAGCCGGATAAAGCGCACCGAGTATCCCGCCGATCACGCCAATCGCTGCCGCTACCAGAGCCCACGCCCAACTGTATTCAAACAGGAGGCCGTACGCCTTGTGGATCAGGTAGCCTGCTAACAGCGAAATCACAAACCCGGCCAGCAATCCGATCAAACTGATCAGAATCGCTTCCTTCTCGATGATCCCAACAATGTAACCGCGTGAGGCGCCCATCGCTTTCAAAATACCAATCTCACGCGTGCGCTCAGTGATCGTCGTATACATCGCCAGCATCACAACCAGCGAACTCACCACCGCCGACAGCGCAACCAGCACGCGCAAAAACGTCCCGAGAAACGGAATGCTTTTCTCAAAACTCGTAAACACTTCGCGCGTCGGCTGAATCGTGTTGCCGGGAAGTTCGCGATCGATGCGTTGCGCTACTTCCTGTAACTGATCCGCATTGCGCAGCTTAATAAAGATGAACGTACACTTATTCTCGGCTTCGAGTGCCTTCTGCATTGCCTCCAGCGACATCTTCACACGCGCGCCCGACTCAGGGGAGTAAATGCCGGACACGCGATATTCGTCAGTGCCGAAAGGCTTGAACGGATCGCCAATACGCAGATTGCTGTTCCGTGCTTTCATTTCGTCGATAACGACTTCATTCATGTTTTGCGGACCGCGGCCGACGACCATGTTGATGCCGTTCATGCCGGCGTAGACGGTCCAATCCACGCCATCGATCTGCTCGAATCCGAAGCCCTTGCTACCCTGAAAAATGTGTCGGATCACCGGCAAAGCTTCTTCGACTCCTTCGATCTGCTTCAAACGCTCAACATATCGCGTATCCAGGTTGGTAGCCGTCGAGGTCAACTGGACCGCGCTTGGTCGCATAAAGATCAACTCCGCGCGGACGTTTGTTGCGCGTCGCTGAAGATCGTTGGCCATGCCGCGGGCGAGTCCGGTAAAAAGCATGACCAGGCAGACTCCCAGAGCCACACCCGCCACGCTGACGAGCGTGCGAATCGGGCGCTGGCGAATGTTCGAAGTGACTAAGTTGTCCATACAAGATTGCTGCTACAGCAATAAAGTTCCGGCACCGTGTAGGCAGGCTATTACCATAAAGCATTTTGGTCTAAGCTAACAACGACCGGAACGAATGTTGATGAACAAAGCTTATAAAATGAAGAATCGTAAACTTTCACCATTCATTTACTCCCTGGCAACGCTCCTCATCATGCTCGCCCTCGTCCTGGTTGGTCGTAGCTTCGCACCGGACCGCGTTCAAATAACGATCCTCGGCACCACCGATCTACACGGCAATATCAACCCCATCGATTACTACACAAACAAGTCCGACAACCGCGGTCTCGCGAAGATCGCGGGGCTCATCAAACGCGTTCGCAAAGAACAACCCAACGTCCTGCTGATCGACTCCGGCGACACGATCCAGGGCACACCGCTAGAATCGTTCCACAACCGCAAAAACAATCAACCACCCGATCCGATGATGCTGGCGATGACTTCGTTGAACTACGACGCCATGACCGTCGGCAATCACGAATACAACTTCGGTCTGAAAGTGCTTGAAAAAGCGCGTAAGGAAGCGAACTTCCCCTGGCTTTCCGCGAACACCTACGACAAAGCCACGGGCCAACCGCATTACAAACCCTACATCGTCAAAGAAGTCGCGGGCGTAAAAATCGGCATCCTCGGTTTGACTACGCCCGGCGTGCCGAACTGGGACAATCCTCCAAACTATGCGGGCCTGGAATTTCATGAGCCTGTCGCCGAAGCGCGCAAGTGGGTGAGTATCCTTCGCGATCAGGAAAAGACCGACGTCGTTGTCATCGCGATGCACATGGGTCTCGAAGAAGATCTGCGCACCGGCGAAATAAATCCGGGCCAGGTGCCGCACGAGAACGAAGCGATCGCGATCGCAAAGGAAGTGCCGGGCGTCGACGTGATTTTTATGGGCCACACGCATCGCGATGTGCCGGCCGTGTACATCAATGGAGTGTTGCTGACACAAGCGAATCACTGGGGCCGTCATCTCGCGCGCGCCGATCTGTACTTACAAAAAGCGGGCAGCGGTTGGCGCATGTATGCGAAGTCAGCGCGTACGATCCCCACTGACGATCGCGTCGAACCCGATACGGAAATAGTCAAACTCGCTGAACCTTACGATCGCGAAACGCAGGGTTGGTTGTCGCGAGTCATTGGTAACTCGAGTCAGGAGTTGACGGCTCGAGAGGCGCGTTTTCGCGACACTGCGATTCTCGATTTAATTCAGAAGGTACAACTCGAAGCGGGCAAGGCTGACGTGTCGATGGTGGCGAGCTTCAATGCCGACGCGCGCATCGCGAAAGGTCCAGTGAGTGTGCGCGACATCGCCGGCTTGTATGTTTACGAAAACACGCTCGCAGTGCTTGAAGTGACAGGCCAGCAACTCAAAGACGCACTGGAACATTCGGCGAAATATTATAAGCCTTACGTTCCGGGCAAACCGCTCACCGACCTGATCGACGACAAGATTCCTGCTTACAACTTCGACATCGCCGAAGGCGTTAGTTACGAACTCGACATCTCGAAACCGATCGGACAGCGCATTCAGAACCTGCGCTTTCACGGGCAGCCCTTGTCGCCGGCGAAGAAACTTCGTCTCGCAACGAACAACTATCGCGTGAACGGCGGCGGTGGTTACACGATGTACAAGAACGCGCCGGTGGTTTATCGATCGAGTGAAGAGATTCGCGAGTTGATTATTGATTGGGTGGAGCGAAATAAGACCATTCCGGTTGCGCCGAATAATAATTGGCGCATAATACCGTGAAATGCCTCCGCGTCTCGCAGCAATCTCCGGCAAACACAAAGGCGCAATCTTCGCACTGAACGAAGAACCGCTCGTCATTGGCCGCGAGACTACCGCACATTTATGCATCGCTGACGCCTCGGTCTCACGCCGTCACTCCAAGATCGAACAGAAAGACGACGGTTTCGTCATCACCGATCTCGAGAGTCTTAACGGCACGTTTGTAAACGACGTGCCAGTCAAGAGCCGGTTGCTCGAACACGGCGATCGCGTGCGCATCGGCGATTCGCAGTTTCTCTTCCTCACGCATGAAGGCGAGTCGATGTCGAAGTCGAGCGACGTCAGAATCGAGGAGACGCAAGTAGTCAGCGGTTCGACAGTGCAGATCCGTTTCGATCACGCCATCTACTTGATGGGGCGCGATCTGAGCGCGCTGATGAAAGTCAGCACCACGATCAATTCGATTCGTGGGCTCGACGATCTGTTGGAACGTCTGCTCGAGTTGCTGTTTGAAGTTGTTCCCGCGCAGCGTGGAGCGATCCTGTTAACTAATGAAGGGACCTACGAAACAAGCCTCGTGTTTGGTCTGCATCGCACGCATGGAAAGGATCGAGCAGTTACTGTGAGTCGCACGTTCGTGCAGCAGGTGTTGAGAGATGGAGTCGCACTGTTGGCGAATGACGGCGTGTCCGAGTGGACCGAAGCCAGCGATAGCTTGATCTCGACCGGCGCTCAATCGGTGATGTGCGTGCCGTTGCTATTGTTCGATCGCAAGCTCGGCGTGCTTTATCTCGACACCACTTCGCCGCGCGATCCATTCAATAACGATCATTTGAAACTGGTTGCAGCAATATCCGGCATCGCCGCGGTGGCAATCGAGAACGCGCGGCAGTTTGAGTGGCTCGAAACTGAAAACGAGCGCCTGCTGTCGGATGTGAACATCGAGCACAACATGATCGGCGAAACCGCCGCGATGCAGCGCGTCTATCACTTCATCTCGAAAGTGGCGCCGACAGACGCGACGGTTCTGATCTCCGGTGAGAGTGGTACGGGTAAGGAGCTCGCGGCGCGTGCGATCCATCGCAACAGCAAACGCGCGCAGAAATCTTTCATGGCGGTCAACTGCGCCGCGCTGAACGAGTCGTTGTTGGAAAGCGAACTGTTTGGTCACGAAAAAGGTTCGTTCACCGGCGCCCTCGCGCAGAAAAAAGGACGACTGGAAATTGCAGACGGCGGCACGATCTTTCTCGACGAGATCGGCGAGTTAACTCCGGCGTTACAGGTGAAACTGTTGCGCGTGTTGCAGGAGCGCGAGTTTGAACGCGTTGGCGGAACAGTAACTCTCAAAGTCGACCTGCGTGTGGTCGCCGCGACGAACAAGAACCTCGAAGAAGCGATTGAAGCGGGCGAGTTTCGTCAGGATCTTTATTATCGTCTCAATGTTGTTTCGCTCGAGATGCCGGCGCTACGTGAACGGCGCGAAGACACCATGCTGCTCGCGAATTACTTCGCGGATAAGTATGGCGCGCGGTGTAATCGAAAGTTGAAAGGCTTCTCGCCCGAAGCGCGCACTTGTTTGACGTCGTACGATTGGCCCGGCAACGTGCGCGAGCTCGAGAATGCGGTCGAGCGTGCCGTCGTTCTCGGCACGACGGATTTCATTCTGCTTGAAGATCTACCTGAAGCTGTCGTGGAAGCCGAACTATCGCCCACATTGACGATGAGGTATCATCAAGCGGTCATGCAAGCAAAGAAACAGATCATTCTCGACGCGATAGAGCAAGGAAACGGGAACAGCACGGCGGCTGCTAATCTTCTCGGAGTTCATCCAAACTATCTGCATCGATTGATTCAAAATCTCCACATCAAAGCCCAGTTGAAAAAATAATCGCGTACATAATGGCGGCTCCGGAAACTTTCTGCGACGTACTCGAACATCTCAATCGTGAAAACGCGCGCTATGTAGTTGTCAGCGGGTTTGCTGTCGTGATGCATGGACATAAGCGCAACATCGTCGATCTTGACGTGGTCGTGGATCCATCGCCGCAAGAGGCCCAGCGTTGTATGCACGCACTCGCGCTGGCGGGATTCATACCCAGCATTCCACTACCGCTGCAAATGGTGTCGGTCCTGCGACTGTTTGATCGGATGTCACGTGAAGTTGACGTCTTTGTTCGTTATTACATTCCGTTTGAAGAGCTGTGGTCCAACTCTGAGTCTGTGAAGGTTGGCAATCAGACCGCGCGAATAGCCGCACTCGAACACGTTGTGCAGGTAAAGCAAACCCTAAGTCGTCCTCACGATCTGGCAGACATCGAGGCACTAATGCACATGAAAAACGAAAAGGCTGATCTCGTGCTCCGCGAGGCAACGCCTGAGGACGAATCGTTTTTGTTGGAGGTCTACGCCAGCACGCGTATCGAAGAGCTGGAAGGATTCGGTTGGGACGACAACCAGAAGCAAGCCTTCATCAGGATGCAGTTTCTTGCTCGTGAAAGATCGTATCCGCGAGTAGGCGATCGAATCATTCTTTTGGACGGACGCCCTGTTGGGAGACTGATGATTGATCGAAATGAGGCAGCGATACTGCTGCGAGACATTGCTCTTTTGACTGAGTATCGCAACGCGGGAATCGGGAGCCGGTTGATTCGGGATCTAATGCACGAAGCGACAGCCGCAGGCAAATCGATCGAACTGCACGTCGTAGCCTCGTCACCTGCGGTGCGTCTGTACGAGCGTTTGGGATTTCGCAGCAGCAGCGCCGAACCCGAAGCAGCATATTTGGAAATGAAATGGGTTCCTGCTAAAACTTGAAATTTCATGCTTAACTACTCGCTCAATCCCTATGTCAGTTTTGTCGAGAGTCGTTTGATCCCCGGGTTTGTGCAACGCGCGGTCTTTCATCGATTAACAGGCGAGATCGTCGAACCAGGGGATAGGATTTACGATCTGTTGTTTGCAATCAGATCGGGAAGTCGCGTTTCGCTCAGTGAAGAATTGAAACCCCTGGTCCATGGTCAGTTTTTGATTCCGGAGGGTTTCGATCCCCTGGCTTCTTTACTCGATCATTATGTGGCGCGCCCGGTTCAAAATCCGGCTGTCGCATATCGTTCGGAACCCGGAGAATGGATTCTGGTACGCACTTCAATGGAGCATACCGTCTACTCGCGAAAACGTGACGAGTTGCCTCCGATCATTGAAGAAAAATTGTCGCCGCTGGCTGCGGACGTATTCTTGATGGCTGACGGCACAAGAACACTCAAGCAGATTTATAGCGCGCTGAGAGAGGGAAACATTCTGGAGGATTCTGATTTCAGAGCGGCAATAGATTTCCTGACGACTCAGGATCGGCAACTGATCAAATTAACTCTGCGGCGTGAAGATCTCGATGATCCTTTTTCGTTCCTCAATATCGTGCCGCGAAATCTTTATCACTCCGAGAGAAAGGATCGCGATGCAATAACCGATTTTCATTTACACGGAATTGATGATGCGAGTTGGGAATTCGATCAAATAGAGCCGACCGTAAACCACTCTTTCCGCTTTCCTCACGAGGCGCTGGGCGGTCTCGATTATGGCTCGCGGTTTTGTCTTGCCACGTTAAAGCCTGAAGTAGTTCCGTTACTGAGTCACTCGCCCCAGCTCGAGGTTTTGGAAGTCGGCGGCGGCACGGGTAGCTTGGCGCGGGCGTTTATCAAACAAGCGGAGAGCTTGAATGGAACCAACGTCAACTATCACATACTCGATCTTTCACCGGCTCTGATGGAGAACCAAAGAAAGGTCCTGGCTGAACTTCTTCCTGAGTCCCGGCATTTCCAACAGGACGCCACCGAATTCGATCTACCGAACCATACGTTTGACCTGATTATCTCAAATGAAGTGATAGCGGATTTTCCGGTCGCACGTGTTCAACGTAACGCTGCCGGAAACGACGGAGAGGGTGCTTACTACATCGAAAAATATGATCTGCCGGTCAAAGATGCTCCAGATTCCTTTTTGGTTAACGCGGGCGTTTTTCGTTTCATTGAACGTGCGTGGAAACATCTAAAGCCGGGTGGGACGTTCATAGTGTCGGAATATGGCTCGGAGCAACGGTATCCGGCGCTGTCTTTCAACTTAAACCACGACGAGTACACTATTCACTTTGGCCACGTTGCCGCGTGTGCTGCGAAGGTTGGCTTTCAGTGTCGCTTGCTGACGTTGAAGGAATTCGTCGGTATTGACGATGAGGTCCTGGTGCTTGATGGACGCGAAGAGCACTTACTCTGCCTGAATCACGTGTTCAAGAATTACGGAGAGGTTCTTCCTTACTCAGTGATTTCGAAGTCAGACTTCGAAAGTCGATGCCAGGCGATAGTAGAACGGATCGGACTGATCGGGTATTCTTTCTCGCCGCTGCGCAAGGGATATCACTTCGGTCCGAACATAAAAGATTTTCTGGTTTTGATAATGCACAAACCTGATAAGGAGATTTGAATGGAGGCTTCTTTAACACACGAAGAATTTACTAAAAATGCGAATACGAAATTTCAGGTTGAGGCTGACGGCACCACTCCCGTTGAATTGGAGCTAATCGCGATCTCGGAACTCAAACTGTACCCCCAGCAGGAGGAATTTGCGGTACAGTTTCGTGGTCCATTGAGCACGTATCTCGATCAAGGCGTGCGTCCGTTCAAGCACGATCAAATGGGCCAGTTTGAGTTGTTTATCGTGCCCATCAAGCAGGACGCTGAGGGCTTTTACTACGAAGCAATTTTCAATCGCCTTCGCGAGTAGTCAATTCAATGAGCAGCCAATCACCACGACCTGCAAACGTCACACTTCGTCCAGTTGGCCCGGACGATCAGGATTTTCTTGTTGAAGTTTATGGCGCCACTCGAGCCGAAGAGCTGGCGTTAGTGCCATGGAACGATGAACAGCGTGAAGCTTTTATCCGGCACCAGTTCACTGCGCAACAAGACCACTATCTTAAAAATTATCCCGCCGCCAGCCATGACATAATCATGTCAAATGGCCGGCGCGTGGGTCGTCTCTACGTTGCGCGGTTGGACCACGAGATTCGTATTATCGATATCACGCTCCTGCCTGCCGAGCGAAACGTTGGGATCGGAAGTTACCTAATCCAACAATTGCTCGACGAAGCGAACCGCGCCGGAAAGCTCACTCGGATTTACGTTGAGGACTTCAATCCGTCTCTACGTCTCTTTGAACGTTTCGGTTTCTCTCGGGGCGAGCAGCAGGGAATACACATACTAATGCAAAAGACGCCTGATTAGCTTCTCGCGTCTTCGCCCCGGCGAAACGTCAACAACAAAACAGGATTATGGTTAAGAATGCAGGCGATTGATAACCGCCTCGTAGTGTGGAGCGCGCGTATCTTTGGTTCCAACCGGAACTACCAGGAAGGAGAACATACCCAACTCTTCATGCTCGATCAGATACGTATCCTGTTTAAGAGTTGCGTCCTGTGGACCACGAAACAGCAGTGAAAAGCCTTCTTTGCCGGCTGCGGTCTGTTTGCGTGAAGCAAAATCAGTTACGTCAACCAACTTGATCTTCACTTTTGCTGATTGGTGATTAATAAAAAAACTTGTGCCTAGCTGGGATTTGAATGACGTCATACTCAACCCAGTTGATGATGAAGTGCCCATGCCAGAGGCTTTCCCGGTGAGGGTCAGCGGAACTCCCGCTGCAAGTGCCACAAACGTACCTCGCTTCAAGAATTCTCGACGCGAACTGCTCATTTTTATCCTCCTGAAAAAGTGCTTTGCTCTGGGCTTGTGGTAGAAATGGTGGTGCAGTCTATTTCTTCTTTTCGAAACTTGCAATAGAAAAAACATAATGAAAAAGTTTTGGAGAATATTCCAAAACACTCTTGTAATATCTTGCCGTTCGATCTATAGTGCGCCCTCAGTCGCTCGACCCTAAAAAACAAGGCGGAACCTTCCGCGGCAGTTTGCAAGCTTGACCATGACGGGGTTCAGCATCGGTTTGCAAAGAACCGTGCGATCGAAAACCACTGCTTGGGCCAAGTCCAGATACCCAAGTCAGTCGGCCCGATAAATCATAAGATTCCATAACGGCTTACCTTACAGAAAATAAGGAGACGATTCGATGGCGCAACCATATATAGGCGAAATAAGAATGTTTGCCGGTAACTTTCCGCCGAGTGGCTGGATGTTTTGTGACGGACAGCCATTGCCAATCAGTGAGAACGATGCACTGTTTATTCTGATTGGTACGATGTATGGCGGAGACGGACAAAGTACATTTAATTTGCCCAATCTTCAGAGCAGGATACCGCTGCACTTCGGCACCGGCCCGGATGGTATTACCTATCAACAGGCCGAAGCGGCAGGAAGTGAATCGGTAACGCTCACTACCCAACAGATTCCGAGCCACACCCATGCCCAGCTATGCAGCACCGGCGCTGGCGCAAATCAGGCCGACCCGGTCAACACTGTTGCTTCGAAAACGGACTTGAGTCAATACAGCACTGCGGGCGCAACCGTCGCAATGGGAAACCCGGCGATGACGAGCGATATCGCAGGAGGTTCCCAGCCACACGAAAATTGCATGCCATTCCTGTGCATCAACTTCATCATCTCGCTCTTTGGGATCTTTCCTTCGCAAACGTAAATCTGCTTGTTGTGGGAATTTTATTGACCATTGGGTACAGCTTAACCCCTGAACGCAAATTATAAGGAGTCTCAAAAATGGCTGAACCGTTCTTGTCTGAAATCAGGATCTTTAGCTTTAATTTTCCACCGAAAGGCTGGGCTTTTTGTAACGGTCAACTTCTGCCCATTAATCAGAACCAGCCTTTGTTTGCTTTATTGGGTACCACTTACGGAGGGAATGGGCAAACAAACTTCGCGCTTCCCAACTTGCGAGGCAGGGCGCCGATTCATACGGGTAGCGGCCACACGTTGGGCGAGGCCGCCGGGTCATCGGCCGTCACTTTAAACATTCAGCAACTCCCCCAGCACCCGCATACACTCAATAACAATTTGTGCATTGGTGGTGGTGTCATCAATGCGACGCTTGGGGACCCGACAGGTAACTACTGGGCCAACAATGGTAAGAACCAGTACTCCACGAGCCAACCAGATCAAGCGATGCATCCGACCGCCGTCACCAACGTTGGTGGCAGCCAACCGCATAACAATATGCAACCTTATCTAGTGCTTAATTTTTGTATTGCACTCCAGGGAATTTTCCCGTCGCAAACATAAAAAGGGAGAGAAAACATGGCTGATCCTTTTGTCGCTGAAATCAGAATTTTTCCATTCAACTTTGCGCCCAAAGGTTGGGCATTCTGCGATGGGCAGCTCCTGCCGATAAGCCAGAATACAGCCCTCTTCTCTCTATTGGGAACAACCTATGGCGGTGATGGCAAGTCGACTTTTGCGCTTCCGGATTTGCAGGGCAGCGCCCCAATGCATCCCGGACAAGGGCAGGGGTTATCCCTACGTGATCTCGGTGAGACAGGTGGGACTGAGACCGTTACACTGCTTCAATCTGAAATGCCTGCCCACCAGCATGGTGTGGGACGTGCGAGCACTGCGACGGGCGATTCAGTCCTGCCCCAGGGTAGTGTCTGGGCTCAGGCAAACGCTGGTCGTGGAGCGGCTGCTCTTTATATAGCAGGTCCGCCTACGGGGAAAGTGAACCAGTTTTCACTGGGTCCCGCCGGCGGTAGTCTGCCGCACAACAATATGCAGCCGTACTTGACGCTCAATTTCTGTATCGCATTGCAGGGAGTCTTTCCGCAGCGGCCTTAAGTCAAAGGTTTTACTGATCAGACGTCTCGGTACTCGAAAACTGCGTCACCCTTTTCCAACGCTCCAGGATGCGCCGCGCCATCCTGGACTAAGGAGCCAAAAAATGCTTTTCGCCCAGCCCAGAAAATTCAATAGAACGATTACTACTGTCTTCGTCCTGGCAATCGCAAGCATCCTGATATTCTCCGCAGCGCCCGGTTTGGTCGCTGCCAGCTCAAGCCGGCGTATGGGCCGTGCTGAGCGAAGCAATCATCGCATCAGAGTTCCTTCCGCCGCGGCAACTGCCAACGCGGTCCAGCCGATAATTTCCCCATTGCTGTTTGCTTCGATAGATGTCGATCGAACAGACGATGTCGTTGGTGCTTCGGCTTGCTCCGCTGCCCCGAATGATTGCAGCTTGCGCGGCGCAGTCGCGGTTGCCAACACGACCCCGGGCACCACGATCAATATTCCGGCCGGAACGTATCAACTGAATATTGACGGCACCGGCGAAGGTTTTGCCGGAAATAACTCGGTCGGGGATCTCGACATCAGGGGCAACAACACGATCATCATGGGCGCGGGCGCCGCTACCACGATCATTCAACAAACTCAACCGAATGATCGCGTGATTGAAGTGAACCCGGATCTACTTGCCAACTTCAATTTCACGATTTCCGGCGTCACCATTACCGGCGGAAGTGAGACCACCGCGGTTGGAGGCGGGGGCATCATCTCCGGCGCGATCGATAACACCATGACAGTGACGGACTGCGTGATTACGGGTAATTCTGCAACCGGCACCGGCACGTTTGGCGGCGGTGGTATCTCGCACGCAGGCGGAAACCTTACGATAACGGGCACAACCTTCTCGAACAATTCTACGAGTGGGAGCGGCGGCGGCCTGGGTTACACGGCAGGCGATCCTTTTATTAGAACGCCGTCTACCGGGACTCTTACGATCAGCGGCTCCGCGTTCTCTGGTAACACTGCTAATTCCGGCGCCGCAGGTGGCGGCGGAGCGGATCTTTTCAACTTTAACCTCGGCAACGGCACCTATAACATCAGCAGCACGACCTTCTCGAATAATACCGCCCCCAACGGCCGCGGTGGTGCGATCGTTGTGGAAAGTGGACCATTGACTCTCACCACCAGCTCTCTAACGAGCAACACGGCAGGTGTCAGTGGCGGCGCAATTTATTCCAGCGGCAGCGCATCGGTTGCGTACTCGAGGCTGGTCGGTAACAGCGTTCCGACTCCTGCGAATGGACTCACTCTCTTCGCCGCCGCAGGTCCTTTTACCGCGGATGACAACTGGTGGGGGATTAACACTGGTCCGGGAGCAAATGATTTCCGGAACCTCTCCGGCACTGTGTTTCCGACGACTTATCTTCAACTCAGAGTTAATGCCAGCCCGAGTCAGCTCTGTAGTGGTTCTACGTCTACTTTGACTGCCGACATCAAGCAAAGAAATGTTGGCTCGCCTTTGACTAACGAGTTGAATGGCTTGCCCACGTTTACGGCGGTCTTCCACAACGCAGTGGGCGGAACCGTTTCAGGCGCCACCAATTTTGTTAACGGTGTAGCTACGGCCACATTCACCGCAGGCGGCTCACCCGGAACTGCGAGTGTCGATGTCACGGGTGACAATCAGACTGTTACAGCCAACATGACCATCGACACGAACCAAACGACCGATCCTGGTGACCAGACTGTTTGCGAGGGTGGAACTGCAACCTTCAGCACGACAGCGAGTGGTCCAGGCACGGTCACGTTTGTGTGGAAGAAGGGCGCCACTGTTGTCAACACCGGCGACCTCGGCGGACGCGTTACGATCACTAACGGCGGCAGCACCAGCACGCTGACCATCACCGGTGCCGTGCCGAGCGATTCGGACACCTACACTGTTGACGCGACTGGTCAGTGCAATACTGCTTCGCAGAGTGCAACACTGACCGTCAACGCAGCGACGCATACTACTGATCCTGCCGATCAGACAGTTTGCCAGGGAACTGATGCTCACTTCTCTACGACTGCATCAGGCACTGGTCCATTCCACTACGCGTGGACTGTGGATGGTTCACCATTCAATGGTGATAGCTCGAGCATCACTGTTCCAACTGGCTCGCTGAGCGCTGGAAATCACACAGTCACCGTAACCACTACGGGAGCATGCGGTAGTGAAACACAAACCGCGACCCTGACGGTAAACAACGGCACTCCGGTTATCACGTTGAGTTCTACTTCGGCGACCATGTGGCCGCCCAATCATCAGTACCAGACCTTCAACGTGACAGACTTTGTTGCCAGCGCCAGTTCGAGTTGCGATTCGAGCGTAGATATCAACGATGTTGTGATTCAGAAGGTGAGTAGCGACGAGCTTCAGGAGAATCCTGCCGGCGCGGACGGTAACACTCTCAACGACATCGTGATTGCGGCGAATTGCAAGTCGGTGCAACTACGGCGCGAACGTGACGGCAACCTTAATGGACGCGTCTACACGATTACATTTAAGGTCACGGATTCGTTCGGCAACAGTACTACGGCAACCGTCAAGGTCTCTGTGCCCGTCAACAATAACGGCACGGCGGTCGATAGCGGCGCGGCTGCGGGATACACGGTAAATAGCCTCTGTCCATAAGCGACGGGTGGTCCAGATAACTGTTTCGATGAAAGGTAACTGACATGAGAACTACGTTGCGCAAATCGAGCACTCTTTTCACGTCTCTCGTCGTGTTGGCTATTTGTGTTGGCATCATGGTCTGTGCTCCTTTGTTGTCCATGGCCCATGTGCCGGCGACGACGTCGATCACGATTGTGAATAACTCGGGTCGTGAAATCCGGCACGTCTATCTTTCGCCGCCCGACCAGAACAACTGGGGATCGGACCAGCTCGTGAATTCGGTGATTGCACCGAATGGCGGATCTTTTACGATCAGCAACGCGAGCTGCGGCGGCTCCGGCGTCAAGGTCATTGCCGAAGATCATGATGGCTGCTTCTCGTATCAGGTTGTGAGTTGTTCGGAAGGGGCCACCTGGACCATTACCAACGACACCACTCGCGACTGTGGTAACTGACTAGAGCTGTTATCAACAATTGTAGTGCGGGGTGCGGGGTGAAGTTACCTGCACCCCATTTATTTTGGTCCATGGACCATCGTTGTTTCTGCAAATGGACCAGTATTAGATGTATAGAGACTCGGAAAGCCATATTCACGTAAGTCTTGTGTTTATATGAGTTAAACGCGGCCTGCGGTGTTGACGTCGATGCGGCAGGCAAGTAGAGTATGCGGCGTCCAGCGGTTTCATTCGGATTTTCCTACTTTTCTGACACTTGTCTGCAGCCTCCGAAGTTAACCGTACCAGTTTCCTGACAATCTCAGTTTACAAGCGCTTGCTCCCAGGAGGGTTATCCATGCGTCCCCTAATGAATCAGACTCACCAGTCCCCTACTTCGTCTGCTCGAATAACAATCAGAACCACTGCGAAGCTGCTGGCTATTTTATTAATAGCCGCCGCGGTGCCATTTGCTCTCTACGTGCGAGTCAAGTCTGAAGACTCGGCCAGGTTTAGTAAGGCGGACGGTCCCGTCACGGTTACTAAACGTGCCAAAGACCAGGTTACAGTGCAGGCCGCAGGTCGCGGCAAGCCCTTCCTGAATCTGCAGGACGGCCACGAGATGAGCGTCACTTATCGAGGAGATCAGGCGGCGGTCGCCGCTTTGCAGAGCGGCGCCGCGCAAGCGCGGGCATTGGCTTCTGCTGATTTTGATCTTAATGGGACACCGGACGTGGTGGCCGGCTATGGCTTAAATGGAGCAGGCATAATCACCCTTCAGCGCGGAAACCCGGATGCGTTCGCTCCGGCTGACGACTCGGTTTTAGTGCGCATGCAACAAGGGTACAACCCGCCATCGTTGTTGGCGGGCGCGGATGTTTATCAAGTTCCCGTATCGCCCGATTTTCTCGTGACGGGAAAATTTACGAACGGTCCCGGAAAGGATGTTGTATTTGCCGCAAAAGGTGGCGCTCTCTATTTAATGGAGGGCAATGCCGCGGGCCGGCTTGGTGAGGCACGACAGATCGATTTGCCGGGGCCGGTAACGACATTGGCTGCAGGGGAATTCCGTGCGGCGGACGGATTTACCGATCTGGCCGTAGGCGTGAGCGGCCCTGGTGGCAACGAGTTATTGATTTTTGATGACGGAGTGGACGGATTCAGGAACGCCGTGGTTCAGCAGCCGCTGGCGGAGCCGGCGAGTGCGATTGAGTTTGGCGGGTTAGACGACGATCCGTTTACGGACGTCGCCGTAGCTTCCGGTAGTGAAGTGCTTGTCGTACACGGCTGGGGTCGCAAAGAGCAGGTGTCGGCAGAATCGCGCGTGGAGCGGATTAACGTTGGCCCGGGTGTGCGCGGATTAGCCCTGGGAGAGTTTGAGTGGGACCGTCAGGGCCGGAGCGAAATCGCCGCCCTTACTGATGATGGTACTGTGCGTATCGTTGAGAACGGGAAACTGGACACTCGTCCATTTACTGAGGCTGAAGCTGCACAGCGAACGAGAGGTAATCTTAAACCTCAAAAAATCACGAAGGTGGATTTAGAGTCCACTCCAAGTTGGAAACCCGCGCAAGCTGCGGGGTGGAAGGAAGGTAAGCAGATCCTTGGGAGCAATCTGAGTGCTGACTTGCCGAAGCCGTTGATGCGGACAAATCTAGCTCACCGCGAGATGGATGAAGTTATGCTCGTGGGCCAGGCGCAGTCGAAGCTCGAGATCCTGCGTCCCCTTGGGAAGGATGAGATCCTGGCGCCTGATCAGGCATTGTTAGTTACAGGCGATACGGCAAAAGTAACCATGGACGTAGAGAGTACGCCGGTTGCGGTATTGACTCTCCCAAGTAAGCTCAACGGAACAAGCGATCTTGTCGTGCTCAGCTCGACGAGCACGCAATTGAGTATCGTTCCTGACGCACCGAACACCACGATTACAGTTGATAGAACGGACGATCCCTCCGGCAATCCGGCATTTGGGCAGGCCTCCGCGTGCACGGCCGCGGGCAATGACTGTAGTTTGCGTGGCGCGACCCAATTTGCCAATCAGCCTGCGAACAACAACACCACGATCAGTCTTCCAGCGAACACTTACATCTTATCCGTTAACGGCACAAACGCCGGCGGTTGCGACGGGAACACCGTAGGCGACCTTGGCGCCAACCAGAGCATGACGATCATCGGCGCTGGTGCTGCGACCACGATCATCCGTCAGACTGGGACCGGGCCAGCGAATGACGGCGACCGCGTGATGTGTATGAATGAGCCATTCACGACGGGCCTCACCTACAACTTCTCAGGTGTAACGTTTGTTGGCGGTCGCGACGGTACGTCAGCAGGTGGGGGCGCGGCCCTGGGCGGCGGCGGCATCATCGGCGGCGAGCTAAACAACTCGCTGACAATGACCAATGTGGTCCTCGCCAACAACCAGGTAACGGTACTGGGAAGCGCGAATCTCGGTGGCGGCGGTATCCAGATCACCGGCGGTAACCTGATCATCACGAATTCAACCATCGGCGGCAGCAGCGCACCGGGTGCTTATACCGACCGGACCAGCACCACCACCGGAAATCTTCAGGCAGGTAGCGGCGGCGGTGTCACGTTCACGCCGTCATC
>Ga0126311_10000572_pt1 | contig 17280 bp, 16 predicted proteins | sample Plot61_FD_92539 | JGI IMG/M metagenome (GOLD analysis project Ga0126311, IMG submission 92539) | Serpentine soil microbial communities from UC McLaughlin Reserve, CA, USA - Plot61 | ecosystem: Environmental > Terrestrial > Soil > Grasslands | place: USA: UC McLaughlin Reserve, Lake County... | reverse complement strand
ACAGATGGTGGTGCGTGTTGACGAACCCCGGCGTGAGCAGGCAGCCGCGTCCGTCGACGTGCGTGGCGTCCGGGGTCCGTGGCGCCGGACCCGGGCCGACGGCGGTGATGACCCCGTCAGTGACGACGACGTGTCCGTCCGGGTAGCGCGCGTTGGCATTGTCAACCGTCGCTACAGCGCAACCTTCTACGACCAGCGCGCTCACGGCTTTCCTCCTCCTCCAAGCCTGGACTGCCAACGACTCTCGGCGGCTGCGAGCGCCTCCTCGGTGAGGTGCCCGAGCAGTCGCAACCGCGCCAGCCCGCCGTCCGGGTAGACGTCGACCCGGACGTGGGTCACGACCGAGGTGTCCCCGACGGCGAACCAATGTGGCGTGTCCGGCTGCAACCGGGTGCGGGGCAGCAGCTCCACCCACTCCGAGCCGGCCGCCGGCTCCCCAGCGCAACCAGTCACCCGCACCGCGCCCGGCGCGTTGCCCACGAAATGTGTCGTGTCGAGCTCGACGACGCGGACCCGCCCGGCACCAGCCAGCCGCAGCAGCAGCCAGTCGTTGCCCGGCCCGCGGCGTCGCTGTGTCTCCCAGCCGTCGCCCATGTTCGTCGCGGAGCCCGGCAGGATCACCTGGTCCGCCGGGGAGTAGAACCGATCGCTGCAGTCGACCACCCGACCGCCGTTGACCAGGGCCACCAGGTCCAGCCCGACGCCCGCCCACCGGGAGGGATCGGGCACCACGGCGCCCAGCACCCGCAGCCGGGCGACTCCGCCGTCGGGGTGGATGGTGAGCCGGACGTGGGTCGCGCGCACCGGCCGGGACGCCCGCAGCACCGTACGGCTGTCTCCCTTCAGCGGGCTGCGCGGAACCAGCGGGACCCACCGCACGTCCGAACCGAGCTCCGCGGCTGACGGCCACCCAGGGGCCCAGCACGCCTGCAGCTCGCACTCCGGTGGATAGTTGCCGGTGAAGTGCGAGGTGTCGACCACGACGGCCGACACCTCCCCCGGGGCGCCGAGCCGCACCACCGCCCAATCCGCCCCCGGTTCGCGTCGACGGCGGGTCTCCCAGCCGTCGTACACCTGGCCCTTGTGCCCGAAGGTGTGCGGGAGGAAGGCCGGCTCATGCGGTTGGACGAGATTCTCCTTCTCCGCGAAGGCCTCGTCGTTGGCCGCGACCACTCCTGCGCCGAGCCTGCGGTCGGCCAGGTCGAGCTCGTCCCGCAGGTCGTCCGGCAGCGCGTCGCGCCAGCTCATGGGGCGCCCCCGCCCACCAGCAGCTCGCCGTGCGGGTCGTCCCCGGTGACCGGCCGTCCGCGCAGCCAGGTTCGCCGGACCACTCCGCACAGCCGCGCCCCGGCGTACGGGGTGACCGGATGGCGGTGCGCCAGCGCGGACGGGTCGACTGTCTGTTGTTCGTCTGGCGCGAAGGCGCACAGGTCGGCGTCAGCACCGACCTGGAGGGATCCCTTGCGGCCGGCCAGGCCGAGGCGTTCCGCGGGTGCGGAGGCCATCCACCGCACGACGTCGGTGAGTGCCTGCCCGCGACGGCGCGCCGCGGTCCACACCACCGGGAGCCCGAGCTGGACCGAGGCGATGCCGCCCCAGGCCGCCGTGAAGTCGCCGCTGTCGCGGTGCTTCATAGCTGGTGGGCAGGGCGAGTGGTCCGATACGACGCAGCCGACCGTGCCGGCGCGCAAGGCGTCCCACAGCGCGTCCCGGTTCGCGGCGTCCCGCACGGGAGGACAACACTTAAACTCAGTCGCGCCCTCCGGCACCTGCGCCGCGTCCAACGCCAGGTAGTGCGGGCAGGTCTCCGCGGTGACCGGCAGGCCCTCGGACTGGGCGGCTGCCAGCACGGGCACCGCGGAGGCGCTGGCCAGGTGGACCACGTGCGCGCGGCCCCTGGTCCGCCGCGACGCCGCGACGACCTGCTCGACCGCGCGGTCCTCCGCGGACGCCGGCCGGGTCGCCAGGAAGCCGGCGAAGTCGCGCGGCGAAGTGCCTGGCGGCAGCTGGGCGGACGCTTCGAGCACCTCTGGGTCCTCGGCGTGCACGAGCAGCACCGAGCCGAGCCGGGCGACCTCCGCGAGCGCCTGCTCGAGCTGTCGCGCGTCGACGTGCGGGAACTCATCGACGCCGGACGGCGCGGTGAAGCACTTGAACCCGAAGACCCCTGCCCGGTGCAGGCCGGCGAGGTCCGGAAGGTTGCCGGGCACGACCCCGCCCCAGAAGCCGACGTCCACGTGCACCTTGCCGGTCGCGGCCGCCCGCTTCGCCTGGAGCGCGGGGACGTCAACGGTCGGCGGGATGCTGTTGAGCGGCATGTCGACGAGCGTCGTCACACCTCCTCGGGCGGCGGCGCGGGTCGCGGAGTCGAAACCCTCCCAGTCCGTGCGCCCCGGCTCGTTGACATGCACGTGCGCATCGACGAGTCCCGGTAGCAGCACCTCGTCGTCGGCGAGGTCGACGACGTCGCCGACGGGCGGATCGTCGTATGCCGCCACGACCGCGATCCGGCCGTCTCGCACCCCGACCGAACAGGCCCGTTCGCCGTCGGGAAGCACGGCGCGACGGGCCCGCACCACCAGGTCGAGGTCGGCGCCGGTCACGCGACCCGCCGACCGGCCATCGCGGCGAGCCACTGCGGCGTCACCCCGGCGTCTGCACATACCTGGGCCTCGTCCAATGCGCCGCAGGCGATACCGCGGGTCAGCGTGGTAGCCATGGCCTGTGCGGTGGCCGGCTCGTCAAGGACGCCGGCGTCACCTGTTCCCGCGACGTAGTCCCGCAGCCGCGCGACCGACGCGGGCGCCAGCTCGCGGTAGAACGCGAGGGTGACCAGGTGGCGGGTGACCAGGTGCCCGGGGTGCAGGTCCCAGCCCTGCGGCAGGCCGCGTTCGAGGGCGCGGCGTACGAGCCGCGTGTGCAGGCGCCAGGCGGCATGCACCTGCTGCCGGTCGCCCTCCGGGAGAACGTTCGTGGACCCGTCGCTGACCTGCACGCCCGTTCCGGCGGCCGCCAGGCACATCACCGCCTTGGCGTGGTCGGCGAGCGGGTGCTCGAGCGACTGAAGCGCGGCCGGCACCCCGCACGCGGCGGTGAAGTCGTAGGTGCCGAAGTGCAGGCCGGTGCACCGGCCGTCGGCCGCGCCGACCATCGCCGCGAGCGCCGCGGTGCCGTCCGCCGCCACGACGGCGGCCGGGACCTCGATCTGCAGCTCGACCCCTACCCAGCCCGGCGGCAGCCCGTACGCGGACTCGAGCTGGGAGCAGGCCTGGGCGAAGGCTGACGCCTGCGCAGGGACGCTGACCTTGGCGAGGGTCACGACGAACCGTTGCGGCAGCGCGGCACCGTCCTGCGCCGCGGCGCACAGCCCGGACAGCACCAGGTCGAGCGACCGCAGCCCACGACGCCGGGTCAGGCCCTCCATCGACCGCACCCGCACCCCGGCCAGCACCGGCGCTGCCGGCTGGGTCGGGAGAGCGGCCAGGGTGGCGCCGACCGCCAGCGCCGCGGCGTCCTCCTCGGCGTCCGGGTGGGCGCCGTAGCCGTCCTCCAGGTCCAGGCGCAGGTCCTCCACCGGCTGGTCCGCGAGCTTGGCCAGGAGCAGCGGGTAGGCGTCCGCCACGACGGCCTCGTCCATGCCGGTGGCACGGGCGAGCTCCTCGGGGCTGCCGGCGTGGGACGCGAGCAGGTCGAGTGCGCGTCTGCCCCAGCTGGCCGGCGTCGCGGGGGTCGCGACGTCGGCCGGAACGTACACGGTATGCACAGGTTGGCGGGAGCCGCCTCCGCCCGAGTACCGCTGGGCCAGGGCGGCGTCCACCGGCTGCAGCGCCTCGTCAAGGCGCCGCAGCAGGTCCTCCGAGAGCCGGCCCGCCGTCACCTGCGGCACGCTAGCGTTCCCGGACGGCCGATGAGCAGGGCCCGGCGCGGCGAAACCCCGTGGTAACCCGGGTGGTGTGGGCTGGGCTCTCCTCGGGAGTCGGTGGTGCGGCGAAAGGAGAGCAGGTGCAGGCAGACCCCGGCGCCGGCCTCGGCGCCTTCAACCAGGCCGACCCGCGCGAGCTCGCGCCGCAGCTGGACGCCTGCCTCGGGGTGCCGCGCTGGGTCCACACCCTGCTCGAAGGCCGGCCCTACCCAGACCTGCCCACCCTGCTGGAGCGGGCCGGCGGCCTGGCGACCGGCATCGACGACGCCGAGCTGGCGGCCGCGCTGGCCCGGCACCCGAGGATCGGCGCGCCTCCCACCGGCGACGGCACCGAGGCCGGCTGGTCGCGCGCCGAGCAGTCCGGCGTCGACCCGTCGGACGCCCAGGTGCAGGCCGCGCTCCGCGAGGGCAACGCCGCGTACGAGCAGCGCTTCGGGCACGTCTTCCTGGTGCGCGCCGCCGGGCGAAGCAGCGCGGAGATGCTGGCTCTCCTGCGCCAGCGGCTCGGGAACGACCCAGCGACCGAGCGGGACGTCGTCCGCGAGCAGCTAGCGCAGATCGCCACCCTGCGGCTGTCCGCGCTGCTCGGCCGGCTCGGCGAGGGGGCCGCGTGAGCGCCGTGACGACACACGTCCTGGACACCGGGTCGGGGCGACCCGCGAGCGGCGTACGGGTACGGCTCGAGGGGCGCGACGACGACCCGGCAGGCTCCCCCATCGGCGGCTGGCGCCAGCTGTCGACGGCGGCCACCGACGACGACGGCCGGGTGCGCGAGCTCGGCCCGGACCGGCTGGCGCCGGGGACCTACCGGCTGGTCTTCGAGACCGGGTCCTGGTACGCCGGCCGCGGGGTCACCGCCTTCCACCCGGAGGTCGCCGTCGCGTTCACGGTCACCGACGAGGAGCACCTGCACGTGCCGTTGCTGCTCGCGCCGTTCGCGTACTCCACCTACCGAGGGAGCTGACATGGCGATCGTCCTGGGGCCCAACCAGTACGGCAAGGCGGAGGTCCGGCTGGTGCACGTCGACCGGTCCTCCCCTCGGCACCGGATCACGGACCTGACCGTGACCACCCAGCTCCGGGGCGACTTCGCGGCCACCCACCTCACCGGCGACAACACCGCGGTGCTCCCGACCGACACGCAGAAGAACACCGTGTACGCGATGGCCCGCGAGCACGGCGTCGGCCAGCCGGAGGAGCTCGCGCTGCGGCTGGGCAGGCACTTCCTGGCGTCCGGCCCGCAGGTCACCGGAGCACGGGTCGCGGTCGACGCCCATCCCTGGGCGCGCATCGACGTCGCCGGGAAGGGTCACGACCACGCCTTCCAGCGCGGGGGCGGCGAGCGGCGGACCACCGTCGTCACCCTCGACGGGGACCGCTGCTGGGTCGTCTCCGGGCTGGCCGACCTGGTGGTCCTCAAGTCGACCGGGTCTGAGTTCTCGGGGTTCGCGCGGGACCGGTACACGACGCTCGCTGAGACGACGGACCGGATCCTGGCCACGGCCGTGACCGCGCGCTGGAGGTACGTCGGCACCCAGCTCGACTACGAGCGGCTGTTCGCGACCATCCGGACGACGCTGCTGGAGACCTTCGCCGACCTGCACAGCCTCGCGCTGCAGCAGACCCTCTACGCGATGGGCGAGGCCGTGCTGCAGACGCACCAGGACGTGGCCGAGGTGCGGCTGTCCATGCCGAACCGGCACCACTTCCTGGTGGACCTGGCGCCGTTCGGGCTGGACAACCCGGGAGCGGTCTTCTACGCGGCGGACCGCCCCTACGGGCTGATCGAGGGCACGGTGCTGCGGGACGACGCGCCGGAGGCCGGCCGAGCCTGGGAATCGGTGCCCGGCTTCTGCTGACACCGCACGTGGGCTGCCGCATGCGGCGCAGATTGGGGGGTCACCCGAATGGCCCTCTGGTACCGCAGTTGTAGTCCTTGGAGGGCTGCGCTGGCAGGCCACTGACGGCAGCGTGCCAGGGTCCGTCGACGCTCTTCCATCGGCGACGCCGACGCCGCAGGCTTCAACTGCCGCCGCACCCGTCGCGACGGGCCTTCCAAGTCCTCACGAGGAGACACTCCGCCATGTCCAGCAGCCCCGCCAGCCGCCCCACCGAGACCATCGAGAGCCGCCGTCACCGGGGCGCGCTCGCCATCGCCGCCACCGTCGTCGTCGCCGCAAGCCTCGGCTCCACGGCGCCCGCATTCGCCAAGGGCGGGGGCAACGACAAGGACGTCCGGTCCAGCAAGGCCTGCGGCACCAGCCTGCTGAAGCTCAAGGCCAAGCCGGACACCGGTGGCATCGAGGTCGAGGCCGAGTACGAGACCCACGTCAGCGGCAAGGCGTACTCGGTCCTCATCTCGGACAACGGACGAGAGGTGTGGAAGGGCTCGCGCACGACGGCGGGTCCGAGCGGGTCCTTCGAGGTGAAGGTGCTCAACAAGCTTGCGGACGGCAGCGCCGACGACAAGCCCGGCACCGGCAACGGCGGCCAGACCGGCGGCAGCGACGACAAGCCCGGCGACGACAAGGGCGGCCAGACCCCCGGCAGCGACGACAAGCCCGGCGACGACAAGGGCGGCCAGACCCCCGGCAGCGACGACAAGCCCGGCGACGACAAGGGCGGCAAGCCGCTGCTGGCGAAGGCCGTCAGCAGCTCGGCCCAGAGCGGCAAGGCCAAGGACGACAAGGCCAAGGATGACAAGGGCGGCACGTCCGGCTCCACTGCCAAGGGCAACCGCCTGATCCAGGTGACGGTGACCGGCAGCAGCGACGTCTGCTCCACCGCCGTGAAGCTCTGACAGCTTCCAGCAGAACGACAAACCGGGGTCCGGGCCAGCAGGCCCGGACCCCGGTTTGCCGTGGCGAGCTTTCGGCTCAGGCCGCCTTGGTCGCTCCGGCCGGGAAGACCCGGAAGCCGGCCAGCCAGCTCTGAACGACCGGGATGTCCACGCGCTGCAGGCCACCGAGGTAACGGCAGTTGTTCGTGTACCCGTAGCTGGTCACCGTGGTGACGTAGCCGTCCTTGAAGGACGGACCACCGGAGTCCCCGAAGCAGGTGCCACCGCCACCGCGCGGGTCGTTCTCGTTCCCGTTGGTCTGCAGGATCTGCGGGGTGAGCTTCTGCCCGACCTCGTCGGTGTACCGCCGGAGGATGGGGTAGCTCTGCGGCGTCGGGTTCTGCGGGCCGGTGTCGGCCTGCCGGACCTCGGTGCCGTACCCGACGAGCAGGAAGGTCTCGTGGTTCAGCGCCGGCTGGGCGAACTGGCTGAGGTAGTCGGCCGGCGCCAGCCGTGCCGGTGTGATGCCCGTGACCGGCGAGTCGAGCACGATGACGCCGACGTCGTTCCAGTTCGCCAGATCGGTGAAGTCGCTGTACTGGGGGTGCGTCGAGGCAGTGCCGGTGTAGTAGCCCGCGGGCAGCTTCTGCCCCTTCTGGTAGCCGATGTTCGACGTTCCGGTTCCGAAGTCGTCGGTGGCCCGCGGCAGGTCGGAGGGCGGCTCACGGTCGACCACCGGGTTGAAGGTGACGACCGTCTTTCCCACCGTGCCCTTCGTGCAGTGGGCCGCGGTGAGGAGCACCGTCGACGTCACCAGGGTCCCGGTGCAACGGAACCGGCCCTCGTGGTCATAGAAGGCGAGCAGCCCGACGTTCGAGTACCGGTTGGCGGTGTCCTCGATCCCGCCGGTGATGGCGGACGCCGGAGCGGCGGTTGCGACGCCGACGGTCGCGAGGCAGGTGAAGGCCAGGATGGCGGCCTTCAAGCGGTTGAGCATGGATGTGTCCTGTCGTTGAGGTTCCCCGAGGCCGAGGATGGTACGGATCGAGGGCATCGTCGGGAAGGCCTCTGCGGCATACGCCCGAGCCGCTGCCCGACAACGGTCAGGCGAGGATGCCCAGCGGGTTCGGTGCCATGAGCGAGGTCGCGATGCCCGGCCGCACCGAGCCCTCACAGCTTCGGGATGGCGGCCAGCGTCTGCTCCGCGGCCTTCCGGAGCAGGGTGGTGTCCGTGGCGACGGTGAGCATGCCCACGCCGCGCCCGGCCCAGTGCAGGGCCATCTCGACGTCGGAGCAGTGCAGCCCCGCGACCACGCCGCTCCGCCGACAGGCGTCCACCACTCGCTGGAGCAGCGCGCCGACCTGCTCGCAGTCGCGGTAGGTGCTGCGGCCCAGCCCACAGCCGAGCGCGAGGTCGTTGGGTCCGATGTAGACGCCGTCCACCCCCGGGACGGCCACGATCTCGTCGATGGCGTCGACGCCCGCCTGGGTCTCCACCATCACCATGCACAGCACCACCTCGTCCTGCTGCTGCGGCGGCAGGGCGCCGTCCGCCCGCGCGTCGCCCCACATCGGTCCCCAGCTGCGGGTGCCGGCGGGCGGAAATCTGCACGCCGACGCCGCCAGCGCTGCGTCCTCGGCGCTGTTCACCATGGGGACGAGGACCGCCGCGGCGCCAGTGTCGACCGCCCGCATGATCTGGGCCGGCTCGTTCCACGGCACCCGGACGACGGGGGCGCGCCCGGCCGACCGCATGGCCTGGAGCATGCTGGGCAGCTCGCTGAACGTCGCCAGTCCGTGCTGCAGGTCGACGCAGACGTAGTCGAACTCCGTGGCGGCCACCAGCTCGGCGACCGCGGGGTCGGCCAGCATGCTCCAGATCCCGAAGGCCGGCCGGTCCTGCGCCCACCGGTCCCGCAGCCGTGCGGCGCTGCGCTCCACCACGCGATGCTGGGCCGCCGTCATGGGTTTCGCCATCTGCGAATAGTTGTTGCTCAGTGGGACTCGCGTCCCACTCGGTCTCCGCTTGCCCCGACGAGGAAGTCAAGGTCGGCGCCGGTGTCGGCTCCCTGCACGTGGTCGACGTACAGGCGCTCCCACCCACGCGTTGGTGCCGCGAACGCGGCCACGGCCGCGGGAGCGGGCTGCCGGGCCGCGAGCTCCTCGGCAGGGACGTCCACCTCGAGAAGCCGGCGTCCGACGTCCAGGACGATCGGGTCACCGGTGCGGACGAGCGCGAGAGGTCCCCCCGCCGCCGCCTCCGGGGCGACGTGCAGGACCACGGTGCCGTAGGCCGTGCCGCTCATCCGCCCGTCGCAGACGCGGACCATGTCGCGCACCCCCTGCTCGAGCAGCTTGCGCGGAAGCGGCATGTTGGACACTTCAGGCATTCCGGGGTAGCCCTTCGGGCCGCAGCCCCGCAGCACCAGTACCGAGTCCGCATCGACGTCGAGCTCAGGGTCGTCCACTCGCGCACGGAAGTCCTCGACCGAGTCGAAGACGACGGCTCGGCCGCGGTGCTGCAGCAGGTGCGGCGAGGCGGCGGCGGGCTTGACGACGGCACCGGCGGGGGCCAGGTTCCCGTACAGGACGGCAATCCCGGCCTCGTCCGCCAGCGGCTGCTCGCGCACCCGAATGACCTCGGGATCCCAGATCTCGGCCTCGTCGAGGTAGTCGACGAGCGGCTTCCCGGTGACGGTGAGCGCGGCGGGGTCGAGCAGGTCTCGCACCTGCCGCAGCACCGCGAGCAGGCCGCCGGCCCGGTACAGGTCTTCCATCAGGAAGCGGCCCGCAGGCTGCAGGTCGACGAGCAGCGGAACGCCCGAGCCGATGCGGTCGAAGTCCTCCAGGGTCAGGTCGATGCCCAGCCGACCGGCGATGGCCAGCAGGTGCACGACGGCGTTCGTCGAACCGCCGATCGCGGCCAGCGCGACGATCGCGTTGAGGAAGGACGCGCGGGTCAGGAAGCTGCTCGGCCGTCGTCCCTCGTCCACCAGCTCCACCGCGAGCCGGCCGGTCGCGTGCGATGCCTCGAGTAGCCGGGCGTCCGGCGCCGGGGTGCCGGCCACGCCCGGGATCGTCGTGCCGAGGGCCTCCGCCAGCAGGCCCATCGTCGAGGCCGTTCCCATCGTGTTGCAGTGGCCCTTGCTGCGGATCATCGAGGACTCCGAGCGCTGGAACTCACGCGCGCTCAGCGTGCCCGCGCGCACCTCCTCGCTCAGCTGCCAGACCGCCGTCCCGCAGCCGAGCGGGACGCCGCGGAAGGTGCCGGTCAGCATGGGCCCACCGGGGACAACGACGGCCGGGAGGTCGACCGAGGCCGCCGCCATCAGCAGCGACGGGATGGTCTTGTCGCAGCCGCCCAGCAGCACGACGCCGTCGATCGGGTTGGCCCGGAGCATCTCCTCGGTGGCCATCGCCGCCATGTTACGCCAGAGCATCGCGGTGGGACGGACCTGCGTCTCGCCCAGCGAGACGACCGGCAGGTTCAGCGGGACGCCACCGGCCTCCCACACTCCGCGCTTGACCGCCTCGGCCACCTCGTCCAGATGCACGTTGCACGGCGTCAGGTCGGACGCCGTGTTCGCAATGGCGATGTGCGGACGCCCGTCGAAAGCGTGGTCCGGGAGGCCGCGACGCATCCAGGCTCGATGGATGTAGGCGTCCCGACCCCCACCCTCGTACCAGCGAGCACTGCGCTGCTTCGGCATGGCCGCCTCCCTGTCGTCGTTGCACTCTGGGCGTGGGCCGAAGCATGCCACCCGTGGGCCTCGCACGGTGACCCGTGTACCGGGCAGCATGACGTGGGACACTGGGCCGCGGTGGCCGCCGGAAGCACCGGTCCGGGGGGACGGGGTGCCACGACAGAGGGGACGGGTTCATGTTGCTTCGGGGGCGCCTGCTGCTGCCGCCGGAGCCGATCAGCGTCCGGCACGCCCGCCGGCATGTCGGCGAGGTGCTGCGCCAGTCCGGTCGCGAGCAGTGGGCCGACGACGCGATGCTCGCCGTCTCCGAGCTGGTCAGCAACGTCGTCCTGCACGCGCACACCGACTGCGAGGTGTCGGTGGAGCTCGATCACGACGAGGACGTGCGCGTGAGCGTCCGCGACCTCGACACCAACCTGCCGACGCAGCAGCACTTCAGTGCGTACGCCACCACCGGCCACGGCCTGTCGCTGGTCGGCCAGCTCAGCGCGGAGTGCGGCATCGACTCCCTGGGCCCCGACGGCAAGGTCGTCTGGTTCGTGCTCCGGGGCGCTCCAGACACGGCAGACATCGCGATGATCGACCAGGAGTGGGACCTCACCGGCCTGCTGCCGCCCGACCCGCCGACTCCAGTCGGACCCGTGGCCGTGCTGCCGGCAGTGCCGATGCCGCTGTGGCTCGCCGGCCTGGAGCACCATGCCGCAGTGCTCCGCGAGCTGTACCTCGTGCAGTCCGGCCCGCACCCGACCCCGAAGTCCACCGTCGGTGCGCAGGCCGGGGTCGACGTATCGGCCGCCGACGCCGCGCTCCGGGCGCTGTCGGACGGCACCAACCGGGCCTTGGCCGGCGCACCCGCCGAAGAGCCGGACGCGCCCGACCCGCTGCCCCTCCCAGCGCCGCCGCCGGGCACCGACGCGGCCCCCTGGGTCCCTCCCACGTTGGACGTCGAGGTCTCCCTCGGCGACCTCGACGCCGCCGCACTGGTGGCGCTCCAGCAGGCCCTCGACCTCGGCCAGCGGTTGGCGATGCAGGGCACGCTCCTGGTGCGGCCGGCCCTGGACGAGCTCGTCACGCTGCGGGACTGGGCCTGCGAGCAGGTGGTCACTCAGCTCTCGGGTGGGTCGCCGACGCTGTGGGACAGGGAGCTGCTCGCTGGTCCCGCCAGCTTCGAGTGGGAGCCACCGGAATGGGACGACACCGAGGTTCGGATGTCGGCCCGGGCGTTGGTCGCGGGTGACGACAGCAACCGGCTGATCGCCGTCAGCCGGGCCGCGGCCGAGCTGCTCGGCGGCTTCCCCGAGGACCTCGTGGGGCAGCGGATCACCACGATCATCCCGCACCGGCTGCGCGAGCTGCACGTCGCCGGCTTCATCCGGCACCTCGCCACCGGGGAGTCCCGGGTGCTCGGTGTCCGGGTGAACCTGCCGGTGCTGCGGCTGGACGGACGGGAGATGCTCTGCTGCCTGCAGATCGAGCAGCTCACCGCGCCCCCCGGTCGCCAGGTCTACGTGGCCCGGATGGAGCCGCTCCCCGCCCAGGAGGAGCCGGGTACCGATCGGTAACCGGGCACGACGGACATTGCGCGACACAAAGGGGAGAAAAGGGCGCAGAAAGAGTTGCAAGTGTTCAGGACTCGGGCCGGTCCTGCAAGGATGATCGGCATGAGCCCGGCCCCGGAGCTCGACCTGTCGGCCGCCCGACTGTTCAGCCAGTTCCTGCGACGCAGCCACTTGCTGACCCCGAGCGAGCTCCCAACGCTGGTGGCCGAGGAGGCGCGGACCCTCGGTGGCGAGGGGTGCGTCATCCATCTGATCGACTACGAGCAGGCTCGACTGGTGCCGCTGGCCGGGCCGGACAGCGTCGGCCTGGAGTCGGTGCCGGTCGAGGGGACGGTCCACGGACGGGCCTTCGTCACGAGCACCATCCTGCAGGTGCCCGGGACCGCAGCCGGCCGGCGCCGCCTGGTCCTCCCGCTGCTGGACGGAACGGAGCGGCTGGGCACGCTGGAGCTCACGGTCATCGCCGCCGAGGACGCCCCCGAGCGCCAGGTGATGCTCTGCGAGCGCTACGCCCACCTGGTCGCCCAAGCCATCGTCACCAAGGCGGCCTACGGCGACACGTTCGAGCTGGCCCGTCGGCTCAGACCGATGGACGTCGCCGCGGAGCTGATCTGGCGGATGATGCCGCCCCAGGTGTTCGCGACCGACAACCTCGTCCTGGCCGGCCTGCTGGAGCCCTGCTACGCCAACGGCGGCGACTGCCTGGACTACGCCGTGAACGGCCGCACCGCTCACCTGGCCATCTTCGACGCGATGGGGCACGGGCTGGCCGCCGCGGGGGTGTCCGCCCTCGCCGTCTCGGCCTACCGAAGCACTCGGCGGCGCGGGCTCGGCCTGAGCGCCGCGTACGCCGAGATGGACGCCACGATTTCGCAGCAGGCTCCGGACCGGCACGTGACCGCGGTGCTCGCCGAGCTGGACGTGGCGGCCGGACGGTTGCGCTGGGTCAACGCGGGACACCCGGCACCGCTGCTGCTGCGTGAGGGACGCGTAGTGAGCTCGCTCGACGCCGACCCGCAGACGCCGCTCGGGATGGGCTTCACCGCGGGGCACGTGCCCGTCAGCGAGGTCGGGCTGCAGCCCGGCGACATGGTGCTGCTCTACACCGACGGCCTGTCCGAGGCGCGCCTCCCGGACGGCACCTTCTTCGGGGTGCAGCGGCTGGCTCAGTTCATCGAGCGTCAGGCCGCCGCCGGCTACCCCGCGCCGGAGACGCTGCGCCGGCTACGGCACGCCGTCCTGGCTCATCAGCAAGGGCGGCTGCAGGACGATGCCTCCGCCCTGCTGCTGGAGTGGAGAAGGGGCACCGAGCGGTCCATGCTGCCGCCCACCACGGAGTGACCCGGGGTCCTCGCGCGGTGCCCCTGAAGCCTTTGGAGTGGGGTTTCAGGCGGAGCAGACCGCGGAACCGTGGTCCGGCCGGACCGGGTCCGTGCCTGGCTGCGACGCGGGGCGACCGGTCAGGCTGTCCCGGAGGGCGGCCGCAACCGTGGCCGGCCACGGAAAGGCCGTGCGCCGGGGTCGAACGGCCATGCGTGCCAGGCGAGCGTCGCGGACCAGGCGGTGGTCCTCCGCCTCACGGCGCAGCTGCTCGATGCGCAGATGGACGACGGCGGCGAGCGGGTCGGACGCGACGGACGGAACGGATCGGCCGGTGGACATGGCGAACCTCCTCGATGAAATCGATGTTCACCGATTTCGTCTCGACTCTGCCACTGTCCTCGGCGGACGTCAAGCATTGACCACCGTCGATTTCGTGCCAGAATGGCAGACATGCCGAAGCCTCTTCCCGTCGTCGATCCGGTGCCCACCGCGGTCGCCTGCTGCTCTCCGCTGGAGCACGCGCCGCTGTCCGCGGACCAGGCACAGCAGCTCGCCGCGCGGCTCAAGGCGCTGGCCGACCCGTCCAGGCTCCGGCTGGTCTCGCTGCTGCTCGGGAGCGAGGGCCAGGAGGCCTGCACCTGCGACGTCACCGAGGAGCTGGGGCTGGCGCAGCCGACGGTGAGCCACCACTTCAAGACCCTCGCGGCGGCCGGGCTGGTCACCGGCGAGCGCCGGGGAACCTGGACCTACTACCGCGTGGTGCCGCAGGCGATGGCCGACATCGCCCGCGTCCTCGACGTCAGCTGCGACTGAGCCGGCTCCAGGCGTCGTGAGCGACCGGCCGCCCGGCTCGCTGGCTCGGCGTCTCGGCCTCGGCGACGCGGTCGTCGTCGGGCTGGGGTCGATGCTGGGGGCGGGTGTGTTCACCGCGTTCAGCCCGGCCGCGGCGGCGGCCGGCGGCGAGCTGCTGCTCGGGCTGGTGCTGGCGGCCGTCGTCGCGTACTGCAACGCGACGTCCTCGGCCCGGCTCGCCGCCCGGTACCCCCAGTCCGGTGGCACCTACGTCTACGGCCGCGAGCGCCTCGGTCCCTTCTGGGGGTACCTGGCCGGCTGGGGCTTCGTGGTCGGCAAGACCGCCAGCTGCGCCGCGATGGCCCTCACCGTCGGCACCTACGCCTGGCCCGGCCACGCCCGCTCGGTGGGGGTCGCGACGGTCGCCGCCCTCACCGCGCTGGGCTGCTTCGGAGTGCGCAAGAGCGCGCTCGTCACCAGGGCGCTCGTGGCGGTCGTCCTGCTCGTCCTCGCCGGCGTCGTGCTCGCCGGCCTTGCGGGCACCGGTGCGAGCGCCGACGGGCTTCTGGGGCAGTCTTCGCACGGACCGCGCGGCGTGCTCCAGGCGGCCGGGTTCCTGTTCTTCGCGTTCGCGGGCTACGCGCGCATCGCGACGCTCGGCGAGGAGGTGCGGGACCCCGCGCGCACCATCCCGGTGGCCATCCCGCTGGCTCTCGGGATCACCCTGGCGGTGTACGCCGCGCTGGCGGCGGTGTGCCTGCTCGTGCTGGGTCCGGACCGGCTCGCCGCCAGCCCGGACCCACTTGCCGAAGTGGCGGCGGCTGGGCCGTGGACCTGGATGGAGCCGGTCGTCCGCGTGGGCGCTGTGCTCGCCGCGGTGGGGTCGCTGCTGTCGCTGCTGCTGGGCGTGTCGCGGACCACCCTGGCGATGGCCCGCGACCGGCACCTGCCCGGCGCGCTGGCCGTCGTCCACCCCCGCCACCAGGTGCCGCGACATGCGGAGCTGGCGGTCGGCACCGTCGTCGTCCTCGTGGTGCTGGTGGCCGACGTCCGCGAGGCGATCGGATTCTCGTCCTTCGCCGTGCTGGCGTACTACGCCATCGCCAACGCGTCCGCGCTCACCCTCGACCGCGACGCCGGGCCCCGGGCGGTGCCGGCGCTAGGCGCTGCTGGCTGCCTGCTCGTGGCCGCCAGCCTGCCGGCGTCGGCGACGCTGTCCGGCGCGGCCGTCCTCGCAGCCGGGGCGGTGCTGTGGCTGCGAGAACGGCGGGGCGCTCGACGAGCGGCCTAGGGTTCAGCCGGCTCAGCTGGTCGACCGCCCGGACAGCCGGTCACGGAGCCGGTCGACGAGGCCGACGCCTGGGCCCACCAGCTTGTGGAACACCTGGTTGTTGGGCGCCCCCGGGTGCGGCCGAGTGGGCGCGAGCTTCTTGGCCGACTCCACCTTCTGCGCCATCTCGACCAGCTCGGCCTGGGGAATGCGGGCGCGCAGCTGAGGGAACTGGTCCCGCTCCTCGTCGGCGACGTGGTCGGCGAGGATGGTCTCCAGCTGCCGGACCAGCTCGGTGAAGCGCACGTCGCCGGCGTCGACCGCCTCCAGCTGCTTCATCGTCGCCTCGAGCTCCTTGTGCTCCGCGGTGTCGTGCTCCACCGCGGCCTCGCCGTCCGGCAGGTGCTTGCGCATCGCGGGGTAGACATACATCTCCTCGGCGACCGAGTGCCGGACCAGCTCGGCGATCACGGTGTCGGCCAGGTCACGGCGCTGCTCGGCGTCCGCGGCCAGGTAGATCTCGGAGATCAGGGCGGTGACCTCGCGGTGGTCCGTGGTGAGGACGTCGACGACGTCCTGGCCCGGAAGGACCTCCGTGGACTCCTCGTCGGAGCCGCGCCCGATCACCGCGGCGGCCGCAGCGCCCGCGACGACCGCCGCGGCTCCGGCCGCAACCGCCTTGCCGGACACGCCCGCCTTGCCGCTGTCGCCCTCGGTCAGCGCGGCGTCCTCGACGCCCGGCGTGCCCACCGGCACGTCCTCGTTCACAGACCCGCGCCAGGCCCCCGTCTCGGCGCCGCGCGCCTCGATGAACGCCTTGAACCGCTCGAGGTCCGCCTCCGCCTGCCGCTGCACCAGGTTCAGGGCGTCGCCCGCCTTCTCCACGGCGCCCTCGGGCTCATACTCGAGCACGAGCGTGACCGTCGTAGAGCTGGGACCAGCCGCCACGAACTGCACCGCGCCGGCGTTCGTGGCGCCCTCCGTGGCCGCCCAGGCGACCTTCTCGTTCGGCACCTGCTGCAGGATCGCGGCGTCCCACTCGCGCCTGACTCCCGCGATCTCGGCGACCCAGTGCAGCGTCGTGTCGCTGAGCTGGGTCACCTGCGAGACCCCGCCCATGAACTGCGGGAAGTCCTCGAACTGGGTCCACTGGTTGTAGGCGGCGCTCACGGGCACGTCGACCTGGATGGACTTCTCGACCTTCGTCGTCACGGCTCTTCCTCTCCTCACGGTTCCAGTGGCCAGCAATCTTCCGGGCCAGGCCGGTGGTCGCAACCGCGGCGGCCGCCCGGACGACGCAGCCTCAGCGGCCGGGTTGGAGGGCCGCCACGCTTCCAGCGGCTAGGGCCACGGGGCTGGCCACGGGGCTGGCCGTGGGCGTGGCCGCGGGGTTGGCCGGTGCGGGTGTCGGTGCGCGGGACAGGGCCACCGCCAGCGCCACCGCGAGCACCATGACCACCAGCTCCACGGAGGCGAACCGGGTGAACGCGGCCGCGCGGCCCGCCGTGAGCTCGGGCAGGGTCCGCTTGCGGTGCCACCAGCCGAAACAGCCGAGGACGACGAGCGCGACGGCCTTGGCCACGACCAGCCACCCGTACCGGCTCACCCACAGCTGGGTGACGGCGTCCGGACCCGTCGACAGCCGGATCGCGGCATTGCCGACGCCGGAGAGTCCCACGAGCGCGAAGCAGCCGAGCGCCAGCTGGCTGTAGCGCGCCGCCACCTCCCGCAACGGCGCCGCCCCGGTGCCGTAGAGCACCAGGGCGCCCAGCCCCCCGACCCAGGCGCTGGCCGCCAGGACGTGCAGCACCAGGCTCAGCGAGGCCAAGTCGTGGTTCGCCGACTCGGCGGCGTGCCCGGTCAGCGTCGGTGGGACCACGGTGAGCGCGGCGAGGACCAGCAGCAGCCACGCGTCGTTCACCGTGCGCGTT
>Ga0126311_10000571_pt1 | contig 17281 bp, 16 predicted proteins | sample Plot61_FD_92539 | JGI IMG/M metagenome (GOLD analysis project Ga0126311, IMG submission 92539) | Serpentine soil microbial communities from UC McLaughlin Reserve, CA, USA - Plot61 | ecosystem: Environmental > Terrestrial > Soil > Grasslands | place: USA: UC McLaughlin Reserve, Lake County... | reverse complement strand
TGAGGAGGCGGAGCAGCTGGTCGACGCGGGTTCCGGGCACGGACTTGGCGCGCGCGATGGCGTGCACCTGACGCAGGTCGTGCCGGCCGTCGAGCGCCGCGATCACCGCGTCGTCGCCGGCACGCAGCCCGGTGAGCACGGCGCCGTGCGCCGGGGACAGCCCAAGCTGGAGGGTGCTCTGGTCGCGCCAGAGCCGGCGCAGCCCGGGACGCAGCTGCAGTCTGGGCACCCTCACCTCACCGGCTGGACGAGGTACCGAGCGTGCCAGGTGGCGCGCCGCGCCCGCCGACGTCGTCCACAGCGGCCGAGCACGGGAGCGCAGGGGTCAAGGTCGCTCGCCGACGTCGTCCACAGCGGCCGAGAAGCCAGAGCGGGGCCGAGACCGAGCGACGATGTCGGATCGCTGGGAACGGCGCAGGGGACGCCCCGCCGCAGCGGAACGTCCCCTGGAGCCGGACCCGAGGTCCGGCGGGTGCGCGGCTCAGGCCTTGCCGAGGATCCGGTTCAGGTTGGTGCCGCAGACCGGGCACTTGCCCTTGGCCATGCGCCGGCCGTTGGTCTCGACGACGTTGCCGGTCGCCTCCCGCTTCTCCTTGCACTTCACGCAGTAGAACTCGCCGGAGTACGTCTCGTCGGCCATGGTGCTCTCCTCGTCTCGGTGGTCGGCGCGACAGCAAAAAAATACCGCGGCGTCGCCAGGCGGGCGCCTGCCGATCGCACCGAGCGCTCGGGCAGGTGCCCTTGTGCTCGCCAAGCGCCGCAACCATAGTCCACGCCGTGCTCAGCGCACGGTACGGCGGGCACCCGCCGGCCGTCTCACTCACACGCCGTAGCCGGTGATCGCGAGCAGTCCGGCGGCCTCGCGGACCTGCGTCCCGGCCCGAAGGGACGTTTCGTTTCCCGGAGCCGGGCCCCTGAGCGAGACCCCCGGGCCGCGCGCGGAGGACCGGCGCCTTCCCCGGCCGCCGGTCCGCCGGGTTATCCCGGGGGCCTCGTTGGCTCCACGCTAGGGCGCTGCTTTCCCGAGGGTCAACGTTGCCGTCACCCGCTGTCCACAATCCTGTGGACAGCGCTGTGGACGGCGTGTGGACCGCCCCTGACGCCGCTGTGCGCGGCCCGGGGGACAGCCTGTGGGCGGCCAGAGGCGCAGCGACACGGGGCGCAGCCGACCTGCGACGACGTTCCACGCAGCCTGTGGACGGCAGGTTGTGGGTCGTTCGTCCGAACCGTGGACGGTGGAAACCGCCTCCGCCGCACGGATTCCAGCAGGTAACGTGCCAACGTGTCCGCCGACGTCGACGCCACCGGGCCCTCGCGGGATTCGGGGGGTGGTGCCCGGGTCGAGGTGCGCCGCAGCCGCCGCCGCCGCCGCACGGTCAGCGCGTACCGGGACGGCGACCGCACCGTCGTGCTCATCCCCGCCCGGTTCACCCGCGCGGAGGAGGACGAGTGGGTGGCGACCATGCTCGCGCGCCTGGCTCGCCAGGACCGGCGCCGTCGCCCGAGCGACGGCGCGCTGGCGCGGCGGGCCGGTGAGCTCTCCACGCGCTACCTCGGCGGCTGCGCCCGGCCCCGGTCGGTGACCTGGGTCGACAACCAGACCTCGCGTTGGGGGTCCTGCACGCCGTCCGACGGAAGCATCCGGATCAGCTCCCGAGTCCGTGGGATGCCGTCGTGGGTGCTCGACTACGTCCTCCTGCACGAGTTGGCGCACCTGCTGGAACCACGGCACGGCCCCGCCTTCTGGGCCCTGCTGGAGTCCTACCCGCGCACCGAGCGCGCCCGCGGCTACCTCGAGGGCATCTCGGCCGCGGCGGGGCTGGACCGGGGGGAGGGGGACGACGGGCTGGGGAACGACGCCGCGCACGAGGGTCTCGCCGACGACGAGCTCCCCACAGACGAGGACGCAGACGAGGACGCGGAAGAGTAGGCGGACGAGGACCTGACTACGGGAATCCCGACGAGGGCGGCGTCGATGAGAACGGAAGCACCCAGCGCCGCGCCAACGGTGGCCGCGCGCGGCCGGCCGCACGCAGGCCGAGGTTCCAGGCGACGTGCCGCACCACGGCGGCGCCGGCGTCAGACCGCCCGGCGGACTCGCCATTCTGGGCCAGGTGCCGCACCGAGTGGCGCCGGCGTCAGACCGCCCGGCGCACGGCATCCACAACTGCGCCGAGCCGCGCCGGCAGGTCCGGCACGACCCCGGCGGGAAGCGCGTCCACCGGCCACCAGGCGACCTCCAGGCTCTCGGCGCTGACCGACGGCCGCTCGTCCTCGGGCGCGACGGCGGCGAAGGCCACGTCCAGGTGCTCCCGGCAGCGGCCGAAGGCATCAGACAGCACGTGGCGGTGTAGGTCGACCGGCGCCGGACGCCCGGCCGGCAGCAGCCGCAGCCCGCGCAGGCCGGACTCCTCGCGACCCTCGCGCAGTGCGGCAGCCGCCAGGCCGGCGTCGCCCGGCTCGAGGTGGCCCCCGAGCTGCACCCAGAACCCGCCCTTGCGGTGCAGCGTCAGCAGCACGCGCTCGGCGCCGGCGTCCAGCACGAAGCAGCTCGCGGTCAGGTGCGCGGGCGGTCCCTCGCGGCTGGTGCCGTCCGAGTGCCGCGCCAGGTGATTCAGGTAGTCCCGGCGCAGCGCCTCCTGGTGCGACGTCGGAGCCCGCCACGCGTTAAGCGTGGCGACGGCGTCCGCGTGCTGGCGGGGGGCGGGATCCGCGAGCCTCACCCGTCCTGCGGACGGGATCCGCCGCCGTCCTCTCCCGGTTCCTCGTCCCGAGAGGGCCGAGGATCGCCGTCCGACAGCAGCGCCTCGATGGCGGCGTCGACCTCGGCGCTGCTGGCGTCCGCGTCGGCCCGGCGCTCGGAGAAGCCCATCGGGTCGTCCAGGTCCAGGGGGTTGGGCAGCAGATCGGGGTGAGCCCAGACGGCGTCACGACCGTCGAGGCCCCGTGCCTGCTCGATCACCGTCCACAGGGTGGCGGCGTCGCGCACGCGGCGCGGGCGCAGCTCCAGGCCGACCAGCGCCGCGAACGTCGCCTCCGCCGGGCCACCACTGGCGCGACGGCGACGCACGGTCTCGCGCAGCGCATCGGCGTGTGGCAGCGGGCCGGTAGCCGACGCCACGACGACGTCGACCCAGCCCTCGACCAGCGCCAGCGCGGTCTCCAGCCGCTGCAGAGCCGCCTGCTGCGCCGGCGTGTCGTGCGGCTCGAACAGCCCGCTCGACAGCGCCTGCTGCATCGAGGCCGGGTCGGTCGGGTCGGCCTCGCGCACCGCCTGCTCGATCAGGCCCGCGTCGATGGTGATGCCGCGCGCGTAGTCCTCGACCGCACCGAGCAGGTAGGGGCCGAGCCACGGCACGTGCACGAATAGCCGGGACCGCGCGGCCTCGCGCAGCGCCAGGTACAGCCGGACCTCGTCCGCCGGCACGTCCAGACCGTCGCCGAACGCCGCCACGTTCGACGGAAGGAGCGCCAGCGCCGCGTTCTCCACGAGCGGCAGCCCGATGTCCGTGCCGCTCACCACCTCACCGGCCAGGCCGGCCACCGCCTGACCGACCTGCAGGCCGAACACCGACCCGCCGACCTGGCGCATCATCTGCTCGGCCTGGCCGAGCATCGGGAGCCCGGCCAGCTCGGGCGGGGTCTGCTCGCTGACGGCCCGGCTCATGGCGGCGGCGACGCTCTCTGCGACCGGCTCGACCAGCCGCTGCCAGACCGGCCAGGTGCCCTCGACCCACTCGGCGCGGCTCCACGCCAGCGCGTTGGCGCCGGCGGCCGGCAGGGTCGTGCGCTCGCTCAGCCACACGTCGGCCAGGCGCAGCGCCTCACCGACGGCGCGCCGCTCGGCGGCGCCGATGCTGGAGTCGCCGGCCTCGGAGACCGTCTGCCGCGCGACGTCGTGGGCCAGCTGCCAGTTGACCGGTCCGCCGCTGCTCGGCGTCGACAGCATCCGCTGGACCTGCGCGACCATGGCCGACAGCTGAGCGGGGTCCACGCTGCCCGCGCCCGCGGCCTCCAGGGCCCGGGCCAGCTGGGCCGGGTCGCCGGACCCCATCAGCTGGCCCATCAGCTGGGCCAGCGGGTCCGTGGGCTCGCCGGACCCGGCGCCTCCGAACGGCTGCTGGCCACCGTCCTCGCCGCGCTCGTCCGGGTCGTCGTCCGCGGGGCCGAAGCCCATCGGTCGGTTCGCCATCGCCCGTCTCCTCCTGCCCGCCGTTGCCGGCCGCGTGTGTCGCCGCTCGTGTCCCGCCCGCCGGTCGCCCGGGCCGCTGCATCGAGCGTGCCACGTCCTGGCACGCCTGCGAGGATGACGTCGGGCGCCCGCGGCGGATGTAGCGTCCGCGTCCACATAACCACGGAGGTCGCCGGTGAGTTCCACACCTCCCGGCTCCGCCGCGGCCACCCGCCGTCCGGTCGGCCAGCGGGGGAGCCGACGCCGGGGGGCCGCCCTCCCGGTAGTGGCGGTGGTCGGCGCTGCCGACGTGGTCGGCGAGGCGGTGACCCGCGGACTGCTCGCGCGCACCCCCGCCGCCGCGGAGGGGGCGCCCGCGGTGGGCCGGGTGATCGCCCTGGACACCGTGCGCGGCTCCGCGGAGGGGGCGACCTGGCGGGTCGGTCCCCTGGACGACCCCTCTTTGGTGCAACGGCTGCGGGGCGCCGACGTCGTCGTCCACCTGGCCGCTCCCGTCGACCTGGCCGCAGCCCTGGATCAGCCGGCGGTGACACGACGCGAGCGGGTGGTCCGCACCGCGCAGGCCACGACCACCGCGGCGGCCGCGGTGGGCGCGCGGCACCTGGTGTCGGTGACGAGTGCCATGGTGCTCGGCGCGGACGCCGCGAATCCGGTGCCGCTGCCGGACGACGCGCCCGTCGCCGCAGTCCCGGACTCCGGCGTGCTCGGGGACCTGCTCGAGGTCGAGCAGGTGCTCGGCCGGGTTCCGCGGACGCACCCGGGACTGGCGGTCACCGTGCTCCGGCCGGCCACGCTCGTCGGCCCGGGGGTCGACACCGTGGTCAGCCGCCACTTCGAGGCACCGCGGCTGCTGGTCGTGCGCGACGCCCGCACCGTCTGGCAGTTCTGCCACGTCGACGACCTGGCCGAGGCAGTCGTCACGGCGATCACCGCGGAGCTGGACGGCCCGCTCACCGTGGCGTCCGAAGGGTTCCTGGAGCAGGCGGACGTCGAGCGGCTCACGGGCCTGCGTCGGGTAGAGCTGCCTGCCGCGCTGGCGTTCGGCACGGCGGAGCGGCTGCACCGGGTCGGCGTGCTGCCCGCTCCAGCCACGGACCTGGCGTACGTCGTCCACCCCTGGGCGGTGTCCGGGCAGCGGTTGCGCGAGCACGGCTGGATGCCGCGCTACGACAACGAGACCTGCCTCGGCGTGCTGCTGGAGCAGGTCCGCGGCCACCACGCCCTGGCGTCACGCCGGCTGGATCGCAAGGACGCGGCGCTCGGCGCCGCGGGGGCGGCCGTGGCCCTGGTCGGGACGGCGGCGATCGTGCGCCGACGCCGGCGTCGGGACTAGCCGTGCAGGTCAGCGCGTGACGACGGAGGGAGACGACGCCGTGGACGAGGCACGAGCAGGTGCGGTGCGGCTGGTGGACGTGCGGGACGTCCCGCTGTCGGTGGACGAGGTCCTCGCGGCGGTGGACGACGCGGGGTCCGGAGGGACCTGCCTGTTCGTCGGCACCGTCCGCGACGTCGACCATGACCGCGAGGTCAAGGCGCTGTCCTACTCGGCGCACCCGACGGTGCGGCAGCGGCTGGGGGACGTCGCCGCCGAAGTGGCCGCCCGGCACCCGGTCCGCGCCGTGGCGGCAGTGCACCGCGTGGGCGACCTCGCGGTGGGTGACCTCGCGGTGGTCGTAGCGGTCTCCTCCGCCCATCGGGGAGAGGCCTTCGAGGCCTGCCGCGACCTGATCGACACCCTCAAGGCGACCGTGCCGATCTGGAAGCACCAGGAGTTCGGGGACGGCGGCCAGGAGTGGGTGGGCCTGCCCTGAGCCCACCGGGCGCTTCTCGCCCCGTACGCTGCTGTAGTGAGCGCTGTCGTGCGGGCCGTGTCGCTGTCTGACGCGCCCTTCTGGGTGTGGTGGCTCGCGCCCGTGGGCGTCACGGCCGTGGTCGCCGTGGGCGCCGCCATCGCGCGCCGGGAGCGGCGGGGACCGGACCGTCCGGACGACTCCATCGAGGACTACGAGCGGTTCCGCCGGGCTTTGGCCGAGGTGCGGCAGGGCCGGACGCCCCGGGGACGCCGATGAGCTCCTCGGTGCTGCCGACGTCCACGACGGGCCCCGCCCCGGCGCCGTCCCGGCTGGCCCGTCGCTCCCCAACCGCCCTGGTGACCGGCGTGCTGTCGGTCGTGCTAGCCACGGTGGTGGCGCTGCTGCCCGCGCCGTACGCCATCTACGCACCCGGCCCGGTCACCAACGTCCTGGGCAAGGTCGGCGGCAAGCAGCTGATCACGGTGTCCGGCCGGCCGACCTATCCCGCCCGCGGGAAGCTCGACATGACGACGGTCGAGGTCTTCGGCGGCCCCGGCCGACGGCTGTCGCTGGCGCAGGTGATGCGGTCCTGGGTATCGCCCTCGCGCGCCGTCGTTCCGGTCGAGCAGGTTTTCCCGCCCGGTCAGACGCCGCAGCAGGTCAAGACGGAGAACGCAGCGGAGATGTCGCAGTCCCAGCAGGACGCCACGGCGGCCGGGCTGCGTGAGCTGGGTCTCACGGTGCCGGAGCGGATCGACGTCGCGTCGGTCAGCAAGGACGTCCCTGCCACGCGGGTCCTGCGGTCCGGTGACGTGATCACGGGACTGAACGGCCGGCCGATCGCGGACTCGGCGGCCCTGCGCTCGGCCATCGCAGGGCTGCAGCCGGGCGCCGACGTGACCGTGCAGGTTCGCCGCGACGGCTCGACCCGTCAGCTGCGCACCACGACCGCGCAGCAGGACGGACGGACCGTGCTCGGCGTCGGCCTCAACCCGAGCTACGAGTTCCCCGCCCAGGTCAAGTTCGCGACCAAGGATGTCGGCGGGCCTAGTGCCGGGATGATGTTCGCTCTCGGCATCTACGACCTGCTGACCCCCGGAGAGCTGACCGGCGGCCAGCACGTCGCCGGCACGGGGACGATCGACGGCGCCGGCCGGGTCGGCCCGATCGGCGGCATCGCCCAGAAGCTGGTCGGCGCCCGTAGCGCCGGCGCGAGGTGGTTCCTGGCCCCAGCGGCGAACTGCCCGGAGGTGGTCGGCAACGTCCCAGAAGGCCTTCAGGTGGTGCGGACGGCCTCGCTGCACGAGTCGCGGCTCGCGATTCAGCAGATCGCAGCCGGCCGGGGAGCAGGCCTCCCAACCTGTACGCGCTGACGGCGGCCCGGTCAGTCCTCGAGCGTCGCGCTGAGCGCCGAGACCAGTCCCGGCACCAGGTCCGGTCCGACCGCGACCGACCCGGCCTCGTCGTGGCCGCGCTGGCGCAGCGCGCAGACGTGGGTGCCGTTCCGCAGCACGGCGACCAGCAGCCGGACGTCGGCCCGGGAAGGGTGGGCGGCCAGGTACTCGACGGCCGCCTCGGAGTCGGGCGGCAGGTCGCGCTCGGCGTCCGGCGGCACGACCACTCGCTCCACCGCTAGTGCGACCCCGTCGACGTCCGGGCCCCACGCCAGCCGGCCGAGGATCGACTCCAGCGAGGACGTCGAGGGCAGCCCGTCCTGCTCGACGGCGGTGAGGTGCTCGGTGTCCGAGCGCGCCGCCGCGACCGAGGCCGGCCCGAGCTGAGCCGCCAGCGCGGGCTCCCGCTGCAGCAGCGCCGCCGTCCGGACCAGCGCGAACAGCCGCGGTGGCTGGTCCCATCCGGCCTCGGCGACGTGGCGCTCGGTCTCCAGGACGGCTCGGGTGAGGGCGTCGGTCACCGCAACATCGTGCCGCACGTCGCTTCGCCGCCGATGCCCGCCCGGAGCGGGGCGCGGTGGCCGGGAACCTCGGAGGCCGCCGGTAAGTTGGGGATCCGAGGGGCGGACTCGTCCCCGCCGACGTCGAGAGGGATCCCGTGAGCTTCGACCCCCCGTGGGGCGGGCGTCGCCCCGAGCGGCCGGACCGGCGCAACGACCGGACGGTCATCGCCCCCCGGCGGCGCAGCCCACTCGTGCCCACCATCGCCGTGGTGGTCGGGGTGGTGCTGCTCGTGGTGCTTGCCTCGCGGCTGTGGGTGAACGTGCTGTGGTTCGATGCGGTGGGCTACCTCCATGTGTTCACCACGACGCTCGCTGCCCGCTCGGTGCTGTTCGTCGTGGCCGCCGTGCTCACCGGTGGCGCGGTTGCCGCCAGCCTGTCTTTCGCCTACCGGCGCAGGCCGATCTATGCGCCGGTCTCTCCGGAACAAGCCAGCCTGGACCGGTACCGCGAGCAGATCGAGCCGTTGCGGCGGGCCGGGATGGTGGTGGTACCGGCCGCGGTGGCGTTGATCGCAGGCGCCGCGGCGTCCGAGCGGTGGCAGGTGCTCGAGCTGTTCCTGCACCGACAGCCGTTCGGCACCAAGGACCCGCAGTTCGCGCTGGACGTCGGCTTCTTCGTCTTCACGCTGCCGTTCCTGCGCCTGATCCTGAGCCTGCTCACGGCGGCGGTGGTGCTGTCCGCGATCGCGGCCTTCGTCGTGCACTACCTGTACGGCGGGCTGCGGCTGCAGGGCGGCGACGAGAAGACGACGACCGCGGCGCGCGTGCACCTGTCCCTCCTGATCGGGCTCTTCGTGCTGCTGCGCGGTGCGGGCTACTGGCTGGACCGCTACAGCCTCACGACCGCCCGGCACTCCCTGGCGCGCGACTTCACCGGCATGACGTACACGGACGTCAACGCGGTACTGCCGGCGAAGATGTTCCTCGCGATCGCGGCGGTCGTGGTGGGGCTGGTCTTCGTCGCTTCCATCTGGCTGCAGTCGTGGCGGTTGCCGATGATCGGCGCCGCGCTCCTCGTCATCTGCGCGATCGTCGCGGGCGGCATCGTCCCGGCCGTGGTGCAGCGCTTCCAGGTCAAGCCCAGTGAGCAGAACCGCGAGGCGAACTACATCTCCCGCAACATCGCGGCGACGCGTGCGGCGTACGGACTCACCAACGTCGAGGTGCAGAACTACGACGCCAAGACCGACGCGACGACGGGGCAGCTGCGCGCGGACGCCAACACCGTGCCGGGAATCCGGCTGCTCGACCCGGCGCGAGTGCCGGACGCCTTCCGCCAGCTCGAGCAGGTGCGTGGGTACTACGCGTTCCCGGACAGCCTCGACGTCGACCGGTACCGGATCAACGGCGCATCGCGCGACACCGTGATCGCGGTGCGCGAGCTGCAGCTGACCGGTGTGCCTGACGCCCAGCGCAACTGGGTCAATGACCACACGACATACACGCACGGCTTTGGGGTCGTTGCGGCGTACGGCAACCAGCGGACCAGCGACGGCAAGCCGGTGTTCTCCGAGGGCGACATCCCGCCGGTCGGGGTGCTGGGCAAGTACGAACCCCGGATCTACTTCGGCGAGCAGTCGCCGTCGTACTCCATCGTCGGCGCGCCGGCGAACCAGGCGCCGGTCGAGTTCGACTACCCGGATGCCAGCTCCAGCGGTGAGCGGCGCACGTCGTACACCGGCAGGGGCGGTGTGGCGATGGGCTCGTTCCAGCGCCGGCTGGCCTTCGCGATCGCCCAGCAGGACCTCAACATCCTGGTGTCGGACCGGATAAACGCACGCTCCCGCATCCTGTTCGACCGCCACCCGCGTGAGCGGGTCGAGAAGGTGGCACCCTGGCTCAGCCTGGACGGCGACCCGTACCCGGCCGTGGTGAACGGGCGGGTGCAGTGGATCCTCGACGGGTACACGACCTCTGACGCCTACCCCAACTCCCAGAACACAACGCTGCAGGCGGCGACGTCGGACTCGCTCACCCAGCGGTCCAGCAGCGTGGCGCCGCTGGCCAACCGCCGGGTGAACTACATCCGCAACTCGGTGAAGGCAACGGTCGACGCCTACGACGGCACCGTGACGCTGTACGCCTGGGACGCCAACGACCCGGTGCTCAAGGCCTGGATGGGTGTATTCAAGAACACCGTTAAGCCGATGTCGCAGATCAGCGGGCAGCTGATGGCGCACCTGCGTTACCCCGAGGACCTGTTCAAGGTGCAGCGGGCGCTGCTCAGCCGATACCACGTCTCGGACGCGCAGTCCTTCTACAGCGGTAACGACTTCTGGCGGGTCCCGGACGACCCCACGGCGGCGGCAACAACGGCGACGACCAACGACGACCAGCCGCCGTACTTCCTCACCCTGCAGATGCCCGGCCAGCCGGCGCCCTCGTTCTCGCTGACGTCGACCTTCATCCCGGCCGGCGGTGCACGGAACGTCCTGACGGCCTTCGCGGCGGTCGACGCCGACGCCGGGTCGCAGGGAGGCCGCAAGCGCGACGGTTACGGCAAGATCCGTGTGCTCCAGCTGCCGCGGGACGCGGTGGTGTCAGGCCCCGGCCAGGTGCAGAACAACTTCAACGCCAACCCGGCCGTCTCGCAGAACCTGAACCTGTTGCGCCAAGGCAACTCAAAGGTCGAGAGCGGCAACCTGTTGACCCTCCCGGTCGGTGGTGGGCTGCTGTACGTGCAGCCCGTGTACGTCCGCGGCGCCGGCAACACCTCGTATCCGCTGCTGCAGAAGGTCCTAGTCAGCTTCGGCGACAAGATCGGCTTCGCCGACACCCTCGACCAGGCACTCGACCAGGTCTTCGGTGGCGACTCCGGCGCATCGGCTGGTGACGCGGGGACGCCGGGTGCGTCCGGTGGCGGCACTACGGGCAACGGCGGCGGTGCCACCCAGACGCCGCAGCAGCGGCTACGGGCCGCGCTCGCGGAGGCCCAGCAGGCGATCACCGACGGCCAGGCAGCCCTCGCGAAGGGGGACTTCGCAGGCTACGGCCAGGCGCAGCAGCGGCTGCAGCAGGCACTGCAGCGGGCGCTGGACGCCGAGGCGGCCGCAAGCCGGCAAAGCACGCCGGCACCCACGCCGTCGGGCTCGCCGTCCACGCCGCCCGCCCCGCCGTCGGGTACGGCCGCGCCGCCGGCCACCTCGACGTCGCCGCCCCCGTCGCCCACGTCGACCGGCTCGGGGGGCTGATTTGCAGGTGCCCCCGGCCGTGACGTAATCTGGAGTCACTTCGGCGGGAACGCCGGACGGCGCGGGGTGGAGCAGCTCGGTAGCTCGCTGGGCTCATAACCCAGAGGTCGCAGGTTCAAATCCTGCCCCCGCTACAGGAGCCGAGAGGCCCTCACAGTCTGACTGTGAGGGCCTCTCGCATGTGCGCAACCGTCTCCGCTCAACTCACCCATCGCGGCGGATCGGTGGCGTCTGCCGAGTAGAAACAGCCCGTCGGGTTCAGAGCTGGACTGAGTGTCGCGGAGCATCTCGCGCTCGAACGGCAGGAGGTCGGGGCGGGTCGGGTCGAGCGTTGGGATGCGGTCGAGAACCTGGTCGAGGCTGTCAGCGTCGGCCAGACTGCGGTCGTGCTGGAGCTTCAAGACCAGCTGGCCGTGTCAACCTGACTTGGCCCCGGGGTGACGGCTTGGAGTCCAGCGAACGTCGCAACAGTGGCCTACTGGTGGGCCGACCGTAGCGCACTCAGACGGTCGACCGGGGTGGCCCACTGGTGGCGAAGGGCGGCTGGAAGAGGTTCTCGAGCTCGCCGCCGGCGAACGCGGCGGGACTGGTGACTCGTGCCTGGACGCCGAGCACGTCGTGGCCGATGCTGGCGACGGCGCTGAGCGCGGTGGGCAGGAGGAACTGGGCGTAGTTGCGGACGAAGGCGAGGTTGTCCCCCATCGCGACGTCGCCGGACTTGCCGTAGTCGACGTCGGCCTGGACCAGGGGGCGGAGGTCACCTCGGTGCCGCCGCAAAGGGTTGATGCGTGCCGGGAGCTGGCGGGCGGAGCGGACTATTCCCGAGGGGCCGATCATGTCGTGCATGACCTCGCTGACGGCGTAGACCTGGTCGGTGGTGGGGTAGGCGGCCCGGCCAGCGCAGGGCGCTCGCGGAGCGGCACGGCTGCTGTTGGATCTGAGGGCCGCGTCGAGCTGCGCGTCGAGGGTGGTACCGCGGTTGGCGCACCGTGAGGTCGTCGGCGGGCAGGTTGAGCAGGATCTCGGGGGCGGTGTGCTCTGACTGGGAGACGGCGGGGATCTCGACGGTGAGGTCGGCGCGCTTCGTCAACACCGATCGCAACGATGTCGGGCGGGTCAGCTCTGCTCGAGAAGCTCGAGGAGCTCCGTTCCGAACTTCGGGGCGGACTGTCCCTTGGCTAGCAGTCGGCCGAGCTCGATCGGCGTCTGCGGCGGGTTCTTCAGCCGCGCACACATGCCTTCCACCGCAGCCACCATCAGCTGCGGTTTCGAGCTCAATCGGTCCCGGAGGAAGCGGTCAGGTTTCACCACCGCTACCCCGGCAGGGCGGGAGCGGACCGGGAAGTCGCGGATGTTCGTCGTGACCAGGTGGGTGGCCTTGGTGCCGACGGCGACCGCTAGCACGTGGCGGTCCTTGTCGTCACACGTCATCTGCGCCACCAACGGGGTCCACAACGCGGTGGCTGCGCACCCATCGGGGAACGCACGCCGCATTTGGCGCACCGTCGCCTCGGCTTTGGCGCGGGCCTGGTCGGCGTCGAGGCCGTGGCGTTCGACGGTGAGCCGGGCGGTGTTGCGCACCACCTCGTTCTCGATCTCGGCCTGCCACACCGGCCGGAACACCCGACATCGGCGCAGGACAGGAACAAGTCCCGCAGGCCAGCTGGAATGAGGATGTTGGCGTTCAGGACCGCGACCGGACGTACCGGGGCAGCGGGCGCGTCAACTTCCTCGTCCCCCGCCTCGACCACCGTTCAGAAGTCCTCGGCGGTGTACCTGTCGGCCGGGGCAATGGCCGCCAACGCCTCGGACCGCACTGTCCGCATCCGTTCGGCGTAGGCCAGCACGTCGGCTAGCGCGAACCGGTGCCGATTGCCGACCAGGTGGTGGGCCAGCTGCCCGGTCTTGGCGAGCTTGACCACGTGCGGGCGGGAGACGTTCAGCAGGTCGGCGGCCTCCTGTGACGAGATCGCCGCACCGGCCAACCCCTCTTGGGTTTGCTCGCCGACGATCGTGACCGCCTCGCCGTGCTCGAGCGCGTCAGTCACGGTGCGGAGCACGCCTAGCAGCACCCCAGTCAGTGTCGTGGACTTCCCGGTGCCCGGGCCGGCCGTGATGGTGACCTCGCTGGCGCCGGTGATGACCTCCTCGAGAACCCGGGCGTGGCCACGGTCCACCGCTCCCAGCTTGATCATCCGCCCGGTGACCGGCACCTTCTCCGCCCGCAACTGCTCGACTGCAACCGTCTCGACCGGGACCTTCTCGACCATCGGGCCGACCTTGATCGCGCTAGCCCCGGACTTCAGCTTCTGGCTGCCGCCCTTGGCGACCTTGCCGACCTTCGCGGTCGCGGCCGTCTTCGAGTGCTTGGCGGTCTTGAGGCTCTTCTTGTTCTTCGCGATGGAAGTCTCGGCGCGTGCGGTCACGGCACCGGTTCTGGCCGACCGACCCGAGCCACTGCTCTTCTTCGCCGCCATCGCCCCACCTCCTTCGCCGGGTTCCTTCTCCGGTTCGTTGGCACGCCGCGGTGGCTCCGTCACCCATGTTCGCCGACCACTCTATCGGAAACAGTCGAAACGCACGAGGGCTCTCCTGGCGGCAGCACGAACGCGGGCCATGTCGTCGAACGTGCCGTCTACGACCATGGCGTCCGCGATAGCGGCCGCCGCGACATAGCGGCGGCGCCCTGCTGGCCGGTTTGGACGGTGGTCCTGGCAGAGGTCCAACTCGTCGTCCTCGAGTGTCTCGGCATGCCGCCGAATCCAATCGCTGTCTCCAAGACTTCGCGATCAGCCGCGTGTCCACGACCTCTCGCGCTTCGATCGCGCCATGAGCGATAGGTGCCACGGCAGCCGCCTTGCGCCGCGGGGGAGTGGCGACAGCCAACGGGACGAGGCAGATCTGCGGGGTCCCCCCGCTACTGCGATCGATCGCCTTCTATAGCCTGCCGTGGGCTGTACTTACGTGCCGCGATCGGCCCCGGTAGGAGCTGCTGGGACGGATCGGCCTCGTGGACACCGTCGAGCGAGACTGACCACGACCGGAGAGGATTTCCTGGTGACCGAGACCACCTTGCCGGAGCTGCGCTACGAGCCGGACCCTGATGCGCCGCGGTCCGCGCTGGTCTACACCTTCGGCGGGGTGGCGCCGGTCGCCACCGTTCGCCCGGGGCAGACGGTGTCGACCTGGACGAGGGATTGCTACAACGGTGCCGTCCGCAGCACGTCGCACCTGCCCTCGCAGGTGTGCGACCCGCGATACCTGAACCCGCAGACCGGCCCGTTCTGGGTTGAGGGCGCAGAGCCCGGCGACACGGTCGTCGTGCACTTCCGGTCCATCCGCCCACGGGAGGCATGGGGCGTGTCGTCGACCGTGCCGTTCTTCGGTGCGCTCACCTCGACGCCGCGGACCGCGACGCTGCAGGCCGCGCTCACTGAGCGGACGTGGATCTACGCCCTCGACCTGGAGGCGAGCACGGTCCGCTACGAGGCGCGCGACAGCGGGTTCACCCTGGACCTGCCGCTGGACCCTATGCATGGCACGGTCGGCGTCGCGCCGCCGCTGGGTGAAGTGCGCTCGTCACTGGCTCCCGGCTCGTGGGGCGGCAACATGGACACGCCGGAGATGCGCGCCGGGACCACCTGCTACCTCGGCGTCAACGTGCCCGGCGCGCTGCTGAGCCTCGGTGACGGCCACGCTCGGCAGGGCGAGGGCGAGACGTGCGGCGTGGCGGTGGAGACGACGATGGACACCGTCTTCACCGTCGAGCTGCTCAAGGGCGTGCCGACCCCGTGGCCGCGACTGGAGTCGGACGACTTCCTGATGTCCACCGGCTCGGCGCGCCCCCTCGAGGATGCCTTCCGGATCAGCCAGGCCGACCTGGTGGCCTGGGTATCCGCGGGGCTGGACCTGTCGCTGCTGGACGCCTACCAGCTGGTGACCCAGGCGTGCCTGTCGCCGGTCGCGAACGTCGTCGACGTCGACTACACCTGCGTGGCGAAGCTGGCCAAGGCCTACCTGCCGGGCATGACGGCGTACGGCGGGGTGCACCAGCGGCTGCGCGCGGCCTAGCGATCGGAGGTTCCCGGTCCGGCCCTGCACTTCCCTGGCCGACCGTGCCACCGTGCCTGACCTCAGTACCAGAAGGGCGGCTGGGCCGAGTACGGCTCCTCCAGCGAGCGAACCTCCTCAGCCGTGAGCTCCACCCCCAGCGCAGCGACCGCGTCCGACAGGTGATGCGCCTTCGTGGCACCCACGATGGGCGCGGACACCATCGGCTTCGACAGCACCCATGCCAGGGCGACCTGGGACATGGGCAGTCCCCGCGCTTGAGCAACAGCTTGGACCGCGGCGACGACCGGCTCGTCGACGTCCAGGTCGAAGGTCTTTGCGACCTCGTCCACCGATGACCGTGATGTCTGCTCACCCCACGGACGGGTCAGGCGACCCTTCGCCTGAGGGGAGTACGGAACCACACCTACGCCCATGTCCTGGCACATCGGGAGCATCTCGCGCTCCTCTTCCCGCTTGAGCAGGTTGTACTGGTCCTGCATGGCCACGAACCGAGTCCAGCCACCCAGGTCTGCGGCGTGCTGCAGCTTGGCGAACTGCCAAGCCCACATGGACGATGCACCCAGGTATCGCACCTTCCCGGCGCGCACCACATCGTGCAGGGTCTCCATCGTCTCCTCGACGGGCACGTCAGGGTCGAACCGATGGATGAGGTAGACGTCGATGTAGTCGGTGCCGAGGCGCTGTAGGGAGGCGTCGACCTGCTCGAGGATGGCCTTGCGTGACAGGCCCGACCCACCCGGGCCGTCGTGCATCTTCCCGTGGACCTTGGTCGCCAGAACGACGTCCTCGCGCCGGCTGTACCGGGTGATGGCGCGCCCGACGTACTCCTCGGAGCTGCCCTGCTGGTAGACGTTCGCGGTGTCCCAGAACGTGACCCCGAGCTCGACGGCCTGGCGGAAGAACGGTGCCGCAGCGTCTTCGTCCAGGGTCCACGAGTGCAGGCCGCGTCCCGGGTCGCCGTAGCTCATGCACCCCAGCGCGATGCGGCTGACCGTGAGGCCGCTGCCACCAAGTCGCGTGTACTTCATCAGCGTCGCCGCTCGGCGCGAGACTCGTCGGCCTGAGCATCGGCCTCGGTGTCGGCCTCGGTGGCTGCCCAGCTGGCCAGCAGGGCGAGCTTCTCCGCGGGCTCGGTCCCTGGCTCGGCCGTGTATGCCGTCAACGTGAGGCCGCTGTCCGCAGGCAACGCCAAGGCGTCGAAGTCGAGGTCGAGGCGGCCGACCAGGGGGTGGTTGAAGGACTTGGTCCCGGTCCGGTGCAGCCGTACGTCGTGGCTGCCCCACCGGGTGCGGAACGCGTCGCTGCGGGTGGCGAGCTCACCGACGAGGTCGGTCAGAGCCTTGTCGAACGGGTCCGCGCCGGCGGCCGTGCGCAGCAGCGCGACGGAGGTGTCGGAAGCGGCCTCCCACTCGGGGTAGAAGCCGCGGGAGGCGGGGTCGAGGAAGTTGAACCGGGCGAGGTTGGCCTGGTTGGTCGCGTCCGCGAACACCGGTGAGTACAGGGCTCGTCCCAGCTCGTTGGTGGCGAGGATGTCGAGGTGGGAGTTGCGGACGAACGCTGCCGTCCCAACCATCGACTCCAGCACACGCAGCACGCTGAACCGCACCTGCGCGGCCACCTTCCGCCGCGTCGCCTTCCGCGGGGAGGTGCGCGCGGTCTGGGCGAGGTTGTGCAGGTGGGTGCGCTCGGCCTCGTCCAGGCGCAACGCGTCGGCGATGGCGTCCAGCACCGCCTCTGACGCGCCCTGCAGGTGCCCCTTCTCGAGCCGGGCGTAGTAGTCCGGGCTGACCCCAGCGAGGAGAGCGACCTCCTCCCGGCGCAGCCCCGGGACGCGGCGACGCCCGCCGAACAGGGCGAGCCCAGCGTCCTCCGGGCGCAGCTTCGCGCGACGGGTGGCGAGGAACTCGCGCACTTCCTTCCGGTTGTCCACGGCACAGACCGTACGGCCGCGACCTTCCGTCCGACAGCGCGCAAGGGGGTGCTGTCAGGACCCGGATAACCGCGACCTGTTGCCGGCGTCGCCAAGCCCGTTCCCTGGAGGTGTACGCAGCCGCCAGACGGCGGCACCCCAACT
>Ga0126311_10000569_pt1 | contig 17300 bp, 13 predicted proteins | sample Plot61_FD_92539 | JGI IMG/M metagenome (GOLD analysis project Ga0126311, IMG submission 92539) | Serpentine soil microbial communities from UC McLaughlin Reserve, CA, USA - Plot61 | ecosystem: Environmental > Terrestrial > Soil > Grasslands | place: USA: UC McLaughlin Reserve, Lake County... | reverse complement strand
GTAACGGTCTCGTCAGTATTCGGAACGATCGCGGGAGTGGTGCCGAACGGCGACCACGAACTCACTTCCCTCACACCGAGTTTGAGCGCGATGTAAAAAATCAGAGCAGTGATCCAACCGGCGTCGAGATCGTTGAATTTACCGGTCGCGATCATTGTGCCGTCGTAATCAATGACGCCGGCGCCACTGACTTCATCGTCCCACTCCCGTAACATGCCGAGAGTGATCTGTGTCTTTGGAAAGTTGAGCAAACGACGAAGAATCGGATGGCTGGTATCAAAGATGTAGAGCGCCATTCCGTACTGAGTGACGCCGGGCTCCGACTCACTCGGATGTTGATTGTTCATCAACTTGATCAGCTTGGTTTCGCAGGCTTGCAGGTATAAGCCGAGGCGGTTGATGTCGTCGCGGATACCGGTCATATCGCTCAGCGGGTGAAGCAACAGTTTCTCCGTAATCTGCGCGACCATTTTTATCTCATTGGCGAGTTCTATAGGGGATAGCTCTCTCATTGGTTTCCTATGCTCCAGAGGATGAGGTCAGTACCGGGAGCGGTAGCGACCGAGTCGTTTAGTGTGATCCAAGTGCGTACGTGCGTAAGTGCGTAAGTGCGTGGTCGTTAATTATCAGACGCGTGCCTGAGATCCTGTGGTCTCGACAGTGATGGCGCAGCCCAAATCTTTCAGGGCCTGCTCGAGTTCGTTAGTCCGGCGCACCCGCAGAGCGTTGTTTGGTTTTACCCTGACCACCGTGCCATCGGCAATTAAAGCCTCGAGCGCCACTTCGCAGTCGCCGGGACTCGCATTGAGCAGCGTCAAAATCTCGTCGCACAATGTAGTGAAATCATCGTGCTGCGGTGTGCGGAGAACCAGAAACTCGTTGCCCCTGATCCTGTCGTCGATGCTCTGCACCTGGTCGACGATGATCGTCGGTGGATTGTCTTCGCTGAGTTCCAGGCGGCCGATGACGATTACGGGCAACTCATTTTGCGACACGGTTGCATACTTGCGGTAGCACTCAGGCCACAAAACGCACTTCGTACCGCCAGCCTCATCTTCCAACCTAAACAGGGCGAACCTGTCGCCCTTCTTAGTGGCGCGGATTTGCAGGTCTCCGATGATGCCGCCGGTCGTGACGCGAATACCACTATTCAACTCAGGCAATTCTGAGGACTTCAGCGCCTTCACGCTCTGGAGAATGTTAATGTAACGCTCGAGCGGATGGCCCGTAATATAAAAGCCCAAAGCCGCTTTCTCAGCAGCTAACATTTCACTGGAAGTCCAGCCCCTGGCTGTTGGCGACAGTTCGTTGGCGAAGTCGATCTCTTCCGGCATAGCGCCGAACAGGCCGTTCTGCCCCATCAGCTTTTCACGCTTGGCTCTTTGGGCTCGCGAGAGCGCCGCATCGATTGAGTTAAAGAGTCCGCCGCGCCATGCCTCGATGGGTCGACCATCCTTAAGCGAATCGAAAGCACCAGCACTAACCAGGCTTTCAAACACTCGCTTATTTAACGTTCCCGATTCGAATCGCTCGGCAAAATCAAAGAATGACCGAAAAGGACCACCACTCTCCCGCGCTTCAGAGATCGCATTAACAGCCGACTGGCCCAGACCCTTAATCGCGGTCAACCCGTAACGGATAGCCCCGCTTAAAGGAGTAAACCCGGAGTGACTTTCATTGACGTCAGGCGGCAGGAGCGCAATCTTCTGAGCGCGAAGCTCCTTCGAGTACTTAAACACCTTGGCGGCGTCCTGAGCTTCACTCGACAACACCGCGGCGTAGAAGTGTTCCGGATAGTGGGCCTTCAGATAAGCTGTCTGGAAAGCGAGATAGGCATACGCGACGCTGTGACTGCGGTTGAATCCATAATCGGAAAACTGCGCCATCAACGAGAATATCTTCGCGGCTTTTTCCTGCTTTATGCCCCGTTCGACTGCGCCGTTGATGAACTTCTCTTCGTGAACGGCCATCTCCTCGCGCTTTTTCTTGCCCATCGCGCGACGCATTAAGTCGGCCTCGCTAAGTGTGTAGCCCGCAAGCTTCTGGGCGAGCTGCATTATCTGTTCCTGGTAGACGATGATGCCGTAGGTGTTATTGAGAATCTCCTTCATCTCAGGGACCAGATATCGCACCGCTTTTTTGCCGTGATGACGCTGAATGAATTCATCGACCATCCCGCCATCGAGTGGACCCGGGCGATAAAGCGCGTTGAGTGCGGCGAGATCTTCAAGCTCCTTTGGTTTCAGCTTCCGGCAGATCTCCTGCATGCCTGACGACTCAAACTGGAAGACGGCTTCAGTCCTCCCTTCAGCAAAAACACTAAGCGCTTTAGCGTCGTTAAGCGCTATATCCGACCATTTAATCTCTCGGCCAAGCATGCGTTTAACGCTCATTAAGCAATCATTTATAACGGTTAGGGCGGTAAGCGCTAAAAAGTCCATCTTAAGCATGCCGGTCTTTTCAAGGTCCGACATGACATACTGCGTGGTCAGTTCCTCCTTCCCGGAGACGGCGACCGGGATCAATTCCTGAAGAGGTAGAGGCGAGATGACCACGCCCGCGGCGTGGACTGACGAGTGACGAGCGCAGCCTTCGAGGCGGCGCGCGATCTCAAGTATCTCTTTAACCTGAGGGTTGGTCTCCATCTCGCGCCGGAGTTCAGGTACTTGTTCAAGTGCCTGGTCGAGACTGACGTTGCGTCCGCGAACCGGTGGCGGAATGAGTTTGGCTATTTTTTCGACTTCGGCGTAAGGCACCTCGAGAGCCCTGCCGACGTCCTTGATGGCAGCCTTCGACGCGAGCGTTCCGAACGTGATGATCTGGCAGACCGAGTCGCGGCCGTAGAGGTCGGCGACGTGGTTGATGACGTCACCGCGGCCACGGACGCAGAAGTCGATATCTATGTCGGGCATCGTCACACGCCCGGGGTTTAGAAAGCGCTCAAAGAGCAGATCGTACTGGAGAGGATCGATGTCCGTGATTTCCAGACAATAGGCGACCAGCGACCCGGCCGCCGAGCCACGACCGGGCCCGACCGGAATCGAGTGGTCCCTGGCGTAACGAACGAAGTCCCAAACGATGAGAAAGTATCCGGCGAATCCCATCTGCTTGATCATCTGGATCTCGCTCGTTAGTCGCGCCTGATAATCCGACATCGGCTGCTTCAACTCGCCACGCGCAGCCTGAGTCTCCCAGACCTGTTGGCGGCGGCGCTCAAAACCGTCGCGGACCACTTTTTCAAAATAGTCGTCGGCTGAGAGTCCCTGCTCCGATTGCGGAATCGGATATTGAGGCAGGTAGTTGACGTTCTCGGGCAGCTTCAGCTCGCAACGTTCGGCGATCTCGACCGTGCGAGTTAGCACCTCCGGCATCTCCTGACCGAAGATCTGCCACATCTCTTCCGGCGATCGCACGTAGAAGTTTGGACTCGCATACCGCAGACGATTGGTGTCGTTGACTGTTTTGCCGGAACCGATGCAGAGCAGAACGTCGTGCGCCCTGGAGTCGTCGGGCATCAGATAGTGCGCATCGTTGGTTGCGACGAGCGGCACGCCTGTGCGTTTGGAAAGATCGACAAGCGACTTGCGAATACGTTTCTGCGCATCGAGGCCATGCTCCTGGATCTCGAGAAAGTAGTTCCCTTTACCGAGTATCTCTTCAAACTCGAGCGCCGCCTTCGCAGCTTCGTCACACTTCTCCTGCGCGAGCATCGCGGAAGGTACTCCTGACATGCAGGCGGAGAGCGCGATCAATCCCTTGCTATGTTCGGCGAGTAGTTCTTTGTCGATGCGCGGCTTGTAGTAGAAGCCTTCGGTGTAAGCCTTCGAAGTAAGGCGCACGAGGTTCTGATAACCTTCGTAGTTCTGTGCCAGAAGGATCAGGTGAAAGTTAGCTTTCTCACCGGGCGCGCTCGCGGCTTTTTCTTTGCGACTACCGCGGGTGATGTAAGTCTCGCAGCCGATAATCGGCTTCACGCCGCGATACCTCATCGCGTTGTAAAACGAGATCGCGCCGAAGATGTTGCCATGATCAGTCATGGCACACGCCGGCATGCCCAACTCTTCCACACGTTTCGAAAGAGGTTTGATTTGAATGGCGCCGTCAAGAAGACTGTAATCAGTATGAAGATGGAGGTGTACGAATTTGCGATCCTGCATTTTATCTGTGTAATCCGTGGGATTGTTATTCCCACTCAATCGTTGATGGTGGTTTGGAACTAATGTCGTAAACGACCCGATTCACGCCTCGGATCTCGGAGACAATTCTCGCTGACACTCGCGCGAGCAAATCGTGAGGCAGCCTGGCCCAGTCGGCTGTCATTCCATCGACACTCGTTACGGCTCGAATCGCAATCACACGTTCGTAGGTGCGTTCATCGCCCATCACGCCCACGGTTGAAACCGGTAGCAGCACGGGAAACGCCTGCCAAACAGAGTGATAAAACTCAGCAAGCCGTAACTCTTCATCGAGTATTCGATCCGCAGCCTGGACCAGACGGATCTTTTCTTCCGTGATGTCTCCAAGGATGCGCACAGCCAAACCAGGACCCGGGAATGGATGGCGCCCGAGGATCTCTTCCGGAACCCCTAACTCTCTTCCAATCAATCGCACTTCATCTTTGAACAACTCACGCAACGGCTCGATCAGTTTGAGATTCATCTTTTCCGGCAACCCGCCGACGTTGTGATGGCTCTTGATCACCGCTGATGGACCACGCACCGAAATGGACTCGATCACATCGGGATACAGCGTTCCCTGGACCAGGTAGCCAACGTCGCCGAGACGCTTCGCTTCCTGCTCAAACACGTCGATAAAAACTTTCCCGATCCGTTTACGCTTCTCTTCGGGATCGGTAACACCCTTTAGCGCCGCTAAAAACAGATCGCCTGCACGAACACCAGCAATGTTCAACTTCATGCTCTGCTGCAACAACGCCAGAGTCGATTCAAACTCACCTTCTCGCAAGAGCCCGTTGTCAACAAAGATACAAGTCTGTCGATCGCCAACAGCACGATGGACCAGCGCAGCGGCGACAGTTGAATCCACACCACCTGACAACCCCGATACGACACGCCCGTCAGTGCCAAGCTGGTTGCGAATGCGCCCGACCTGGTCTTCGATAACGGCCTCCGGCGACCAATCACCACGACACCCGCAAACCGAGAACAGAAAGTTGCGCAACACCTGAGCACCAAGCGGTGTGTGCGCGACTTCAGGATGAAACTGCACGCCATAGATCCCGCGCGACTCGTCTTCCATCGCGTTCAAAGCATCATCCGTCAATGCCGTCACATTAAAACCCGGCGGCACTTCAGTGACCTGATCGCCATGACTCATCCACACGTCGAGTTCCTTCGGCAGACCTTTAAACAAAAGACTCGTCGTGTCCAACACTTTCAACCGCGCATACCCAAACTCACGATTTGGAGAAGCAGCCACAGCGCCACCCAGTTCGCCTGCAAACACCTGGAACCCGTAGCAGATCCCGAGCGTTGGACAATCGACTGATTCGAGCAGTTGCGAATCGGGCTTGGGCGCCGTCGCGTCGTACACCGACGAAGGTCCGCCCGAAAAGATCAGCCCTCTGGGCGACCTGGCGTTGATGGCTTCGATTGAGGCACTGAAAGGAAGGATCTCGCAGTAAACGCCCGCTTCTCTGACGCGACGAGCGATGAGCTGTGTATACTGCGATCCGAAGTCAAGTATTATTACGGTTTCATGATTCTGGACGTTGCTCATTTGGAAGAGTAACGATTATACGTTTGAGTTGTGTTAACTCAAAATTTTGAACGCGGATTACACGAATGCTGGCTTTAATTCGAATTCTGATACTTACTCTCCTCGCAAACTTTACGAGTGGAGACGTTCTCCTCTCGCAACCGCTCACGGTGCGCTGGCGTTACGAATCAGCAGTAACTTTGAATCTGACGCCCGCGTTCGACAACGAACGCATCTACTTACCACTCGCGGGCGGCACGATCATCGCGCTGAAAGCAAGCGATGGACGACTCTACTGGCGTTCGGAGATGGGTGGTGAACTCTCAGCGTCGCCGGTCGCGGATGAAAGCGCCATCTACGTCGCTTCTGAAACTATTGTTCAGGCAAACGAAACGCAGAAACCGGCGGGCGCGCTTCGTGCACTCGGTCGCGAAGGCGGTGTGACTCAGTGGATGACGCCGTTAGTGAGACCACTACGCGGCGCACTCACCATCAGCGGCACAAAACTATTTGCCGGCGGCAGCGATGGACGTGCTTATGCTTTTGACAAACGAACAGGCGGCGTGCTGTGGTCGATACCTTTTGCGCTCGCGTTTAGCAACCAACCGGTCGCTAAGAATGGCAAAGTATATTTCGGCAGTGAAGACGGCACGCTTTTAGCTTTGGACGAAACGACGGGCCAATTGCTGTGGCGTCATCGAACGAAGGGCGCAATACATGGTCCAGTTGCTGTCACTGATGACAGTGTTTTCTTCGGCTCGGGCGACGGTTACGTTTACGCAGTGAGCACCGATAAAGGTCGTGAGAAATGGCGCAAGAGAACAGGCGCCGGTGTTGAATCCGTCGTACTCACAGGTGATACACTGCTCGCAGCCTCCCTCGACAACTTCGCGTACCTCCTGAATCTCAAAGGCTCGATGCTTTGGAAAAAACAATTGCCGGGTCGGATTGCAGCTCAGCCGTTGGCAGTTGCGGAAACGGCGCTCTTCACGCCGCTCTCGAGTTCTGAAGGCGTAGTGTTGGGATTAAAAGATGGGAAACAGGTTAATTCACTGCCGACAGGAGATGAGTTGACGAGTTCAGCATCACCGATCATCGTCGGCGACGCAGTAATTCTCACAACTGAACATGGCTTGCTAGCGTTCGCACGCCCATCGGAGGCTGTCTCCAAGCCCTAACTTCCAGACGAACGACGTACTGGGTTTGCTTCGATTTTCGCTTCACTCGACTGCCCACGCCGCCAGATCATCCCAACCAAGCGTGACAGCAATCCGTAAAGAATGTAGCTGATCACGATCGCGAGCAGCACGTATTGCGAGTAGAGGAAGATCAGCATCAACACTGATAGCACCAGGATGATCGTGCGCATGCTGCGAACGTTCGTGCCGACTGTCTTAAAACTCGAAAAGCGCCAGGTGCTGACCATCATCACACTCAAAAACCCAACCAGCACCATCAACAATCCCGAATACAGTTGCGCCCTTTCAGAACCGAAAGCGATCAACGGCACTGGTGAGAAATGAACGAGCGCAGCAATCAAGCCGCCGGCGACGGGAATCGGAAGACCCACATAACTCTTCTTATCAACTTTCGGCGTGCCTTCCGCGAGTATGCGCGGGCGCGACGCCTGCACGTTGAAACGCGCCAGGCGAAACGCACCACAGATCAAATACATAAACGAAAGAAACCAGGCGAGACGATGTAGATGACTACCTTCGGTCAGCGTCGCTCCGTAACCCCAAACGTACGCCAAAACAGCCGGCGCGAGTCCGAAGGTCACAACATCGGCAATCGAATCGAGTTGAATACCAATCTCAGTAGTCGTTTTTGTGAGTCGCGCGATACGACCGTCGAGCATGTCAAAAAGGAGCGCAAAACCGATCGCAACGGCGGCGTGATCGAAGTGCTCAGTTACACGAGCGATATCAGGAGTGGCGGCGCCGAGCAACTGAAAACCGCGCAACGACGACATCACCGAGTAGAAGCCCATACCGATGTTGCCGGCGGTGAATGCCGAAGGTATGAGATAGAGTCCTTTCTTCACTCCCCGGCGAGGCGGGTTCGGCCGTTCCTCTGAATCGTCAGCAGTCATGAGATTCTCCCAATCACAGTCGTGCCCCCGCGCACGCGCTGGCCTTCTTTAACCGTGATCTGCACGTTGAGCGGAAGCAGCACGTCGGTACGCGAACTGAACTTGATCATGCCGAAGCGTTCTCCCAGCCCGAGATTATCGCCCTTCCCTTTCCAGCAAACCACCCGGCGCGCGAGTATTCCAGCAATCTGCTTGCAAACCACCGTAATCTTCTCGCCCTGGATCGTCAACGCATTCTGCTCGTTTACGAGACTCGCCTTTTCATTAGTGGCCATCAAAAACTTTCCCGGCGAATAGATGACGTCAACGATCTTGCCCGGAATTGGTGAGCGGTTGATGTGTACGTCGAGTGGCGAAAGGAAGATACTGATCACATTGCCTGAGCCGCTCGGCCCGATACGTGTAACGCGTCCGTCGGCAGGCGACACGACGACATCCGGATCCGCAGGCGGAACGCGTTTCGGATCGCGGAAGAAGAAGGCCATGAAGAGGGTGATGACGAAAAGAAACACAGCCACATACCAAAAGCCAAGCACCGCCGCGGCCACAGCGATCAGCCCCGGAACCAAAATATAAGGAATACTCTCTTTTACTATGCGCAACTTCTTTTACGTGAAAGGGGACGCAAACTCTCGGTTCTACGTCCCCTTCAATTATTAAGCTCGGAGAAACTGCGGGGCAGTTTCAGTGACTCAAGGTTTGCGATTTCTGGTATTGCAACATCATTGAGTACATCTGGTCCTTCAGTGCCAGTTTCTTCTTCTTGAGTGTAATCTCCTCCATCTGTTCTTCGTCGCTCGGATAGGAAAGAGCTGATAATTCACTAAGCCGTTCTTCGTATTTATGATGCTCGCGCGCTAATTCGCGAAACTCTGGATCTCGGTTTATCAACTCTTCTTTAAGACTATCCGTCGTTGCAATGTCCATGTTGGTGCATGTCTCCTTTCAGACGAATGAAAGTGGGCAGGATGGTTTTGGAGGTAATGGCCTGGGACCTCCATGTGATTGTGTCGCACGCAAAAATGGTAGCCCATCAAGTTGGGCAAATCAAGCGGGTAAATCACCCCAGCACAAGACTCATAACTACCGCATCTTCACAGGGCTCGGAGTAATAGTTGGCCCGCCTGGCAATGGCCCGGAATCCGGACCTTTCATAAAGTGCCTGGGCAGCGACATTTGCGCTCCGAACTTCCAAAAAAGCCGTATTTGCTTTGCGACCTCGGGCTTCCTGAATCACGCGCTCGAGCAGTGCGGCCCCGATTCCACGGCGCCGGAACTCAGGCCTGACGGCCACGTTGTTGATGTGAAGCTCGCCGGCCGTCTCCCGCGCAACGATGTAGCCGGCGATTGGAGTCGATTGAATGGTAGCCGATCGCGTACGTCGCGCGACGAGCATCAGTTCGCGATTGCCGCTCTGAAGTTCGGCGTAGTAGGCCGCCCAACCCCAACGACTCAGACCCGACTGTTCCTCTATTTCCACGATTTCGAGCAGATCATGCTCAGACATGCGCATGATGATGATGTCTTTCAGACCAGTAGCTGGACTCTGTTCGGCCATGGGAGTAAGCGTAAACCTAGTTTACTGCTTTATGGTTGGTTTGGTCTGCGCGATTTGGAACTGATCGAGCCAGACGGTGCCGAAGATGGGGCAGGATGCTTCGCAGTTGTTTCGCTCGAGGCGAACGACTACGGCTTGTGAGTTTGGTAAGGTTGTGAAGTCGACATTTAAAGTGCGCCACGGACCCATTGTGCTGGGGAAGTTCTCCGACTTTCCTAACAGCATGTTGTTCGTGACGTCTCTTACCGTGACAAACGGGAGGCCGCCGGTGACCAGATCATTCGACCTGACCTCGCATGAAACTCGATATGTCTGCTCGGGTTCAACGACGATTGTTTGCGATAAGAGCGGCGTGCCGGGTGTCCAGTTACCGTCGAAAGTGATTTGCAGGCTCTTCGAGCCTTCGATGATTTGAGTCGCATCGACGGCTATAGCGAGATGACGTCTTTGTTCGGGAGCGATGACCCATCCGAAGATGACGTCGTTTAGTGCGAGCGGTTCTTCGAAGCCGCCGTTCAAAAATCCTGCGATTGCAGAACCGTGAGCGAGAATGAATGCGTCTCGAAAGGATTTGCCGGCGAGGTAACGGATCAGGGCTTGTCGCTCGGTATCGTTGCTTACGTTGATTAGCGATTGAGTTGTTTTCAGATCGCCTTTTGCAATGCCCCAGGCGAGATCGATTAAGTTCGGAAAATATTTTTGATTTGCTGTGGCGGCCTGTCTCAGATCTGCGAAGGCTTCGTGCGGTTTGTTCATGCGCAACAGAAGATTGCCGCGCTGCCAGTGTGTGTGTGCGTAGTAAGGCGCCCAGCGAACAGCTTGATTGAGCGCGGCGAGTGCGCCACTCGTGTCGCCTAAGTCTTCGCGTGTGTTGCCGAGTTCGATCCAGAGATAGTCGTCACGGTAGCGGAGTGAGACGGCCGAATCGAGTGACTGCGTGGCTTCTGCTTGTCGTTGTTCGGAGTTGTAAGCGGCAGCGCGTGCGCGATGCGTGTCCGGATCGGAAGGGTTAATGCTGACGGCGGCGTCTGCGACTGACGTTGAGTGAGTGATTAATGCATAGCGAGTGAGTAGTCTCGAAAAACCAAATCGCGCCGAAGCCTGGATGAGGAACAGACACAACGCAATCTCGAGGAGAGAAATTCCGATACGCATTTATTACATCCACAGATTACGCAGATTATATAAATCAAATCTATGTAATCTGTGGATAGGATTCTGTTACGGGTTGGCGCCGCTCGGGTTGTCCTGGAAGGCGAGTGGTGTCAAAGCCGCTGCGCCGATACCCGCGAAAATCGCTACGGTTGCGGCTGTTCCCAATCCGAAGAGTCCACCACCACCACCTGCGGGCGTTGGGTTAGGAGTCGTAGTCGCGCCCGGTCCGAAACAGTGTCTCAACACGCCACCGGCAGCGGGATCCGTCTTGCCAAGCGTGCTCTGCTCAGTCGCAACTTCGCCGTTCGTCTTCTTCTTTGCCGACAGGACCACGCACCCGTAAATCAGCAGCGCTTTCACATTGCCCTGGTCGTCATACGTCAGCACGAGCTTCGTGTTTGGCGCGATGTCGAGTGAACCAAGTGGTCCAAGATTGACAGTCGCCGATTGATCAGCTCCAGTCTCAATCGTTGCTCCAGTCAGGATCGAAGCGCCTGTAGTCGCACTAAGACCATTAACAGTGATCGGTTGATTGTTTCTCGTTGTTAACCGGGCGACGATCTGCTGTGGAAGCGATGTAACGTCAGTCGCGTTGTTGACTGGCTCGGCAAGTCCAACCTGCAGACTAACCTGCGCGATCGAGAAAAGTAGTAACGCCGCAATTGCTCTGGGACCATTACGTCGTTTTTGATTCATCAAAATATCCCTTCTCAAGAAGAACGACTCCGCCCGCTTGTTGGCGTAAGTCTACTGTTACTGAAGGTTTAGGTCAACGTTTATTTCTCTTTCATGTAACGCTGGAAGAAGTCGTCCGCGAGTTTTGGATCCACTTTCTTCAAGCGGTTGTACTGGTCCAACGCGGCTTTGCGATCCTTTAAAGCGATATACGTGAGCGCGAGATTGAAATGCGCCTCACCATAATCCGGCTTGAGTCTGACCGCCTCCTTAAACGCGTCTGCTGCTTCCTTGTAACGCTTCGTGCGGAAATAGACGGTGCCGAGGTTGTTGTTCGTCTCGGCATTAGCAGGCTTGAGCGCGAGCGCTTTCTTGTATGCGTCGATCGCAGGTTCGAACTGCTGATCCTTATAAAGAGCGGTGCCGAGGCTGTTGTAAGCATCCGCGTGGTCGCTTTTAAGTCGAACTGTTTGCTGAAACTCAGCTACTGCTTCTTTGAACTGTCCAAGATTGTAAAGCGCGGTGCCGAGGTTGTAGTGCGCTTCCGGAAAATCGGGCTTCGCGCGCGTCGCACGTTGGAGAACCTCCAACGCTTCCTGAAACTGGTTGAGCTTGTTGTAAGCAGCGCCGAGATTGTTCTGCGCCTTGACGTAATCAGGTTTTAGCCGGAGTGCTTCCTTGTAAGCCGCGACTGCCTGTTGCAAGTATTGATTTGCCGCAGCTCGATCCAGCGTCTCGGCAAGCTTGACATAAGCGTACCCGAGATTGTTGTGTGCGACCGGATTACCTGCGCGCAGACGTATCGCCTCCTGCAACTCAGTAATCGCACTGCGAAGATCGCCGAGCGAGATCAACAGACTGCCGAGATTCGTGTGCGCTTCAACATAATCGCGCTTTAGCTGAATCGCCCGACGGTAAGCCTCCGCGGCTTCGCGGTGCCTGCCCGTCATGTAGAGAGCGTTGCCGAAGTTGTACTCCCCATCGGCAGAATCGGATTTCGCTGCAACCGCTTTCTGGAAGTTTTGGACGGCGGGTTCGTAGAGTTCAAGCGCGTACTGCGCAGCGCCGAGATTATTCAGAGCATCGTGATCGTTCGGATCCAGGCGGACGGCAGTACGAAATGCTGCCAGCGCTTCCTGGTAACGTCCTGCCTTATAGAAACTCGCGCCGAGATTGTTGAATGCAATAACGTCATCCGGTTTCAACCTGATGGAGGTATTTAACGCCGCAATCGACTCGTTGATCTTTCCGAGTTTGTCGTACGCGTAGCCGAGATTGCTGTAAGCGGCCGCGTTGTCGGGTTCGAGGCGAACTGTCTGTTCGTACGCAGTAGCTGCTTCCGCGAAACGGCCCGCCGTGATGTAAGTGTCGCCAGCAGCAGCCAGGGCTTCGGCTCGATCAGCTGGTGTTTCGGTCGGGGTCGGAGTTGGCTGTGTTGTCGGTCGAGGTCTGCCGGTGTTACGCGCGACTTCAGTGGTTGGACGACTCGAGCGCGCCGGACGCTTCATTACTGCCGCAGCGCCGCCGGTGAGGTCGCGGACGCGTTTCGGCGCTTTAAAGATGATCGCCGCGCCGCCAACGATATCCTGCCCCTGAAAAGCAAGCGAGCCGCCGATGTCTTGCACGAACGGCACGCTCGCGTGAGCAAAGGCAACGAGGCACATCAGCGCTACTACGGTTTTAACGGATCGCGTACGCATTATTTGATCTGTTTGTAGCGACCATGATGAGGGCGAGAAAAACGATCGCGTTTATTAATATGTGTAGACCGAAATCAACGAGACTGTGCGCGGCGACGCCAATGATTCCGAGTATCGCTCCTAATCGCAGATAACTACCGTTAAGCGACAGGTTCCGCCGCGCTTCGCGAATCACTAAGACAACAAACCAGACACCGATCGCAAAAGCAATCAACCCGCCACTCGAAAGCAGTTCGAGATAATCGTTGTGTGCTTCCTGTGGTGTCATGATTCCGGAAGCGTCGTGATACGCAGTGATCCCGATCCAGTAACCACCCAGTCCAACACCAGCGATCGGATGCGCTGCAAACATTTTCAAAGTCGCGCGCCAGATCTCATTCCGGCTCACGCCAGCAGCTTCACTTGCATTCAGTTCCCTGGTTGCATTCTCGAAATTACTCGCGAGCCGATCGCCACCGACCCAAAGTGTTCCGAACAAAACGCCCGCGACAAGCACGATGAGCAGCACTACTCGCAAAGCAGTTGATTGAGATATCCATCGCGAACTCAGCAACAGCGCCGCCGAGACAATCTGAACGAGCATCGCCAGAATTCCGCCACGCGAATTCGACAACACTAATGCCATCCAGATCGGCAACAGCAACGCAAAGTACATCAACAAACGCTCTCGTTTTCCAATAGCCAGCCCGATGCCGAGCCCAAACGCCATCTCCATCAGATACGCAAAGTGGTTCTTGTTTACAAACTGAGCGTACCCCTGGCCTTGTCTCAACAAAGGAAGCACAAAGCCGGTCTGGTGTTGTGTGGCCTGGCGCAGTATTCCGAAGATCGCGCTGACGACGGCGATCGCAAGAATCGTGTAGACCAACACACGTACGCGACTCTCGCTGCTTGCGTAGCGATAAAGCAACGCAAGCCACGCAGTGAGCGCGAGCATTTGCAATGCGAAGAAACGTGTTTGAAAAGGATCGGCGCTGATCGCGTTCCAGACCTTAATTCCCGCTATCTCTTGTGAACCCAACGAAAGCGTCTGTACAAAAGCCAACGCCGACAACGCAAGCATCGGTAACAGGATCGGTGCGCCATCAATCTCCAATCTATCGACGATCGCAAGTATGCAGATCACGAAGACAGCACAAACAAACGCCGCCTTCCACCACGGCTCTACAGTGCCGTACGGAATGGCGGCAATCACAAGCACGACGAGCAACGTGACGAATATAAGTTTGCTTAACACCTAATCCGCGTTAATCCGTGAAAACTCGCGGCTCGCTATTGCAGCCCTGGCTAACGGCTTCTCTTGCACCGTCAATATTCGCGCCGCCGCATCGGTAAACTCACGTCGAAAAAGATCCGCCAGGTAGTTTGTATCTACGAGCAACGGCTCACTGTCGAGCTCACGATAGAAGTTGAGCCAACCCCATTCAACTCCATCCTTCACCAGCGGCAGACGCACGCTCCATTGCGTCGCTGAAGGAGCACCATCTTCGTCATTCCCGTTCGCGGACCACGACCAAAACACGCACTCTTTGCGGCCCGGTTGGCCCAACTGCGCATTCGCAAAACTAAACTCCCCGAACTCGAGCAAGTGTTGCGTCGCTTCAAACATCTCATGCACGTCCGACGCTTTCGACAACGCGAACGCCGCACGCCGCACACGAATATTGTTCGCTACTCGCAAACGACGGTCACCCACCGTTCGCTTCACGCCCGCACGCAGTTCGTCCACTTCGTGATAACGAAGATGGCCCACCGCAATGATCACTGCCACCGAGATCACAAACAACATGAAACCCGTCAGCTTCGAACCCGTCGCCGGAAATATCAGTGCCGTCAAACCAAAGATCGCGCATACGCCATACAGCACGAGCGCCGCTCGTCGCTGCGACCAGCCGCGCGCGAGCAGCATGTGATGAATATGCTCCGTGTCTCCTTGAAACACCGGCTTCCGGCTGACGAGTCGCCGGCCCATCGTCATCGCCGTGTCAACCACCGGAAAACCGAACGCGAGAATCGGCACGACGATCGCGACCGCAGTCGTCGCTTTCTGAGTTCCCAACACCGACAACGCAGCTAACAGAAATCCCGTAAACAGCGAACCCGAATCACCGAGGAAGATCGATGCCGGATTGAAGTTGTAACGAAGGAAACCAGCGAGCGCGCCGCACAACACGAGCGCAACTACGATCGTCATTATCCGTTCCTGCGAAACGGCAACGCCGAGAATAACGAGGGACGAAAAGAGCGCCGCCCCCGACGCCAGACCATCGAGTCCGTCGATCAGATTGAAAGCGTTCGTGATGCCGACCAGCCACACGACCGTGATTACAAACGAAGCGAACACAGGCAACTGCACCGATCCGACGAGCGGAATCGAGAGTGCATCGATGCGACCACCCATCGCATAAAACAACGTCGCGATGATTCCAAGTCCGGCAAACTTCACCACCGCGTTTGTGCCGCGCAAGTCGTCGTAAGCACCGAGCAGCAGCACGAGCGTTGCGGGAATCGCTAACGTCAAAAATTCCGTTTTTAGACCACTCAAATTTTGCGTGAGCAGGTTGTCGACAAACGGCAGGAGGGAGAGCGCGGCGAGACAGGAGATATAGAGCGCGAGACCGCCGAGCCGGGGCACGGCCTTGCGATGAATGCGCCGACCATCCAGCGGCATATCGAGCAACTTGTATCGTTCACAGAGGCGGCGGATGAGCGGGGTCGCTATCAGCGAAGCCACAGTCGCGATTGAAAACAGCGCGAAGTATGTTTTCAAAGTGATTACCTCCCAGGCGATGGGAAATCAATGTTGGATACAGTCAGTACCACCTGCGATAGCGGGTGGGTAGATGATCAGATGCGAGATCTCTATTGATTGTGAATGCCAATGGTAGACCCACCCGCTATCGCAGGTGGTACTGACGGTGTCCAACAAGAATCTTTGGCTTTTGAGGCAACGCCTCAATCAATGCGATTAGTTCCGGCAGAAGGGTTTGCTTCGAGAATGATCTGATTGGCTTGCGTGAATGAACTTGTCGTACTTCCAGAATCGCAGCGACAACAGCGTCGACTTCACCATGACGCGTGCGAAAGAACGTGCCGTGTCGTGAGGCAATGTCGGTGACGTGACTCGGCTCTGGTCCAATGTAAAGAGCAGGCGCGCCAACGGCGAGGATGTTGTAGACCTTGCACGGGTGAACAATGCCGACAAATTTCTCTCCCATCACGACCACGTGCAGATCCGCCGCGGATAATGAATTCGAGAGTTCGTCGAGCGGTTGATAAGGCAGACATTTCACATTGTTCAAACCCGATTCGCGCACTTTCACCTGCTCGCTGCCGCCGCCGACGAAACAGAAAACGATCTCGAATCGTGTCTCAAGTGCACGCGCAACGCTCAGCAGAGTGTCGAGTGGATGACAGGGACTGTGATTACCCGAATACATCACAACGAACTTGTCCGACAGACCATGCCGGCGGCGAAACGCTTCCCTGCCCGCTTCTGAGTATTCGACGTGATCATCGTGCGCCCACGGCGGCACGATCGTTACGCTCTCCGGATCGACGCCTTTCGCCACCACACGTTCCTTCATGAAACGATCGAGCACAACAGTTCGCGTCGCGACTCGGAAGCTGTAGCGCAACATGCGTTGAAACAGACGACTCGTAAGCGAATCTTCCTCGAGCCAACCAGCAACAATCGCCTCATCGGGGTTGAGGTCCATCACCCAGAAATAGAACTTGCCGCCTCTCAGTCTTACGAAAAGGGCAGCGAGAAAAGAGATCAGCGGCGGTGACGTAAGCGCGATGGTCAAGTCGAAACGTCTGAGCGTGAGTAAACGAAGCGAGCAGACCAGGATGAAACTGCCGAAATTGAAAGCACGTCGCCACCTCCCGTCCTTGCCAAACGACAACGACGGAATGCGAATGATCTCGATTCCCTGCCATCGCTCGCGTTGTTTGAAGCGCGTGGCCGGATCATCGTAACCACGATCGCTGGTTACGACTGTTACTTCGTGTCCGCGTGAACTGAGAGCAGTGGCGAGATCTGTGAGGTGTTGTGCCGTCGAGACCACATCAGGGTAAAAGCACTGGTTCAGCAGTAAGATTTTCAAATTACACGTTTACTCGTGCCTTGAAATCTTCAACTGTCCTTCGCAAACCTTCCTGCAAAGGGATGGTGGGATGCCAACCCAGCAGTGCTTGTGCCCGGCTGATGTCAGGTTTTCGCTGCTTCGGATCGTCAGCCGGCAACGGCAGATATGTGAGACCTGACTCCGATCCGCAAGTCTTAATCACCTCTTTGGCGAGCTGCTTGATCGTGAACTCGCCGGGATTGCCGAGATTCACAGGATCGTTTATTCCGTCCGCGTTCATCAAACGAATCAGACCGTCGAGCAGATCGTCG
>Ga0126311_10000568_pt1 | contig 17328 bp, 12 predicted proteins | sample Plot61_FD_92539 | JGI IMG/M metagenome (GOLD analysis project Ga0126311, IMG submission 92539) | Serpentine soil microbial communities from UC McLaughlin Reserve, CA, USA - Plot61 | ecosystem: Environmental > Terrestrial > Soil > Grasslands | place: USA: UC McLaughlin Reserve, Lake County... | reverse complement strand
TTCGTGGGAGGAATACCGGCTACCGGCGCGATCGCGCGCACCGCCACCAACATTAAATCAGGCGCTCGCACTCCCGTTTCGGGGATGGTCCACGCGGCGACAATTAGATTTACCGCTGCAAGTTGCCTGGGCTCGGATTCTAATTGTCGCTGATCCTCAAAACCTACGTAGCGCATGCCTTTGAAATCAACTTAAATATGTGTCCGGGGAGAAAGGCCGTTAAGACATTCAAGTCTTTTCACAGTTGTCAGAGATACCCAAATGTCCTGATGAGATCACTTGTTGTTCGCGGCAGGTTCCGACGAATTTGAAGTTCATCGATGAATGTAACAGGCGGTTTTCCTGAATTCGCTACATTGCGCAATTGAGCATCAGGTGAATATTGAGGTGTTAAAGCAGCGGTAATGGCCAGGATCCTAACATCTGTTTCACCCCTACTTACTAGAATTGGTGCGATGACTTCACCAACGCCTGGCGCTGACGCCGACCCATTCCGCGCAATGGCTGTTTCACCTAGATCATGACGTTCAAGATCATTGAAGAGTAACTCAGCCGCACGTTCAGCCCTCTTCTGTGTGATGGTTGGTAGCTCTCCAGTCAACAAGAAGCGACACAGGCTTCCTGCCACATGACGATCGAGTAAGTGATGGTCGAATTTATTCTTATAACTCCTAAGACAACGGTAACACGATGAGTCACAATTCTCAGGACAATCGTTAAGAATGGTCTGTGCCTTCTCTATCAAGCGCAACTCGAGTTCACCAGCCTGACGAACAAAGCCAGCCCCGCCCGGCAATGTATCGTAAAGATAAATCTCAACTTCCAAGCCCTCACTGCCTTTTCCATTCAGCGCTGGCCTAAACTCGGCTTGAATTTCTCCTGCTTCAAGATCCAAACTCAAACACGCTGCTTTCGAAAGCGCTTCACATAATGTGCGCATCGCGATCTCAGTAGAAAGCAATCCCGGTCGCAAAGAGATCGGCGCATGTGCTCGTAGAGAAATGAGTAGTACATCCGTAATGAAATCTGTTCCGAGAACGATTCCCCTTGCTGTTCCTCCTCCGTGACAACTGCTTTCGCGTTCATCGGGATATGGCTTCTTATGAGAGCCGGCAGCATCTATACTCTGTGTACCGATTGAGGGACTGATCAAACCGCATATCGTGCAATAATTATAGCCTTCCTCACGTGGTCCACGATTTGTGACCAGCAAGTGTTGCCTTAAATAGTGACTGCGCACACGCTCGTTTAGCGGCGTCCATAATTTTTCATCCAATGGAGTTGGGGCCGTGAGCTTTGCACGCGTGGCGTAACTCCTGGCAGGCTGATCGTCAGGTGACGTGTCCTCTGACACAAAAACGGGGTGAGCAAATCCTGGTGGGCGTATCCATTTGCGCTCCTGACTAAACGCACCGAGTTCTCCGCATGCTGGACAATCCAAACTTTTCTCTTTTGCACTTTCAGCTCTCTCGGTTGTCTTCGCGTAGTGGCACCTGGGACACTCATAATAAAATCGTCGCAATTCCCATGATTGAAGGAAATCACTTCGCATCGGAGAATAGATCGCACCCGAAGTGAAGCGCTTGCTAGCAACCCAAACTTCTTTACCTGGAGCGTATTGGCTAAGAGCTACAGACAGCCCTTGCGATGGCGTGAATCGAAAGGCCGGTCTGTACCGAGTGGAGTTGTGTTGATCAAATACATAGAACGTAGCTACATCAGTAGGGGAAGGCATAACGTGGAAGCACACCTTTGTATAGCAAACGATCAAGGAGAGTCTCGCCAAACGTTTCGGCGCGTGGAACTTCCTCTCCCTCTTCAGCTTGAACCTCGACAATCTCAACCTTGTCTGTCGCATTTTTCTGAGAGGAGTCTCCGATAGCCTCACTGACCAGTCTCGTAGTTTCATTAACTAGACCGTCGATTAACTTATTCCTGTCAGTTGCCGACAATTGAACCGGCAACCAATTCTCCAGATCTTCCTTTAATGTCGCTCTTTCATCTTCCAACCAAGACTCAAAATCACTTAGGTTTAGTCGAGACTCGGAATTCTTGAACTGAACAACAGTTCCCAAGACTTCAAACAAATGTGGTTGCGCCTCAGGCCGTATGTCGGGCAATCGTGCCTGATGATATCTTTGCAGCAAATACGCTGTGAGATGGCGGCGCGTAATGTCGTAATTATTCAACGTCAATTTAGGATCGAGCACGGGACCTCTAATCATTTCATTAGCATTCGTAAAATAATGTTCATCATGACTATCTGCACTGCCCATTGCGACTACTGTTGCGACGGCGTTTCCGCGTCTGCCAGCCCGTCCCGCTCGCTGTTGATAGTTCGCTCGACCTGGAGGCATATTACGGAGAGCAACACCCGATAGTGTGCCAATATCAATACCAACCTCCATCGTTGTCGTGCAGGAGAGAACATCGATAGCTGCACGCTCACGATTGTCGTCACCGCGACCGAGATCGACATCTTGAAAAAGAAGTTCGTTCTCCTCAGCTTTCGAAAAGATGTCCTTTTCTTGGGCCATATTCAGTTGAGCCGTGTGTTCCGCAGCAATCATTGCAAGCGGTGTAACATTCGAACCAAGTGCTTCTTCGGTGCTCGCGCGGTAATAACCTTTTCGGGCTCTAAACACGACATCTTGTAGTGGGTCAATTAAGCGGAGTCGCGGTTTAGCACAATTCACACAGGTGTTGCGGCTTGGGAAAGGTCGTTGAGTTGTACGACAGAGCATGCAGTATGCCCAATCGCCTTCCATCAAGAGTGTCAACCTACTCCCGAGCAATCGATGCTTTGAGGCTACGGGTTCGCATAGCAGATTTTGAAGTTGGGGAAGCCACTCCTTCTTGAAAACTGAACGCGCCTGTTTATCTGGAAGCATTTGCTCTATAGTGCTGAAGCTGCCGGTGTGCGATCGAACTTCGCGGGTCGCCCAGTCCGGTAACATCTGACTCAGCCAAAAACCCTGTTTGCGCCACGCTCGAATCCAACATCTCGCGAGTGCAAGTTTTTCATCTGAAGTGCTTGCGAATCCTGGGATGTCAGGCAGCGCTGCGATATCTGGAGTAACTGACGAAGCTTCTCTGATAGTTGCAAGAGCTAGCGATTCAAAGCCGTAATATTGATGGGTGATGACATTCAACATTCCTCGCAGAAGAGATTCGGGTGGGCGAGCCTTCTGACCTTCAATTAACAGCGTCAGGAGATCGGATTCGCGCGTGAGGGCGCCTTTGGCGACTCTATCATTGACCACGCGCTCGAGATTAAAACTCTCATGCTCTTTCAATTCCGGACGAAGTCGAATTCCAAACTTATTAGCCGCAATTAAGACAGCCAGGAAGACATCATCCAGGGAAAGAAGAGATTGCAATGAAGGAACTGCCTGCAAAAACTTGTAGCCAGCAATGATCAATGGCCGCAACACGTCCTGCGTCGAATAAGTTTGAAGATTGGGCGCCAACCTTGCAGCCATTTGACGAGAATCCGCAAACAGCAACACCTTCCGGCCTCTAAGCGGCGCGAAGGAAGTGAACGGAACGCCAAGGCTAGGAGGTTGGACCTGTAGTTGCTTTGCGATTAGTGCACGGAAAGGTTCGTCACCTTTGGTTTGATGATCTTGTACAGTCGTGCGATTGAAGGAAGCAGTCTGTAAACAGACGCCGCAGGGTTTGAACTCGCCCAATTTTCCATCGACATCTGCCTTGCCATCTTCGTCGTCTACGAAATCCCGAGTTCGATCCTTTTTCAGATAAACTGTTCGAATTCGATTTCCGAGGCGATCCATTTTGAGTCGACCTGTGTTTAGATCGAGGTCAGCGGGTTCCACTCCAGTTCGATCTGTTGGCTCCTCCAACAAAAGATCCATCGCCTCCAACTCGCTCACGTAATCCCCAGCAGACGTTAGAAAAGATCCTCCAGGTTCACTCCATAGAAAGTCCGGTTCGCTTAAGTCATCGGTGTATGCCCTGACGTAAGCAGTTCCACAATTGCGGCAGGTATAGAGTTCCAAAACGCGGGCGCCGCAGAAATCACAACTCTCGCGCGGTTGACCGTATAACTTCCCAGTCGGTCCTCCTTTTTCGTCATCCAGCAATCCAATGCATTCACTGTCAAGACATACCCAAAGTCCGGGTAGTCCGCGATGGAATGAATGTATGCGGCATGGAAGCAGTCCAGGTTCTGACGGAGTTCGACGCGCGACACTGCCAAGCGCCATTAAAGTTGTCACTGCCGTTTCGGCTATTGCGCCCTTGACGCCGTGGAAAATCCGTTCGCCAAGCTCATTCACTGGAACCGCTTGTCGCATCGTGAGGTTGACGAGAAGACTCATAGGAGGAAAATCTTTGAGAGCCTCATAAAGTGCAGTGGTCACGTCTTCTCGGCGATTTATAGCCCTATAGGTCAGGAATGAATCAATTGCACGTAGCTGCTCGTCAGGAGTTTGAGCGTTATAAAACTTTGTTAGGTCCACTCCGTTCAGCGTTTCAGCATCTATTTGAGTTCCTACAGCTTCTGGTTCTCGCAGTTGCAGGTCGCCGCGCACGGTGACAAAGTCCTTCTCGGCCTTTCCACTGAGTTCCGCACCAAATGCGCGAGCAATGTCCTCATCTTTGAAGCTGGCACTCGTGCAAATGACTTGCAACCGTTCCGGTGATAATTCAAGGCGGGATCTGAGACGACGAATCAGAAGTGCGACCTCGGCGCCTGCAGCTCCACGATAGAGGTGGGCTTCGTCAATTACGAGTAAAAAGCGCTCTTCGGGGTTCTGATCCAACCATAACCGCGTTAAGTCGAATACGGGTCGTTCCAGCGGGCGCATCAACATATACTCAAGCATTGAGTAGTTGGTAACGAGTATGTCAGGTGGTGCTTCATGCACTTCATGGCGGGTCAATAATTCAGGATCTTCCGGTAGTGTCATGCATCTCTTAAAAGCTCCGGAAGTACGATCCTGCCATGCTGATCCTTTTCTTCCGTACCATTTGATTAAGTCTGGTTTTGCCGGAAACTTGCCACGTTCGCGCAGCTTATTTACCAAGAGCTTTGCAGCCTCTTGCTGTGGGCTCGGTGGACCTGCCGCTTCGATTAACTTGGCTACGTAATAGTCACCAATCGGCTTTAAGCGAGCCTGATCCTTCTTGGCCTCCCTCACGCCTGGATAAAGTGTGCGACTTGTATATCGTGCGAACCGAGCGGGTCTCCCCGCAGTTTTCATGAACCAATCTACAACTCGCTTATCGCCAAACAGTAAACGTAATCGGCCCAATTGATCGTTCACGAGCGCATTCATTGGATAGAGCACCAAAGCCCGTACACCAGGGAAGTTCTTATAAGTCTCTGGTCTATGACGCGCCTCCATCGCCAATTTCCCGAGAATTGGAAGCAAGAAACACTCTGTCTTGCCAGAGCCCGTTCCGGTCATCACAACGAGACTACGATCCTTGACAAGGGATGCTTCTACTGCGGCCGCTTGATGTTCGTACGGCGGATCATAGATCAGCACTTTCTCCTGTTCTCCAGCGGTAGACACTGAGTGGAATATATCGAGGACTGCTTCATCGAGACCCTTAATCTTTGCGAAAGTCGATTTAGCCCTATAGCGAGGCGTACTCTCCAAATATGGTTGCTGATGAATAACTCCTACAGAATCAAGCAGACGTTTGCGCTGGCGGATCAGTCGTTCGTCACCTATGTGGTACGTCGCCTCGATGTAATCACTGAGGGCGGTATGTAGTTGCTGAATCGTGCTTCCGATATTTGATGAGATTGTTGTTGCTGACACGTTCACCTCACTTGCGTAAAGACTTGCCTCAGCCAAAGCTCCTGCTGCATAAATCTGATTTCTTGAAGTATCTCTTCTGAACTAAACTTGTAACCAAACAGTCCAGTCGTTTTATCGACCGGTTCCCCTAAAATGGCCCACCGCCTCAATGCAAAGATTGGAAGGGGTGAGAAGAAGTCGATGACCCCGAAATCTCCTTCTTCCGTGACTATAAAGGATTGAGGTAGGCCTCGCTCAGCATCGATAGCTAATTGAAGTCGCCACGCTTCATCGCAACCTCTGGAACCATTTTCGATCGGAAGGTTGAGTAGATTGTTCGCACGGCCCTCTATCAACTCAACGTAACACCAGAGATCATTTCCATAAGGTTGTGGACGCCGAGCAATGAATCGGCCAGATTGATTCTTTACCTGCTCCCATCGCCGACGATAATGAGTCACCGGTTTTTCGGAATTCAAAATCGACAGGCCTTCTATTACTCCCTCCGCATGTTGCAGCTTACTGCCGATGCGCTTTAGATATTCACTACTAGGCTCCGGACGTGGCTTTCGAAGCCATACCTCCATCGAGAGTTCCGAAAGACCCAACTGCTTCAATTCCGTTTGAAGATCCTCGTTGTTCTCGGGAATCAATTGTCGGAGATGGCCTATGTACTCAATCCGTTCCGCTAGCCTCTGAGGTAAGGCAGAATTATGATCAGGCGCAATGCCAACGAGAAACATGGTTTTGCTTTCACGTGAAATGAAGCTAGGCGGCGCGGCATAAAGCAACGAACTTCGATCAGAAGATTCAATCACGCCAACTTCAAACTCCTCGAGCAGGTCGCCACAACCTATCATAGATTCCAAAGTGGTCTCGACAGCCTCGTACAATTGCTCACCCTTGCTTGGCTCCAGAGGTTCCAACGACTTAACAACAGCCTGAATAAGTGTTCGGTGTGGGCACGGACAAAGAAAGCCAGCAGCCCTTCGTAAGGAAGCTGCTATAGCTTCTACGGAAAATAAGTTGAACGTTTCGGCATCGAGCGCTAGCATCCGCATGCCGCACTTATTTAATTCTTTTACTGTCAAAACCTTCATATCCAGTCCCAGCCTGCGTACAGAGAACCATCTTGGTTGCGATCAGATCTTTGCAACTCATAGCTGCTTGTAAGGACGATGAAGCGAGCTGCGCGCGCGAGTAGAGGATTATCCAGCAGAGACTGCAATCCGGGAGTACACCAATTGTGTGCCCAGTAACCTAGTGACTCGGGAGCACTGGCTAACCGTAATGCAAACTCAGTTTGCCAACGTGCGCCTTTTGCAATCACAGCGCCCACTCTTCGCGTTTCTGCCGTAGCATTTAGAGGCTTAATAAAATTTCCGAGGATTTGCGTCAGGTTCTCGACATGTTCCTTCGGAGTCCATTTAGCCACTGTCGCAGATTGGCGCATGAGGCCATCACCAACACTACTCGATTGAATAGCTTTGCTAAAGTTACTTGCGGCATTTTCCCGATGAGCGTGGTCCATGTAAGAACGTTCCGCAGCTATCCAAGTTGGTCCACAGATCACACCAAAAATATGCGTGACAATCGCCTGTAATATGCGCTGCCTTGCGAGAAGAGCCACCAAATTGCCAATGGTGCGAGCTTCTGACCACATCCTTATAAGCATGAGTGTTTCGTGTAGACCTTTTGTGCTTCGCTGGGTGTTACGAAACTTAGGTTCGATAACAAGCCTCTTCATATCGCGAATGAACTCATACGTTCCTCAATCTTATGCGGAAAGATAATGCTGCAGTGACTGTCGCCTCCGTCAGCAAAATACAAGCCGCCAGTTGACGGAATCTCATAATCCTGATTGGTAAGATCAAGTGAGATCGGTACAGGCCAGTCTGGTGAATGAAATTCGTGATGAGTTATTGCAGGCTTCTTGCTTGATCCAGAATCGTCGGAGAGAACCAACCGATAAGAGTTGTTCTGGCGTGTGACGACCCATCTGAGCGGCGTAAACTCGCGCTCACACAAATATGAGATCGTGCCCAATTCTCCTGCGTCAATGTCAAGCCTGCATGAAACTGCTGAATCGGATGCAGACTGGAACTCTGGGTTGTGTGCCAGCTTAGCAAGGCAAGCTCGCCCTGAATTCAGCTTGAGGGGCAGATGCAACACGGGGGCGCTAAATGGACCACCGACACGGTCCCTACGGTTCTTGCCGAAGAACGTAGCCATGGCCCTTACTGGATGTCCAACTGGGCCATGTAGTTCTACACCAACGACACCACGCATCAGCTGCTCAAGTGTTGGTTGCGGTGGATCAATGGTGGCGATTAAGGCACCTTGTTCGTAAATAGCGGACTTCCAAGCACGCGGCTCCCGAATCTTGAAGCGTAACTCGCCGAGTTCTTCAAGTTCGTCGTTCAGAGATTCTCGTACCGAAACACTTAATGCATATTCACCCTTTTCAAGCTGCGGGAGTTGCACGAATACTGTCTGTCCAGTGTCACTCGGTTGAAACTGGAGCGTAGTTTCCTCTTCATCATCTAGTTTCAGCTGCAGTTCGACAGTCGAATGATCGGAATGGATCCCGACACATACTTCGTCAGTAGTTAGCCATTCCGCGTCACTTTCTTCATCCCATTTTGCAGCCGTAATCCCTACGGGAAAGACACTGATTTCACGCGCGACCTTGAGACCCAGACGTTCGATTGTGATGCGAGAAATCTGAGGAAATCTCTTGGGGCACGCAGAGCCGGACACCATTCAAACCCTGACAGGAAACACTGATGGATGAGGTAAACGTATTAGATCTGATTGGGCCGACCGTGCTTAACAGTAGGTATTCACGACCCGGTCGCACTATGTTTCCTTGCATCCGGTGCCCTCGTCCGTCACTTGCGATGCGACACAAGATCATTGAACCGGCGTACAACGAGAAAGTGCGACTCAACAATCGGATTAGCTCATCAGGCGCATGATCATCTTCGAATTTTAGCAACTCCTTTTCGGGAGTGGGATAGGACCGTAAGTGAACAGCAGTGGTTCCGAACAACAGCGTACCCCTTGGAAGCATTCCACGTGCGCCATTGATTTCAACACGCGTCCGTCCCAAAAATTGACGCCAACTCGGATGCTTCACCAGGAGAACACTAAAATCTGCAATTTCGAGATATACATCCCACGAAGATGAGCCCGTACGTCTTAGGAACAACGAGGGCTGAATGTCTGAATCGTCTTGAGATGGAATATGCCTCGTGCCTGATCCGACCACTCCCACACTGCGCTGCCGGGAAAAACCTTTCAGCCGTGTTATGTGCGCACGACGACGGGCATCGTGTAATTGATCAACCGCGACTTCTTCTAAGTCATCTACAATCCTCGACAATGTGGAGGGAAGCAAAACTTCACTTGTTTGATCTTCCTCATTGCCCAACAGAGCCTGAGTGATTAGACCTACTACTTCAACGTCTTGAACGAACTGTTGAAAACGTCTTGATTGCGGAAAACTGTATGATCGGACCAATTGTCCCAGGAGCTTTGGATCTTGTAAGTTCTCAACTGTAAAGAGATTTTGAATAGAGGCTAGAACCTCGGCCAATTGGCTCTGGAAATCTCTCGGTAAGATCGCGTGAGTTATCGGGTGACAAATAATAGTGAAGTGTTCAGCCCATGATCCGGACGGAATAACTCCCCCATAGTCATTCTCAAATTTCTTAAATTTCGCACGAATCCAATCCCTGCTTCCTCGTTCTCTCCAGCCGACGGTTTCGGCCTCAAAGGTTTGCCAATATTCTAGACCTACATATCTGTATCCCAGTTCGGCGGAGTAGACGATCCAGGGAAGCCAGCTGTTTTCAGTGGGCGTGTATTTTTGAATATAAGCTCGAACCTCGCGTTCCAGCTCAGACAGCTCTGGCTGTGCGAGCCCATGCTCTAGAGCGAAAATGGGAGTACGGCTATTCGCTCGCCGAGACTGATGCAACGCCTGAAAATTAGAGCTTAACCTTTGATGCCACCCTATGAGGCTCATCTATCTGAGGAACACGGACTAAGTCGGCGGGAGGACGAGGATTTTCTTCAAGAAAGAGAGAGTTCAGTCGCTCATCTATTTTGAAGTTCGATCCTTGGGTACCCGCGACCGGGGAATCTTTGATACTTGATTTGCAGGTCGCCCAGGCTTGCGATTCGCCACGAGTGATACGTCTTTCTTATTGATAACGTACGCTCCTGCGAACTGTCTCGCCGGTAATCGGCCCGCCTTGATCAGTTGCTGAACTCGTCTAGGGCTGATCCCCAAAAGCTCTGCAGCTTGTGCCACAGTGAGTTCCTGCATGAGCAGTTTATACAGAACACGAAAATGTTCGTCAATGCGAATCCGCCATTGACAACTATTCGTTTTTGCGTATAGTTTGACGAACCTCATCTGAGATCCACGTTTAATCTTAAGCGTACGAGGTAGCCTGCCATGCCTAAACGGTCTGCTGCGCACGAAGAAGCACCGCCTGCGCTAATAGTCCCTGAAAACTTTATCCAAGCGACTCGCGATTCAGGATACAAAACACTTGGTTCCGCTTTGGCGGAGCTAATCGACAATGCGTTCGAGGCGCAAGCAACGATGGTTAGCGTTGCAATTGGGACTTTCTCCGAAGCTGAGACTTATGACATTCAAGTTGTTGTTTCAGATAATGGACGCGGCATGGACGGAAATACTCTAGCTCATGCACTGCAGTTTGGCTGGAGTTCAAGATTTAATCAACGCAATGGACACGGACGCTATGGAATGGGTCTACCAAATTCGTCACTGAGTCACGCCGGACGTGTCGAAGTCTACAGCGCTCGCCGTGGAAAGACTCCTGCAAGCGTTTTTCTTGACGTTGACGATGTTGCAAGCGGGCGGAGTACGGGAATTTTGTCTCCCGAGAGCATATCGAGATCAGCCTTTCGAGAACTTAGCCCATTTGGTTTCGGAACAGTCGTCGTGTGGCGAAAATGTGACCGCCTATACGGTCGCAGACTTGGGCCACTTTGTCGCAGACTTCGCACTGAACTCGGCCGTCTATTTCGGTACCAGCTCTGGGCCGGAAAACGAATCACGGTTAACGGTGAAGCTGTTTTACCATTTGACCCGTTATTTGAAAGAGGAGAGAGTAATTTAAGAGGGGCTCAAGCATATGGACCAGAGCTGTCATTTGAGATAAGACTACAGAAGTCAACCTCCATTGTATGCGTCCGATTTACCGAACTCCCAGTTGAACACTGGCATTCTTTCTCTAATCAGGAAAAGAATAGCTACGGTATATCTAAGAACGCTGGTGTTTCAATTGTTCGTGCCGGCCGGGAAATTGACCAAGGATGGTTCTTTATGGGCCGAAAGCGAAAGGAGAACTATGATGACTGGTGGAGATGCGAAGTTAGATTTGAACCACAGCTAGATGAATTGTTCGGGGTCACGCATACTAAGCAAGAAATACACCCAACTGACACCTTGCTTGAAGTGGTTGTTCCAGACATGGAGAGAATAGGTCGGGAACTAAATGCGCTCGCGCGAAAGGCGTTTGTTGCTGTGAAGAAGCGAACTGTTCGCCGCGAATCGGAGAAAATCGCCGAACGTCATGACAACTTAATTGAACCCCCACAATCGAGCAGGTTAGATCGTGTATTATCTCGCCCGTTAACACGTCGACGCGGACGAATTCCAGGGCTGGAATACCGCATCAAGCTTCAGCGACTAGACAGTGATTGTTTGTATCAACCGCAACTGAATGACTCTGAGTTGACCGTGTTACTGAACGAAGCCCATCCGTTTATCAGGCGAATCCATTCAGAGAAGAAGGGCACGCTTGATGTGAATATTGAATTGATGATTCTGGCGGCAGCAAGAGCCGAAGTTACTTTAGCCAACCACAAACAGACAAGAGCGTGGAGAGAACAGTTTCGTCAGTCCTGGAGCAATATCCTCACGACGTATCTCACCTAGAGGGGCGCGTCGTTAAGTTAACACCGCTTCTTGATCAGGAAGTGGCTTTCCGCGATTTTTGTCGCCTCCTTTCCAGACAGATCAAAGGCTCGGATGAATCAAGCAGGCGCACTGCGATCGAGAAAGTGCGCGATGTAATCGGGAAACAAGGAAACGGGAAGTCCGACATCGCTTTAAAATTCGCATGCAGTGTTGTCACTGATGTAGTGGCCCAAGGATGGGAACTCTCAATTTCGAGATCTGGTGTTCAGCTGCAAAGTCCTACTTTAAACGGCATCTCGCGCGAAGAAGTAAAGCGCAGAATTCGAGAGGGCCACCTTCTCGAACGAGACGCTCAACTGCGCGAACCAAACGTTCGCGAGTTCATTGATCGAATGCAAAGACGACGTCTATGGAATGGAAAATGGATATCTATATTGTCGTTGATGCGTGATGGTAGAGAACTCGCGGACAAGCTGCAGGTTGCAACTCAAGCACCGCAGGATGATCGCGTTGAACTACTTCGTTCAGCAATCGACCCATACTTGCAATTGGTTGAACCCGGTGCAGTTTGCGAGTTCACAGGAATTAGGATCGTAGATATCTGGCGTTATTTTCGACATACCTGGGTGAGCACATACAAATCAGTTCCAGGTCGTTCGATGATGATTCTCATAAGAGACGCAGCAGCCCCTTTTCACCCAGTCGTCGGCATTGCGTCCCTAGGTAGTTCTATGGTTCAGCAGACCATTCGTGATGAGTGGATTGGATGGGATTCTAAGAGGTTTATTGAAACACTCAGTGCTAACGCTACACAGCGCATGGCTCGTTGGCTTGAGCGCTCGTTAAAACAACTTCTTGTACAAATCTACGTGGCCGACTTCGTGCGTGACCCTCTGATTACACGAAGTGAAATAAACAGGCCGACTGACGAAATGATTGCAAGGCTATTACGGCTAGCTAAAAAAGAGTCAGAGGAGCATAGAAGATTTCCTGATGCAGCCAATCATAAGAGCCGAACCAACAGGAACTCAAATAAAAGCAATTGGCTTGGTCAGGCTTCTACACCTTTATTTCGTTCGAAGCGAGCAAAAGCACTGGCGCTGCTGTTGCGAATACGAATGAACTTTCTAAAAGCTGGGCTACAGAAACCGTCCGCCCCAGATCTTAAGAGCGCATTGCAAACCACCGCCGGCCGTAGTGCTGTTCGTCAACTTGTACGACTCGTTAAAGCAGAACACGTAGGTGTCGATATGATGGACATTGTTGTTTGCGGTGCCATCGCTCCTTACAATTTATTACTTGGTGGCAAGCTCGTTTGCTCACTATTAATGAGTCCACAGGTTGTGAAGTTCTATCGAAAACGATATTGCAAACAGGAAAGTATCATCGCTTCGTCTATGAGTGGAAAGGCAGTAGTGCGTCGGCCAAATCTCGTTTTGCTCGCAACTACAAGTCTCTACGGAGTGGGATCTAGTCAATACAATCGCGTTCGGGTTCCGTTGAAAGCAGTCGGTGGGAAAACGGAGGCTCGATTGGAATATGTGAAGTTGGGCGTTAGTAAAGGTTATGGCTCGTACCACTTTAGCCAAGCATCAATTGATTACCTAGAGACATTGCTCGGTCGCGCTGGTAATGGCAGAAAAGTAAACAGTATTTTTGGTGAAGGTGTGAATCCACTCATACGCAAGCTACGAGACGGCTTGGCGATGATTGGATTTCCAACCGACGATCTAATTAGGCACGGAAATCCTCGTCTAGTGTACGGTGTACCGCTGGCAGAAAATTTTAGAGAGATTTTGCTTGGCATCGATTCAAGGTCCAAATATTTTCTTCCATTGAAATCGGTTGAGAAGTACACGAAACTATTGGCAGAGCATTGGAGAAAGCGGTGGCTTAATGCTCGCATCGACCGGGCTGATATATTGGAAGCGGTCTCGAAGCACACTCTCGCGTACCCGATTTCCCATGGGGCTCGTGTCCAACTTCCTATCGATGAAGGAGAGGAGGACGAACGTTACCTACCCTTCGAGTAATTGCTTTATCTGGGTGGCGCCAAACAGATCATATGGATGCATGGTAGAAAACTTCGTGCAAAACGAACTTATAAAACTTCACCATAATGAAAAGAAAAACAGAGCATTGGGCCTATGAGGAGCTAAGAAAGCGACTAGAGGAGAAAACCGAAACTTGGACTCCGCTGCAAGACGCACGCGAGCCAAAGATTCGGCGTGTAACGAAATACGTCGATCATGAGTTGGGAACAGTATTCTTGATGGACCCACAAGCTCGCAATGAGATCGATGAAGCTCTATTAGAAAGAATCTATCCTCATATCCTGGAGACTGTAGAAGGAGCGCCCTTAAATATTCCAAGCATTTCAGAAATTCAGCAGGAGATTTCGGACGGTCGCAATATCGAAGCGAGTCGAGTCGTTACATTTCTTATGACTGATCCAGCCAGACCAGTTGGCACAAATGAACGGCCGCTATGGTACTTCCGATTTACGCTGGAGGTCCGACTGCTTTCTTATATGTTATCGTCCGAGTGTTTGCTCCCAGTTCCGTTTCCAGCGGCTGGCCCTTGGTTATTAGATGTACTCGCCGATGCCCGCCTTCAAGACTTACCACCGTCTCTCAGTGCGGATTCGCACGAGTTCGTTTTGAGTATTTCATCGGGAGCCGGTAAGAGTTATTTGCAAGATGATTGGAAGCGCCCGGTCTCCGCTCTATTCACAGGACACATACGAATCGCAGAGTACGTAGATAGGTTTGAAGATGACCCTCTGAACTATGTTCGCCGTAGCGAGATGATTGAGGCTATAGCTATGACGTATCAACGAGCTACTCAGGCAGACACTTGACGATCACGGTCGTCGATTCAGAAAACCTATCGCGAGCTGAGTAAAGAAGAAGAAAGAATTGCGCCATCAGGGTAACGCCGAACGAGGCTATTGTGCTGGTCTGATTTGTTCGATAATAAGTTCTTTATGGCTACCGGTTCCCGTTTCAAGAGCAGCTTTCCTTTTGATTTCTGGCGAAGCAATTCAAAGACGCCGCAACGTTACGCAAATTATGATGGCGACAGCCGACTTTGCTCATGAAGTTGACTGATAGCCATCAGAAAACAAAACCTAATGCCACTCGATCAGCAATTGCTTGGGACGAAATTGAAGCGTTATCGAGAGCAGTTCGATTTAACGCTGGCCGAAGTGGCACGTGCTACAGGCATACCTGAAGCAGTTTTGGATCGGTACGAACAAGGACTGGCCGTTCCTTCCGGCGATGAGATTTTGATTTTTGCCGACTTTTACAAATGTGATTTTAAGTTCTTCATATCAAACGAAAAGCTCGCTCCTTTTGAGGAAACGGCAACCCTCTTTCGTCGTTACGGAAACGAGTTCTCAAAACGCGATCGGTGGTCGGTACAGGAATTCTTGTTCCTGGCGGAATGCGAACATTTTTTGCAGGACTCACTTCACCGGTTACCAGAAAAGTCATTTACCTATCGGAAGATTCCTTCTGCGGCTAGGCGACATGGGCAAGAAGCCGCCTCCAGTTTGCGACGTTACTTGGGTTATTCGGATTTTGAAGTGCGGTTAGATGTTTACCGTGATCTTCGGCAAATTGGCATTCACGTTTTTCGACGCAAGCTACAGAATTCAAATATCTCCGGACTATACGTCAGACATCCTGTTGCCGGTGATTGCATTCTGATCAATTACAGCGAGGATATCTATCGGCAGCGGTTCACTGCAGCTCATGAGGCCGCTCATGCAATTCTGGACTGGCAAGACCACTTAGTTGTTTCATTCAAAAATGACAAAGAAGATCGTGAAGTTCAAGCCAATAAGTTTGCTTCCAACTACTTAGTTCCCGGTGCTTTCCTACGTGGCATTCCTCAAGCGCGTATATGGACTCAACAGAAGGCTCTCGTGTGGGCCAACAAGTTTAAGGTGAGCACGGAGGTTCTTGCTTACGCACTCAAGCGTGAGCGTTTAATCAACGCGGCCACGGTTGACACCATTAAGGCCGTGAGAGTTCCCAAAAAGGATAAAGTGGACCCCGAGATTCCATCCACTCTCACAGAACAGTCTAGAGAACGCAAGATTCACTTGCTCGAACGTGGCTTGTCGACCTATTACGTAAGTCTATGTTTTGACGGCTATAGGTCAGGTATTGCTTCGGCCGCGCGACTAGCTGAGATGCTTCTCGTTGAAACGGATGCTGAGTTAAGAGCTCTTGCAAGCTTGTATGGAGAACATGTTCAGTATGGCGGTTGATCCATCGAGCTTTAAGCGGGTGAACATGGCCGACACGTGTGCTGTGTGGAACATATTGTCTTCGTCGCGACTCTGCGAGAGCGCGTTTCAAGCTGGCTGCGTGTTTTCATGTACGACTTTCGTGACATACGAGTGCCTATCTAAACCACGAAGCTCCGTCGATCCAAATGATGTTGAACTGAGAAGACGACTAGTCGAGGAACAGAAGAAAGGCCGATTTCAGACGTTCAGTCTTGCAGTTGAAGATCTTCAAGAAATAGATATTCTTGAAAAACGCAAGAAGCTAGGAAAAGGTGAACTATCCTCCATTGCTTTCGCTAAGAAAACAGCCCAAGCCTTCATGACGGATGACATGGGTGCGCGAAAACTCGCTCTGGAGCTAATACCTGGATCAGTTCAAACTACTCCTCATCTCTTTGGCTGGCTGATATACACTTGGGCGCTACCCGACTCAGACAAGATAAGTGTGATTGCGGAGCATAATTCTCTCAATCGCCCTCTGGCGCAATTTTTCGAAGAGATCTTTCTGACTGCCCAGCAATACAGATCGTATTCGGGTGAGTAATAATGTTTTTACCGCCGTTCCCAGTGAGGTCTTCGTATTGTCAATTCTTAAATTCCTGGTACTTTACATTGCTTAAGGAAAAGAAGTAGTTGACGTCCCATCGATGTTTGAACCTACTAAGTCGGCGAACACGTGTAAAGGAGTCCGGACTCCTTAATGCCCGCGTGATTGCCGAATGCACTTCCGCTTCCGATATAAGCTCCCGTCCGAGGCCCGGCTCGCGACTGTCATACCACACAGCGGCATCTATGAGGTCCGCCTCGGCTTCTGGTCTGATGATTAGACGCCGGTTCATCCGTTCGGCTGGCGACTAAGGCGGGCTCGAATTCTACCCTCAACTTCATCCCAGGTGCTACCAGCGTCAGGATCCTTCGCGTAAGCGGCCAGGCGCGCCTCGAGTAAAGCTTTTTCGTGGACGGTTAATGTGTCTTCGTCGTCAAGCCAATCTTCGCTATCGAGTTCGGCTAATCTCAAACGAATTTCTTGGCGCTCTATCTTTGTTAGTTTCGGTAGCTCGTCGAGGATCTCGGTCTTGCTCATACACACATTATTAAATACCTCTTTGGCTGCAAGCAAATGATCCGTTTCCAGGCCCATCACTTTAATGAAGAAAGCTCAATAAGGACGGTCATCTGATAACAGAAGATTCCGTTTTCCCAACTACAGCGCCTGCGGCGCTCCCAAACGGAATCGCTGTTATCAAGACGCCCGCTACTTATTAGTTCTCCCCCTTGCGCCCGCTGCGTTCGCGCGC
>Ga0126311_10000567_pt1 | contig 17375 bp, 15 predicted proteins | sample Plot61_FD_92539 | JGI IMG/M metagenome (GOLD analysis project Ga0126311, IMG submission 92539) | Serpentine soil microbial communities from UC McLaughlin Reserve, CA, USA - Plot61 | ecosystem: Environmental > Terrestrial > Soil > Grasslands | place: USA: UC McLaughlin Reserve, Lake County... | reverse complement strand
TCACTCTTACAGTGCGTCAAGGATAGACTTAATATTAAATGAGCGCATCGTAAGGATTTGCCAATTCCATAGCGATATGCTGCCGGGTGTTTAGCCGCAAGTACCCCACTCTTATAACGTGGCGAGGGCGGACGCACTTCTCATTCACATCCTCGCAGAGCTTTCAGATCATGCTTTCTAAAAATTTATTCTTTTAAGATAATAATAAACCTCATTCATCGACTGCTGACCTTGCACTGTGATAAAGATCTAACGTATGGAAATGGCCCAGTTGGAATACTTCTCGCGTGTGGTGCAGGAGAAGAGCTTCTCGAAAGCTGCCGATAAGGTCTTTCGCACACAGCCTGCGGTGAGCATCGCGATCCGGCGTCTTGAAGAGGAGATTGGATTACCACTGCTCGACAGGACCCAGAAAACGCCGGTGCTTACAGAGGCCGGGCAGGTCGTCTATGACTACGCGCAACGGATTCTCGGACTGCGAGATCAGGTGGGCCAGGCGATTGCGGAGATGCAGAGTCTCAAGAGGGGACTGATACGTGTGGGCGCAAATGAGAGCACGACGCTCTATCTCCTGCCGGAGCTTATTCTTAAGTTTCGCGAACGTCATCCCGACGTGAAGGTTGAGATTTTTCGTCACGTCTCACACAGGCTGCCGCGCGAGGTAACGGAGCGAAACATAGATTTTGCGTTGATGGCGTCAGAGCCGGCCGATCGCGACCTCGAGGCGTTTCCATTGCTTAAGGATGAGCTGGTGCTGATCATGAGTCCGAAGCATCCGCTCGCCGGACGTTCTTCAGTAAAGATCAAGGACCTCGGGAACGAGCCGTTTGTTGCTCACAACGTGAAGTCGGGCTCGCGTGTAAAAGTGATCGAGGCGTTTGCCAGGCAGCACACGCCGCTTAACATCACGCTCGAGCTCGCGACGATTGAAACCATTAAGCGGTTCGTGCAGAAGCGAGTTGGCCTCGCGTTCGTGCCCCGCATGTGTGTGCGTGAGGAGCTCGATCGAGGCGTTTTGATAACTGTTCCAGTGCGCGGTCTCACCCACACCCGCACCCTCTGGGCCGCCCACCGTCGCGGCTCGAATTTTTCACCCGCCGCCGCTGCGTTCCTCGACGTGCTTCGCAATCACGCCGATGCGCGCCCGTGATGGTCCATCAACGATCAGTTATGAAACGCTACTAAAATCCTATTGCTAGAATTTTCGTTGACATGGACCACCCATGAGAGTAGAGTGCGTTCGTCCCAATCAGGTTTTCACGCACTTCCCCCTCAACTATCACCTAAATTAACTTAGCGCGTCTGTTTTTTAGCGACAGCAGCCTCAGGACTGTCCAGGCTTTCTTGTCGTCTCAGACTCAAACTCCCGAGTCTTAAGCGACTCATTCTTAAGCGGAGGCCTCTATGCCAAATCGTCAGCAATCGATTCGCACTCTACATCGACAATATCTGCCATCAGTTCAACGATTAAAACTAATATCGAGGTCCAGCCTTGTACTGGGGTTGGTCGTATTACTGACGACTGGGTTCATGCCTCCGGCAGTTGCAAGTTCAGTGATTGGTGAAGCGGCAGTTCATTCAAGAGGCGCGTTAGATCTGCTTAACCAAAAGTGGATGAGATGGTTTGGCGAAAAGCCTGTATCACCGAATTTCGAAGGCCGCGGAGTAAAACCAGCTCAGGCCGAATCTCGATCGCAAAAAGAAGCAAGGGTGGCGGATCTAAAAACCAATACGAGTGGTCCGATAGTGCTGCAACCGGAGCAACCCCTGGTACTGGTCGCAATGCCTGTTGATGCAGATGACACGCCGATTCACGCACTGCTGGCTGATTGGGAGTCTAGTAATCAATCAGTCGTCTCCGTCAAGAAAAACGGACAAGCGATTGCACGTCGGCTGGGCGTCGCTACATTAACTGCGAGAGCGGGTTCTCTTAGCAAGACTATCCAGGTGCACGTTGTGAAAGGGAATGGTGAAAAGTTTGGTGGAAAGAAAAAGCAGGACTCAATCAGGGATGCTCAATCCGGTGAGGTCATCGCTGCTCAAAACGCGAAGCCAGCGCTTATCGCGCGTAATCTTCGCCAATCCAAACGCCACCACACAGCAAACGGACGAAGACGAAATTACGAGGCCTTCAAGACGCCTGTATATGCACCGCCACTTCAGAATTACAATGTCGATCCATTGCCGGACGCAGAAACCTCTTCGTTGTATCAACCCTCTAATTCGGTTGGTGCTCCGCTGGGGAAACTCCGGGCTGCTGCTACCACTCTCTCAGCCGCCGTAGACGGAACAGAAACCAACGGCACTAAGAACTTCACCTTCTCTCTCCCGATCGTAAGTTTGCCGGGGCGTAGTCTCAATGCGTCCTTATCACTGGTTTACAACAGTGCGGTGTGGCACAAATCCGTTAACTCTTCCAGTGCAACGTGGATGACTTATGACGTTGATTCAGGATGGCCCGCAACGGGTTGGAGGTTGAGTCTGGGCCAGCTTGAAGACCAGGGAAGTAACGGCTTTACCCTGGTTGAAGCCAATGGTACCAGGCATTCCCTCGTTAATACCGGCACGAACAACTACGACACAATCGACGGCACGTTTATACATTATACCGGCGCAAGCGGATGGGGAACTCTCTATTACCCCGACGGAACGCAAGTTCAGTATGGCCAATCCGGCGGTGGCTATCGGAGTTATCCAAACACGCTAATCGATCGAAACGGTAACTACGTATTTATCTATTACGTCAATGACGTTGGTCCGAAAATATCGACGATCATTGATAGCATGGGTCGCTACATCCGTTTCTACTACGCTTCCAACGGAGATCTGGTCACCATTACTGCGCCGGGTTTAGGAGGTTCCTCTGATCGGCAAGTAATGCGCTTCTATTACACTGATGTAACGCTTGGCAGTAGTCTGTTTGGTTCCGGTATCAATGTCAGTGGTCCGAGCAGTGTTCACAACCTCCAATATGTTTACTTGCCCGGGAGCTCGGATGGAAGCAATCCGCATACGGGTTATAAGTTTACCTACTCGCCATATGGAATGATCCGAGAGATCACGAAGTCCCGTGGCATGACTGTGAATTCGACGTCGACGTCGAGTGCTGGCTCGGTCACCAGTGACGGTACGATGGCGACGCAAACAACATACGGCTACGCCACCAGTGGCCAGAGTTATACGGATGTGCCTACTTATTCAACACGCACTGACGAATGGGCGGGACGAACCACGGGCGGAAGTGCGCCCGTTTATAATTTTTCAGTTAACGAATCGACAGGAGTGTCAACCGTGACAGCTCCTGACGGCACCATCAACGAAATAAACGCGATAGTCAATGCCGGACAATGGAATGATGGGCTTGTCAGCGATACCTATGTAAAAGATAGTTCGACGACTTACTTTCGGGAACATCTGGATTGGCAATTAGATTCCAACAACAAAAATCCCCGCATCTATCAGATTCTTAGAACCGACGTGCCCGCGAGCCTGACTACTGCTACAGTGTTGACCTTTACCACTTACAACAATATATCCGTCCGAAGCGAGCGGGACTTTGGCTCAAGTCCGACTACACCATCGTCAACAGAATTGCGTCGCACCGAAACTACTTATGTAACCTCTTCAAATTACACTAATCGTTACCTTCGCCGCTTGCCTTCGATTGTGAAGGTGTTTCCCGGTGGGTCGTCGTCAGCGGCCTCACGAGTCGACTATACCTACGACGATTACGGAACTTCGCACGCTAATCTAACGGCTCGTAATGACATTATTATGCATTCACCTGCCTTCGATCCTTTTCAGGAAACACAGGTGTCTTGCGACATGGTCTGCAATCAATACGACCATTGGGGAATCGACTGTATTGATTGGCGGGAGGTCTGCAACTACTACAACCCATATGAGGCCGCTACCGATTATCGCGGGAACGTAACTTCGATTACCAGATATTCAGACGCCGCCACTCCTTCTGGTTCGATCACACATTCCATGACTTATGACATTGCGGGCAATGTAATGACCGCTCAAGTAGATTGCTGCCAGCAGAAATCCTTCACTTACTCCGGAGGAGGGTCAGGTGAGCCGCATGATTACGCTTATGTGATTTCTATCACCAGCGGCAACCCGAGTGGCACGCACGTCACCGCGTCCGCAACCTACGACTACAATACAGGACTGGTGGCCACTACAACGGACGAGAATACTCAAACGACCACGAACTATTACAACACTGATTCACTGCGTTTGGAGCACATCGCTTACCCAGGCTCGGGAGCAACTTATTTTACGTATTCCGATGGATTCACCGCTGACGCAAATAGCGTCAACCATTTTTATGTTGAGTCTGCTGTGAAACTTGATAACAACGGCTCAGGCGGTGCCACTCGATACCGGTACTCACGCCAATACTTCGATGGCCGAGGGGAACCCGCTCGAACAATGAGCAATCAAACCTCAACCGACGGGTGGTCAACGCAGGACATTGAGTACGACTCGGTGGGTCGTGCATATCGTACGAGCAATCCCTATTTCGCCAGTGCTTATGGTTCAACGCCTCTGAGTTCGACAAACATGTTCTGGACCACCGCCACCTTTGATCGTTTGGATCGCGTGACCCAGCTCGATATGCCGAGGGGCGATAACAACAATTCCAACCTTACTCACGTTTACAGCAGTTTTGATGGTGCGTACACGACCATAACGGACCAGGCAGGGAAGGTGCGAAGGCAGAAAGTTGATGCATTGGGTCATATCGTTAGACTGGACGAGCCCACCACGTCAGGTCTTGGAACCGTGGGCTCACCAAATCAAGCGACGTACTATTACTACAATGCGTTAGACAACATAGTGCGCATTAACCAGGATGCGCAGAATCGCTACTTTATGTACGATTCGCTCGCGCGCCTCATTCGCGAGCGTCAAACAGAGCAAACCCCGAATTCCAGTTACAATCTAAGCGATTCCGTCACGGGAAACGGGTCCTGGACGCGAAAGGTCGACTATAACTCGAGTGGTCTTGTCACGGATACGTACGACGCCCGCGGTGTGCATGCTCAGTTTGCTTACGATGGTTTGAACCGAGTCGCAACCATTACGTATTCCGATTCCACGCCAACTGCTCACTACTACTACGACAGCGCGAGCGGGCTGCCAAGCGGAGCACCCAGCAGTTCATCACCTGATTCCTACTCGGCCGGATATTCGACCGGACGATTAGTGGCCACGACCTATGGCAGTGGAGCGCAGGGTACTTATTTTGGCTATGACGTTATGGGCCGAGCGGTCCAGCAGTTCCAGCTAACTGGTTCAGGTCCCGCTAAATATAAACTGACCTATGCGTACAACTACGCGGGGATGTTAACCAATGAAACTTATCCCACTACGCGCTCAATCGATTATGTATATGACGAAGGAGGAAGGCTTTCACAAGTCAAGAACGGCTCGACCATTTTTGCCAGCTCTTTCCAGTTCGAGCCTGATGGTGCTTTAAAGTCCGAGACCTGGGGCAACACCGCTATTCATACCCAAAGCTACAACCGGCGCTTGCAGGCATCGCAGGCGAAAGTGACGCTCGGTAGCACGGTGTTGCAGCAATATGACTATGGCTATGGCACGTTCAACTCAAGCACTGGGGCAGTGGATGCGAGCCTGAACAACGGTCAGATTGGATCCATTACAGGCTCAATCAACGGAACGACACAGTGGCTTCAGGGATTTCAATATGATGAGCTGGGACGGTTGTCAAATGTTGCCGAGTACCAGGGCGCGAGCATGTCTAGCCAGACGTACTCGCAAGGTTATACCTACGACCGTTACGGCAATAAGCGACAGAGTTCCAACAGTACGTTGACCTTACCGTCGATTTCAACCAGCGACTATGACACGACGAACAACAACAATCGTTTTGTTTCAAGTGTTGCAAGCTATGACAATGCCGGCAACATCACGACAGATTCGAAATTCCGAGGCTACAGTTTTTCATACGACGCTTACGGCCGAGTGACTTCCGCGACAGGTAGCTGGTTCAGTCAAAACTCTACTTATGACTGTGAAGGTCGTCGTGTACAAACGGCAGCGACGGTTGGTGGTGTTTCTTACCGCACGATGGTCTATGACATCTTCGGGCAGCTCGTGGTCGACTACAACGGTAGCGGCGGAACGATTGTGGAAAGTGAAAATGTTTACCGAGGTGGTCAGTTGCTGGCGCGGTACGACGCCCCTCAAAGCGCCTGGAAGTACTTGTTGTCAGATGCGCAGGGAACAACGCGAACCGTAATGAATAACAACGGCAGCAGCAGCTCTGTTGTGGCCCGCCACGACTACCTTCCGTTTGGTGAGGAGATTGGTTCTGGTATTGGCCTGCGGAGTTCTGGTCAAGGATATGGCGGCAGCGATCTCAACAGACTCAGATATGCACAGACGGAGCGGGATGATGTAACGGCCCAGGACCACACGTGGTTCAGGAAGTATGAGAGTCTCTCAGGGAGATTCACAAGTCCGGATCCATTGAGCGGCACGATTCGCAATCCGCAGTCATTGAATCACTATTCGTATAGCATCAACGATCCGGTGAATTTGATGGATCCAACGGGTTTGATGTGCATTCAATTCCACTTTACAAATGTCAACAATCCCTCCGACAACTTTTGGACGCCGTGGTTTTGTACGCCAGGCTGGAGTAGGCTCGAGCCGAGAGGCGGAAGCGGAGGCCGTACCGCGGGTCCGTCGGCCCCGGATCCCCCTAAAACACCTTATGTCGACACAGACGTGCTGAATGGCTGTACGGAAGATCTGTTCGGAGTAACTACGGATCAGAGTGCCTTCAAGGAGAGTACACTTGGGTCCGCCGGATCCTTTAAAGGTACTGGTCCCGATGTCATTAACAAGAGCGGGAACAACAATACGTTCACTATCACAAACGATACGTCGAAATACTCATTGAATGTTCTCAAGCAGATTCACGAAACCCTGTCAGGGACGAAAATGGGCAAGAACGAGCGCGTCACTGGTACTGCACTTCCAGACCATCCCTGGATTAATTACACAGCCAACAACCTGACTCCGCAGCTTGAGGTGTTGAAAACTCAAATCCATGAATTGGGTCATTCATTGGATGTCATAACCGGTGTGAGATACAAGGATAAAGGCATTGAAGCCGGCTTCAAGCTGGAAAATTGCGTTCGCGATCGGGGCGGATTCAAGTTCCGATAACCCGTTCGAAGGCCAGGGTTGTCTTTTCTTAGTTTCGGCCCTATGGTTACTTTGAGGTGAACCGTTCATGTCGTCGCCGTTAAAAGAACGACTCAACAAAATCGCGACCTTTCCACTGACCAGTTTGTTTATTATCGTGGTTGGTTGCGTTATGCTTGGCGCGGCAGTCGCCATGATTCGACACACCTCCAGACCAGCAACTCGATTGGTGAATGGGAATGACTCTTCACGGACGTCAACTGAGCAAGTTTTGAAATTCAGGTCGGTTGGAATTTTCGATGGCACGCGAGAAGGAGGAGTTCGATTCTCGAATGAGATTTATAAATCGTCAGAATGCTCAACGGTCATCAAAGGAGTCGACGTCTTTGACTCTCCCACCAGCGCCCGGACTGAACTGGACCGCCAATTGAAGCAGGCTGACAGGGTTCTTGACCGTGGCCCTAAATCTACTACCACCGGTCAATCAACAGAGAAAGTTGAGTTGGCCTTACTGCCCGATTCTAAGCACAAACCGTACGCAATCCTCTGGACTGAAAACTCGGAACTTCATTCGATATCCGCGGATTCTATTCAAGAGGCTAAAGAATTTGAAGACTGGCTTACTGTGGACAAGCGGCCCGTGGATAGCAAGATGGCTACCGAGCTACTAACGTTTATACCGGGTTCGGATACTAGAGGAACAAAGGAAGGAGTGCCGTTTTTCGAACAGCAGTTTAAGTCAGTTCCGTGTGTGACTCTATCAACTCGAATTGAATACCTTGACACAAGTGCTCATGCGGAAGAGTTGTTACAAACGAAAATCAAATCGGCCGTACAGATAATCGAGAGAGCGCCCAAAATGGACGCTGGTGGGCAGAGCCGCGGTGAACGGGTTGTAATTGCACTTGCGCCGGATCGCCTGGACGACTTTCAACATAAATTTGTTGTGATGTGGACGGAGGATTCCCAGTTACATTCCATAGAAGCGCCTATTCTTAATTACGTCTTAGAATTTGAGAAGAGATATCACGGACCAACTACAGCACATTAGTTCCGCAGAACCATCAGCTGCCAAACGCGCCTCACAATAAAACTTCATTCACAACCCAGAAAGGGAAGATCGTAGTCTTACCCAATTCGCTCGGAGTTCTTACCACACGGGCTGCGCCAACGCACAGTCGAACTGATCGTAACCGGCGTCTGATAATACATATTATGTTCTTGAGGGCTTTGCCCTAATTCTCGCGTTTGCCTCAAAACTCCATCGTTTGCCTCAAAAGTCAGAATGACTGCAAACGACGAAAGTGTTAAGGCAAGCGCCGAATTAGAACTTCACACCCAGCGCGTTTAGCATCTGTTCTTCTTCAATGGTCAGTTGACCTTCGGAGAATTTCAGAAACAAGTTGAAACCTACATCGTGAAATTGCGTCAACCCGAACAGCACCGTCATCGCGTCATCAAGTGCTTCCATAATTGGTCGCGGCTTGATTAGCTGGCCGTCGAGGTACTTCCGCATTGTCGCGAAGTTAAATCCGAGTTTGAGCACTTGATAAGAATTCTTTTCGAGTGACTCAAACGCCTGTTCCCAGTCCTCACGATCCATATCAATCTCGTGAGTCTGAGTGTTTGTATTGTCCGTGGTAGGATTGTTCTGCATGGTCGTTTCCTCTAGTATAGGATTCGATTGTGTAGGGTCGGCGAGTGTTACCAGCACTTTCCGGCCCGCTTCATTTGAGGCTGCCCACTATAGACACATTGTTTCATCCGTGCAAGTACTAATCGCTATTGACACAGGGTCTATGCTTAGGGCTTATGAGTGCATCGAACAAACAAGGAGCGCTCTTGTTGGCGCAACATATCCTCGACCATATGGACAAACTCGGAGCACCGGGCATGGTCCAGTGGGATGCTTTAGGAATAGCGTCTCAACTGATCGATATGAACAAGGAAGGATCTATCGCCTTCGACGCGGCAAAGTTGGCGGCAGAACTGGAGCCTTCAGAGCCTCCCGCTCAGGATTCTGATGAGTGGCCATCTCAGTTAACAGAAGTCTGATAGCCCGCAGTTCTTTAAGGATAGCTTTTAGGTTTTCCTCCTGCATGTTAATTGTGTTTTGCATACCGGCCATTAGTTGGTTCCACTGTTTCTTATCAACTTCCATCTGAGCCTCCAAGGTAGGTCAAATTTCGCGCAAAATATTGATTCCGTACAGCTTATAAGCTACTATGCCGATAGCGAGAAGTAAGAATCGCGATTAATTAGCGCGTCAGGATTTTTACAAGACTCGTCGTGAAGGAAGGGGACACAAAGCAAGGCCAGTGTCTCTCTGTCTTCGCGGCGAGTCTTTTTCCGTTTTCGGGGTCTTTTAGGCGGAGTTAGAACAAAAGAAAAGACCGGGGCGCAATCCCGGTCAGTTCGGAGAACCAAATTGTTATGTCCAACAATTACATCGCTCATGGCGATGCGGGGTTCGTGCACATACTACCACGACCGCCACCATGATCAAACGAAAAAGCCAAGACAGGAATCAGGGAAGAAGTCTAGCGGCTTCTTCCCGTCTTGGCGACTTTATTTTGTCGCGGTCGGTTCCAGTACGGGCTTTTGCATTTCGGACACCATGTAGGCACGCCCTCGCCTTTGGGCGGCCAGTCGTGTCCGCATCGCTCGCATAGCCAGTAGTAAACGATCTTTTTGACTCTAGCCATACCCGCATCTTAGCGCAGAAAATATATTACTGCAAGTAGTATATTTTGATTGACTGGGTATGTTACTCGTAGTAATATACGCGCATTGAAAAGCCCTGCCAGTTGCTTGTAACAACCGACAGGGCCATTGAAAACCAAACGCGATTGCTCACGCTGATCTCCGCAAGTTCATTGTGAGCCATTTGCTTAATCAGGGGCAAGGAGAAAACACAATGGACGCGAGACAGGAAAAGGGGCTTCAAATTGCAGCCACAACAAAGCTGGTGCCCGAAGGCAACATGTGGCTCGTTCCGTCGCAAGCTGGCAAGGGTAAATACGTAGTAGATGCCGACGCTAATCAGTGTACTTGTCCAGACTTTGAAGCCCGCCAAACTACTTGCAAACACATCTATGCGGTGAGTTTTACGATTGAGCGCGAGACAACCGCAGACGGTCAGACCGTTGTTACAGAGACGTTAAAGGTCACGCGCAAGACCTATTCGCAGAACTGGGGCGCATACAATCAGGCTCAGACGCACGAGAAATCAGAACTGCAAGCCTTGCTCTACGAGCTTTGCAAAAACCTTCCTGAGCCAATGCAGCGCACAGGCAGACCGCGTTTGTCGTTGAGTGACATCATCTTTTCTAGCGTCTTCAAAATCTACAGCACCGTCTCAGGCCGACGCTTTGCAACCGATCTCCGCGAAGCGAAACAGCGTGGTTACTTGTCCCGGTTGCCGCATTACAATTCGGTGTTTCGTTATCTTGAGTCAGAAGCATTGACTCCGTACTTGTATGAGTTGATCTCCACAAGTGCACTGCCGCTCATTCCGGTCGAGGAAAAGTTTGCCGTAGATTCGAGCGGATTTAGTACCGGGCAATTCACGCGTTGGCTGGATGTGAAGTATGGCAAAGAAGAGGATCGCCGCATGTGGCTCAAATTGCACCTGACTTGCGGAGTGAAAACCAATGTCGTGACCGCAGTTCAAGTGACCGATGGATACGCGCATGATTATCCGTTCTTCAAGCCGTTAGTAGAGCAGACCGCAAAGATCGGATTTAACATGAAAGAAATAAGCGCGGATAAAGGCTATCTCGGAGCGACTAACATCCTTGCCAGTTTGCAGAAGGGCGCGATCCCTTACATTCCATTCAAGTCAAATTCAGTACCGCATTCTGAGGGAAGCTATGGGCCTAAATCAGAAGTCTGGACGCGGATGTATCACTTCTACAGTCTGCATCGTGCGGAGTTTCTACAGCACTATCACAAGCGATCAAACGTCGAAACCACCTTCCACATGATCAAGGCGAAGTTTGGGCAGAGACTTCGGAGCAAGTCACTCACGGCGCAGATAAATGAGGCGCTCTGTAAGGTGCTATGTCATAATCTGTGCGTTGTGATCCAGTCGGTTCACGAGTTGGGGATCGAAACCAATTTCGAGTCAAGCGCACAGTCATGCCCTTTGATTTCAGACTTAACCTAACATTATCTTCAAGCTCAGAATCTCAAACCGGAGAATTGACAATGAGTAAATGGGCCAAAGAAGCCTTTGAAAGACTAAAAACACACGAAGGCCAACATCACGATGAAAACCAGAATCGCGCATTAGAGCGACAACAGATTCTGGCTAACGCCCCGGTCATTTGGGAGCGGGTAGTTAATCAGCTTAAAAATGAGGTAAGTGATTTTGATACCATGCGGCTCAGCTACCTGACAATTGATGATCAGACACACGACAGCAATCCACACATTACCGTATCCACGCCACATCGCCATCTGCGCCTAAACTTCCAACAAGCCGTACCGCGCATAACCTACCGCGTATGGGAATCGCAGCCGCTACGACCCAGTGGTATTGAAATCGCAAAGGGAGAGTTGACGTTCGAAGTTAAGGGCCAAGAAGTGCTGCTTTATCAGGTGACCACAGGTCGCGCTGTTGCGTCTCCGCATATTATTGAAAACCTGTTGGGGTATTTACTCTAAAACGACTTTTGGGGCAGAAATGCCGTTTGCCTCATAACCCCGGTCAATCTGAGAGTTTTAGGGCAAAGCCGTTCTTGAGTTCTTGAGTTCTTGAGGGCCTTGCCTCAATAATGCCGATTTATCCTGGTTTGCCTCAAAAATCATTTTGACTGATTTGTCTGCAATCGTGCGGCGCGAAGTATCTTTTGCCGATCAAGACTAACGACCTTGTTGTGCTTTTGCCTGAGTTCGATAACCTCTGGATCGTTCAGGTACTTATCCAAGTTCTGGAAATGTTCGCCAACAAACTCGTCTAAATCATCGGGCGCATCAGAGGGCGGGTGTCTTCTGGATGAAGCATTAACCAGTGTTCCTGCCATACCTCGAACTGAGCGATATAATCCCAAGAGTCGTCATCGTTTAGCTCTACCCATCGGGTTTTCCAATCGCTCATAAGGTCACTCGGTAATTTTAATACCTCGTCGCTTTCCAACTGATAGATCAAGCTTCTCTGGAAGCCTCGTCTCGGGAAAGTTTTCTTTGGTTAGGGCTTGTGCATAAATGATTCGGTTGGCGATCAGCCAAGTTTTCGCCATCTTTATTGTAGTAAGCGGCGAGCACGAGGTTTCCTTGTAACTTCCAGCCTTCATTCAAAAGATCCTCAACTCGTTTGCTGATCACCTCTGGATCAAATTCGTCCACTACAAAGTATTCGAACCGTCTTTCCTCTGCTGGTTGTACTTCTGCACTCATCGTTGCGATCCTTTCGTGGTCTAACGTGCATCCGTCAAGCCAAGACCGGTTATGACAAAGCACCTCGCAGAGCGCTTCGTTGATCTGTGCCGTAAGTGTCCGACCACGCAAGCGTTGACCCACCTTCGATTTTCGATCATGTGGGCAAAGCCGTCTTTGAGTCATTGAGCGCTTTGGCTTTGTATGGTGCTTTCATGCGGAACTGTTATTTCGTCCTAACCCATTTCGGTTTAAAGCCTCACGTAGTCGACTCGATTTCTACGTCTGCGAAATTCAACTTGATAGGCTTGGTCCGACCGTAAATTACCACCTTTACTTTGAGAAGTGCTTTCGCCTGGTTGATGCCCTCGATTTTCCCTGTGAACGAAGCAAATGGACCGGACGTAATCCGCACCGTATCACCTGGTCTGAAGGTTTGATGTTTGGTTGGGTTTACTCTGGGTTCCTCGTCCATCTGACATTCTCGTGTAGTTTGCTTCTATCCTATTCAACGAGTGGGAGCAACACAACAATCAGACACTACGTCCGACTTTGACGTGGGATTAAAGTGGTACTACATTAATGTGCCGGGCAGATTCTATGTGACCGAGGACTGTCTATCTTGCCAGGCGTGTCAGGATGTTGCTCCCAAGAAATTTCGTTATGGCGACTACGGTATGAGCTATGTCTTCAAGCAGCCGACTACTCCGGAAGAACTAGAACAGTGCTTTGAGGCGTTGAGTGGTTGCCCGGTGGAAGCAGTTCGGGATGAGCTGAGAGTAACCTTTAAGAGCTTGCAGAATCCCTGGCGTGCCCACCCAGCAAATACTCGAGCATCGCATCGCATAATTTTCCATCGCTGGCGTGATTGAAGGCGGCAAACATCGGGCCGGTGTTTACTTCAAGGAATACAAGCTGACCAGTGGTCGGACAGGTTTTGAAATCAGCGGCCGCAAAGTCGAGCCCCAGTTTAGCCAGCAGCTTCCCAAGCGCGTCCGTTAATCCCTCGTTTGAGAGAACGCCTTCAGCCACCTGAACACGGCAGTTCTGAGTTGCGCGGTAGTCCAGTTCTGATGAAATCACATCAAAAGCAAAGTACTGATTCCCAACTGCATAGATCCTGATCTCCGGTGGAACCAGTCGCTGCTGGATGATGGCTGGTGCAGCAGCACGACCATCTTTGAGCGGCGTGCGTTCAAGCACCTCCGCCAGTGGCTCGCAGTAGCCACCACCGTTAATCGGTTTCACGACTTGCTCATCGCGCTGGGTCAGCCGTTCGACATCATTCGTGATTAACGTGTCGGGGATGTGAAGCCCACAGCCATGCGCCAACTTCAGCACCAGCGGCTTATTGGTCACCTGGTTCAGATTGCCGCGATTGAAAATGAAGACTTCCGGGTGTGTTGCGAGCCAGCCAGTGATGGCTGTATGCCACGCCAACGCGCGCTGGTGCGAAGATGCGTGGCCATCCTGGAGTGCGGTAAAGACATCGTGACGAACAAACGCAGCGCTGCACAGCAGAGGCTCACCCTCCACGCATAATTGTCCGGTAGAAAGATCCCACGTGAGCGATGGGTGCGAGGTGTTACCTACCAGCAATCTTTGGTACGGCACACCGCTACGCTCGGCTGCTGCGAGCAACGCAGTGATATTTGGATCGGCATCGCCGCCCACAATCAGAAGCGAGGACCGCAACGGTGTGCCTGAAGCCACGTTCCGAATCAGAAACCTCCAAAGGGGTTGGTGCGCTGGAACTGTATGCCACCGCCCGTCTCTTCGCCTATCGCGAATGTAGTTACTCCTTCTTCACCAATCGGAGCTGTGGTTGGACCTTCTTCACCTATGGCGAGTGTGGTTTGAGTCTCCTCTCCGACAGCAAACGTGGTGAGAGTCATACCCGTTGTCGTGGTTTGACCCTCTTCACCAAGAGCTAAAGTGGTGAACCCACCTTCTTCACCGAATGCGAGCGTTGTTGGTCCAGGCCCTTCTTCACCAAGCGCAAAGGTAGTGGCGAGTCTTGTTTCTTCTTCACCGGTAGCCATGGTTGTCGGACCAGGACCTTCTTCGCCTGTAGCCATGGTGGTAGGCGCAGTAATGTCTTCTTCGCCCGTGGCCATTGTCGTAGGCCCGCCTGATCCTTCTTCGCCGGTAGCCATCGTGGTGGGTTGCTCCGACACTGCACGCGCGGCGAATCGCTCAGTTCCCTCACCGGCGCCTCGCATTACGTTGCCGCTAACCCACGTACTGCGTCGTTTAGTCTCGGCAGCGTCGAGTTGTTCAACTTTGATTTCGTGAGCACCATCAGCGTCATGCACTGTGACCGTCTCCACTGGCTCACTTGCGCCGAACATTACCCAAATCGCGAACGGCGTCAGTACCGGGAGCACAATTCCGATGGGCCGAATCGTCCGCAAAATGAATTGCGGAGGAAAGATGTCGATTGGCGACTGCTCAAAGAAGTCGAAATAACCTGTCGTCGGATGCCAGCCCATGGCAAAGATGATGACTGTATCTCGAGATTGTTCGGCGCGATAACTCGCGCGACCCAGTTGACTTCCACCAGGTCCGGTGTTGGAAACAGTCGTTGCGTCTGAGGTTGAGGTTGATTTCTTTTCTGGCATGTTTGAGTACTCCTATGGAAAAGACTGACACTTGTTCGTCCTGTGGGAATGGACCTGAGGAACAAATGTTGTATAGCCTCTGAGGACCAGCCCAGTGATGCGAGGAAGGAGAACAATTACTCCCGTTGACTGTTTGTTGTCAATATTTTTTGGTGAATCGAAAGCGTCAAACACACGAACGCGAGGTTGATATGGGGTACCCACGAAGACGTCCAAAGCATCTGGCGACGAAACTGCTACAAATTCGTCGAGCACTCGGCCTATCCCAGGGTGAGATGGTCAGACGGCTCGGCGCCGATATTCTGCCCAATTGCATCTCCAAGTACGAAAATGATCACAACGAACCGTCGACCGATGTCTTGCTTGTCTATGCTCGTCTGGCCAGAGTTCCACTCGAGCAACTCGTAGACGACGAACTCGAACTGACACTCAATCAGTCAGCTTTCTAAAGCTAAGAGACGTGCAGTGGTGAGCTGCACGTCTCTTAAAAGGAAACAACTGATCAGTGATGATGGTTTGCAGCGGCCGGTGCTGCCGGTGCGCTCGGCCCCGGAGCGGCGACGTCGATGACAGTGCGCATCCATGGATGAATGCAGCACTGAAACTTATGTGTGCCAACGGGAAGATCTGAGCTACCGGCCGTCGGTCCTACTTCAACACCACCAGCCGGGATAAAACTTATCAATCCAAAGTTCAGGCATTCGGGCGCAGGAACCGGATTGCCGGAAATGCCGTTGAGCTCGGTAACGAATCCGCCTCCAAACTCAGCGACAGGAGTAAACGTGTGCGTCTCACCACCGCGGTTTTCAATTAGTGTCGTACGTCCAACATTCAAATGCATGTCGCTTGGTTGATTTCGCCAGGCATGGGCATCCTGGGTCTCTTCAAGTTCTTCGATGAACTCCGCAAACGTCGTGTGGCCGTTGCCTATGCAGGCACCAGCGCCAAGTACTGCGTTGAAGGTTGCGGGATCGCAGTCATCCAACAACCTGATCTTCTTGTCACCCTGGACGGCACCCGCGCCCGCAGTCAAACTCAACAGAGCGATTGCAGCTACGGCCGTCCAAACCAGAATTCTAAAATGCGACTTCCCTTTCATGCGGAATAATCTCCTTGTTCGGCTCGAGTCAAAGTGAGACAGAGGACCCACTTCAGTTTGTTGGTAAAGCGTGGCAAGCATATACACCGGGAAAGTTACGATGTCAATAAATCCTAAACTCCGATTACAATCAATCGAATTTAGATCAGGAAGCTGGGGTGCAGCCGGGGCGTGCCTGTCCGGCAGTGTCCTGATTCCCTGCTGCGATCTGTTTGACTGCGCTGCCGGCGCGTAGCTCCACCTTTCCTTTCGCAACTGACACGAACGTGTTGCCGCAACTCGTATCAACCGTGTACTCGTTTCGCTGATTGCCAGTCGCAACGACCTCACCGTCTTCCTCAGAGCTTTAGCAGTGATGTTTGACGACGACGACAATCTCACACGCCCCTTGACCCAGGAAACGAAATGCACAGCTTTATAGATCCGCTGGGCAAAAAACTGAACAACACAGGTGCCTAAATAAATGGATTTCCTCCGAGATTTCGTTTCTGAACGACCTAAAAGATTGTAAACGTGGCGCTTTTCTTGAGAAGTTTGTTGCTGCATGGAACTTGCAACATTCGCTGCAGCATGTATTGGAGTCTCTCCCCAACTCCAGCTTCAGTGCAGTTCAACCTTCAACCCGCATCCATCGGAGGAGCTATGAAGAAGAATATTATTCGTCTCGTGCTCTCGTTTAGCGCGCTCTTCGTGTTTACGTCGGTGGCGCTAGGCCAGAACACGGGCACCATCAGCGGCTCGGTCCAGGATCAGTCTGGAGCTGTGGTCGCAGGTGCAAATGTGAAGGCTCAGAATCCGGCCACCAATTTCAGTAGAGAGACAACGTCTGCAACCAACGGATTCTATCGATTTGATCAACTGCCGGTTGGCACTTACACGCTCTCGGTGGAAGCTGCCGGCTTCAAAAAATCGGTAACGCAACAGGTTGCTCTCAGCGTTAACGACGCATTAACACTTGATTTAAAACTCGAAGTCGGGCAAGTGTCCGAAGTCGTCACTGTTAGTGAAGCGCCCTCGGCGGTCAACACTGAAACCTCTGTTCTCGGAAAAACCGTCGACAACAGAACCCTCAATGACCTTCCGAT
>Ga0126311_10000566_pt1 | contig 17397 bp, 14 predicted proteins | sample Plot61_FD_92539 | JGI IMG/M metagenome (GOLD analysis project Ga0126311, IMG submission 92539) | Serpentine soil microbial communities from UC McLaughlin Reserve, CA, USA - Plot61 | ecosystem: Environmental > Terrestrial > Soil > Grasslands | place: USA: UC McLaughlin Reserve, Lake County... | reverse complement strand
GACGGGCCGCGCCGTCATCTTCACCACGGGCCTCCCGCCCGCGCCCGCCGGCAAGGAGTATCAACTCTGGCTCATCGCCGACAAGAAGCCACTGCCGGGCGGAACCTTCAAGACCGACGCCGGGGGGCGCGCGCGCGTGAGCGACCGCCTCCCCGCCGGCGAGGCGAACCCGACCTTCGCCGTCACGCTCGAACGCGAAGGCGGCGTCCCCGCCCCCGAAGGCGAAATCTACCTGATAGGCTCTTAAGGAAGTGCAGGGTGATGAGTGCGGAGTGATGAATGATGAGAGACGTGCTGTCTTTCATTCATCACTCCGCACTCATCACCCTGCACTTCCTCGTTCCCTCTGTTACACTGTCCCGCAAAGCGAAGAACAAGGGCAGAAGGAGCAGAGCGCAGTGGCGGACGAGAATACCAAGAAGGTTACTAACGAGATTTCAGACGTGACGGGGCAGTTCGACGCGCGCTTCGTCCTCTGGCGGCAGTTCTGCGGCGACCACAACATCCCCGTCGATACCCTCCCCAGCGCCCTCACAGGCGACATCAAAGACAAGTGGGAGAAGCTCAAGGACGAGCGGCTCAAGAAGAGCGACAAGTGACGAGTTAACACGGCGGCGGGCCGAGCCGACCTATTCGGCGGAAGAGCAGTAGCCCACGGCGCGGGCTTCTACCGTCTTGCTCGTCGCCCGTCATTTCCTAAAAGTAACTCGCCGCGAGACCTGCCCGGTTGTCACCTGCTGCAAAACCCCTCGCGGAAGCGTTAGAATGTCTGGCGAGAATCCCCTTAAGGCCCGAGTATAAACCGAACCCTTAAGCCCGACGACCGAGAGGAGGTTTGAGAGAGATGCCTCTGGGCGCGCGCTCGGCGAGCCTCGCCGAAGTTCTCGACGGGATGACGGCGGAAGCGGCCGAAGAGCTGACCGACCGGCTCGGAGGCGGCGGCGTGCGCTGCCACGCCTGCGGCCACCGCTGCCTCATACACGAAGGCAAACGCGGCATCTGCAAGGTTCGCTTCAACGAGCGGGGGCGACTCCTCGTCCCCGCCAACTACGTCGCCGCACTCGCCTGCGACCCCACCGAGAAGAAGCCCTTCTTCCACCTCCTCCCCGGCTCCGACACGCTGACCTTCGGCATGCTCGGCTGCGACCTACACTGCGGCTACTGTCAGAACTTTTTAACGTCGCAGGCTCTGCGCGACGAGGCCGCGGGCGTGACGCCGCGCAACGTCTCTTCCGAAAGACTCGTCGAGATGGCGCGCGAGTGCGGGGCGAGGGTGGTGGGGTCGAGTTATAACGAGCCTTTGATTACGGCGGAGTGGGCTGCCGAAGTCTTCAGGAAGGCGAAGGCCGGGGGGTTCAGGACGGCGTTCATTTCGAACGGCAACGCGACGGCGCGCGTGCTCGATTACCTCCGGCCGTTGACGGACTGTTACAAGATAGATTTGAAGTCGATGAGCGACCGCGCGTACAGGCAGTTGGGCGGCGTGGTGGACAACATACTCGACACCGTGCGGATGGTTCACGAGCGCGGGTTCTGGGAGGAGATAGTCACGCTCGTCGTGCCGGGCTTCAACGACTCCGAGAAGGAGTTGAGGGGCGCGGCCGAGTTCATCGCGTCCGTGTCGCCGGACATACCCTGGCACGTGACGGCCTTCCACCAGGACTACCGCATGAAGGAGAACGCGAACACGACGGCCGAGCAGTTGGTGCGCGCGTGCGAGTGGGGGCGCGAGGCGGGGCTGAAGTTCGTCTACGCGGGGAACGCGCCCGGCCGCGTCGGGCGATGGGAGAACACGTACTGCCCCGCGTGCGACGAACTTCTGGTCGAGCGCCGCGGCTACCGTATACGCAAGATGAGTCTCGGCGCCGACGGCCTCTGCCCCGCGTGCGGCGAGAAGATTCCGGGCGTGTGGGCGTGAGGGGAAAGGAGTCGGTAGGCTGAAAGAAGAAGGCGGTCGGGGGGGGCGAGCTTCCCGACCGCCTTCTTCTTTCAGCGTGCCGTCTTCTTACTTCTTCATGACCGGCGTGCCCTGATGCAGGAACGCCCACCACCTGTCGCCGCGCTTGGCCCAGATGGTGCTGTGATTCCCTTCATCCTTGCCGTCGGCGGACTTGACGTGGTAGGTCACGACGGACGCGTCCGCGTCTATCTTCGTCTCCTTCCAGTCGCTCAGCGTGTACTTGGAGGCGTCCATCATCTTGAGCGCATCGATGGAGGCGGCCTTCGTGTAGACCCCGGTCGGCACGACCTCGATGAACTCGTCGGCGAGGTCGGTGGCGAAGGCCGCCCAGTCCTTCGTCTTAAACTCCTCCCAGACCTTCTTCTCCCTGTCTATGGGGTTGGCCGTCTCGGCCGCGGCGGGGCTCGCGGACGCGTTGGCGTTGGCGTTGGCGGCCGACGTGTTCGCGTTCGTGTTCGCGTTAGAGTTGGCGCTGGCGGCCGTGTTTGAGTTGGCCCCGCCGGGAGTCGCCGGCATCTCGCCGGCCTCGGTCTCCTGATGGTACGCGGCTAACCACTTGCCGCCCTTGTTGACCCATGCGGAGGTGGCGCGCGTGGGCTTCGACGGCATCGCGTGCCCGTCGAAGCTGCTCTTCTCCGTGGCGGTGTAGGTGATGATGGCGAGGTCTTGGTCTACCTTGACGAACCTGATGTCGGCGAAGCTGTACTCCGTCAGGTCGTACTTCTTAATCTCCTCCATCGTCTGCGCCTTGGTGTGGACGCCCTCCGCGCCCACGTTGACGAAGTCGTCGGACAGCATGCCCGCGAAGGCGTCCCAGTTCTTCGCCTTGAGTGCGTCCCAAATCTGACGCTCCCTGGCCTCTATGTCGGCCTGCGTCGGCCCGGCGGCGGCGGGCGTCGCGGTCGCGCTGGCGTTTGCGTTTGCGTTCCCGGCCCCCGTGTTCGCGTTCTCCGTCGTGGTAGTACAGGCCGTGGCCGCGAGCAGCATGAGCAGCGCGGCAGGCGCTATCAGTCTTTTCATGGCAGGAAACTCCGCGGAAGGGTGTTAGAACTTCCCGCTTCTTACGCTAAACGCGACGAAGAGTCAAGGGAATGGGCGAGAGACGCAGAGGTGAAGGGTCGAAGTTAATGCGTAGAGCGGCGGAGAACGAAGGACGAAGTTAAAGCTCGACGGCCTCCCCTTCATCCTTCACCCTTCCGCCTTCGTCCCTGCCTTTGGCGAAGCGAAGGCGCCAGGGCATGAGTACGGACTCGAAGATTACGCCGCGCGACATCTTCGACTTGCCCTCGCGGCGGTCGGTAAAGGTGATGGGGACTTCCGCTATCGAGAGCCCTTCGCGGTGGGCGTGGTAGACGGCCTCTACGAGGAAGGCGTAGCCCTCGCCCGCGACGCGTGCGTCGAGCAGGCGGCGCAGCGCGCGGCTCGTGTAGCAGCGGAAGCCGCTCGTCGTGTCGCGCGCGCGAAGGCCCGTGATGCGGCAGACGTACTGGTTCGCGAAGCGGCTGAGGAGCCTGCGCCTGAGCGGCCAGTTCGCGACGGCCCCGCCCGCGCAGTAGCGCGAGCCTATGACCACGTCGGCGCGCGCGCTCGCCTCAAGCAGGGCCGGTATCGAGGCGGGGTCGTGCGAGAAGTCCGCGTCGAGCTGCAAGAGCCGCGCGTAGCCCATCTCAAGGCAGCGGCGGTAACCGTCCACGAGGCTCCGGCCGTAGCCGCGCGGCAGGCCCCTACGGCGCAGGACGGAGAAGCGCGGGTCTGAGCCGAACACCTCCAGCGCGAGGTCGGCCGTGCCGTCGGGCGAGTCGTCGTCCAAGAGGCACACGTCCGCCGCGGGCGAGACTTCGAGCAGCCGCGCCGCGAGCGACGCGACGTTCTCGCGCTCGTTGTAGGTCGGGACGACGATGAGGGTGCGGTCGGTGGTCATGTCAATTTCCGTGCGCGGAATGATACCTGATAAATGATGAAAGTCGAGCCCCTTCCAATTCGTCGCCCGTCATCCGGCGCCCCTCACTTCCCCCCCACGCGGTAGAGGTAGATGGAGCCGCCGAAAATTTTCTCGGGCTCGCGCCTGCGGAACTCTTCGAAGTAGTTGACGCGCTCGTCCTCGGTCAGCTCCGTGCCGTCGTCGAAGCCCGAGGGGACGGTCGAGCCGTTCAGCAGGCTCGCGCCGACTGCCACGTAGCGCGTCTCCTCGCGCCCGTCGCCCGGCGGCACGAAGACCGCCGCCTGCTCCACGCCGTATAGCTGCAAAAGCTGCCACCCCAGCAGCGCCCCGCCCACGCGCGTCTCGCCGCGCGCGCGCAAGTATAGCGCGAGGCCGCGCACGTCGTCGCCCCACTCTACGTTAGAGTCCGACAGGTACCACCAGTGCTCGCGGCCCGAGGCCAACTGGTTCATGTAAGTCATGTGGTCGGGGAAGGCGCGCGCGGCCTCGACGGCGACCCAGCAGAGCGCGAAGGCCGCGAGCGACGCGGCCAGACGCCTGCGCCCCGCGCGGCGCGCGCGCGCGAGCACGTCGTCCAACATCAGGCCCGCCGCGACGAAGAAGAAGGGGTACGCGGGCAGGTAGTAGCGCACGCCTATGTTGATGGTCGAGAGCATCAACAGGCACGTGAAGAACGCGGGAGGCAGAAGCAGCAGGAGCAGCCGCGCGTCCTTCGTGCGCCGCAGGCGCAACGCGGCCCAGACGAGCCCGCCGAGCGAGAGCAGGAGGACCGGCAGCGGAGTCTTCAGCGCGAAGGCGGCGGGGAAGTAGTACCACCAGCCCTTACGGCTGTAGTCGCCGAGCAGCCCCGCGTTGTGCCCCTTCTGCGCGTGGCCTAACTGCCAGCCGATGCCGTGGACGAAGTCGGGCGGGAGCACGGTCTGCAAAGCCCTGAAGCCGACTTCGAGCGGCGCGTGCAGTCGCGCCGAGACGCGCGCGGGCACGACCGAGCGCGCGAGCGCCGCGTCCAGAGAGTCCGGCTCGCGTCGTTGAAAGAGGTACGCCACGTTGACCGCGAAGACCGCCGCGAGCGCGAGCGCGCACGCGTGATACGTGACGTTCGAGCGCCGGAGCCCGCGCCCCGGCGCGAGCGCGAAGAGTGCCGCGAGACCTATGCAGACGACGGGCGCGAGCGCGACCATCGAGAACTTCGTCGCCGCCGCGAACCCCAAAGCCAGCCCGACGTACATCGCGCGCCGCGCGTCCGGCCTTATCAAATACTCGTACGCCGCGACCGAGAAGAGCAGGAACGCGAGCGCCGAAGGGATGTCGGTCTGCACGACGCGCCCGTGCGCGAGCACCGTCGGCTCAAGGCTGTAGAGCGCGACCGCGAAGAGGGCCGCGCGCTCGCCCCAGTACCTCCGCGCGAAGACGAAGACGAGCCCGCCGAGCAGAACCGTCAGCGCGACGGCGGGCACGCGCGCCCAGAACGAAATGTGTTCGAGCCGCGCGGCGTTCGCGCGCCAGAACTCGTCGAACTTTTGCAGGAAGCGGTCGTAGTCGTTCGGCCCGCCGTCGATGCGCGGCGCCGTCGTTTCGGTGAAGAGGAGCGGCGCGGCCGCGAGGACTTTCGCGACGGGCGGGTGCTCGCCGACGGGCCTGTAGTCGCCCTCGGTCAGGTGGTAGAAGCCCGCGGGTATCATCACGTACTCGTCAACCGTGATGCTCTTCTGCCGTATGACGACGAGCATCTGCAAGGCCATCAGCGCGAGCAGCAACCCGCACACGACCACGCCGCGCCCGCCGAAGGATTTCGGCGCACCACTCCCCCCTCCGACTCTCTCTGGCTCTGGCTTCATCCTGTGCGGCTTGCGAGACCGGGCGGCCCTCGAAGGAGCGCTATTATGGACGATTGACCGGGGCAAGGCAAAACAGACCGGCGGGCGGGTCGCCGCGTTGCGGGATGCGGATTTCGGATTGCGGGTTGATGAAGGCAGAGCTTCCCTACAATCCGCATTCCGCAATCGGCACACCCGCCCGCTACCGCTCGCGGTTCTGTCGGCGCGCGTGGCATACTTGCGTCAACCCCGGACACATCGCCAAACAGTTTGACGGAGGTTCCGCCTTGATGTCGCACGCACGCAGAGCTTCGGCCGCGCTACTCCTCGCAGCAGTCATGTTCGTTTACCCGGCGCCCGCGCACGCGCAGAAGCCCGCGCCGAAGCGGGCGCGCACGTCGCTCGTCGAGCGCGTGGGCACGACCGGCATACTGCAACTCGAAGCCGAAAGCTTCCGCGACCTCTCGACGCGCCGGAAGATTCTCGCCTACTACCTCTCGCGGGCGTCCGTCGCCATCGACCCGATCATCTACGACCAGCTCTCGCGCCACGGCCTGCGGCAGAAGCGCATACTCGAAGCCGTAGTCTCGCACCCGCGCGGCGTGCCCGCCGCCTCGCTCAAAAAGATAACCGACTACACAAAGCTCTTCTGGGCGAACACCGGCAACCACAACGGCTACACGTCGCAGAAGTTCCTCCCGGCCTTCACGTACGCGGAGCTTGAGCGCGCGGGGCTTCAGGCGATAAAGAACGGCGGGCTACTCATGACGGCCGACGAGTTCGGCAAGGAGTTGTCGGAGCTTCGCGCCGCGTTCTTCGACCCGAACTTCGAGCCGATGTCCACCGCCAAGAGCCCCGAGGGCGGGCTCGACATCATACAGGCCAGCTCGAACAACTTCTACGGCCCCGAAATCAGGCTCGCAGACCTCAAAGACTTCCGCGAGCGCTACGCCCTCAACTCGCGCGTCGTCAAGATGCCCGACGGCGCTCTGGTCGAGCAGGTCTGGCGCGCCGGGACGCCCGACGGCTCCGTGCCGCCCGGCCTCTACGCCGAATATCTCAACAAGGCCATCGGCTATCTCGAACAGGCGAAGCCGTACGCCGAGCCGGGGCAGGCCGAAGTCATCGACAGGCTGATTCGCTACTACCGCACGGGCGAGGCCGCAGACTGGCTCGCCGTGGGCGAGGCTTGGGTGCAGAACCGCGTCACCGTTGACTTCTCGAACGGCTTCGTCGAAGTCTACCGAGACCCGCGCGGCGTCAAGGGCGCGGCGCAGGGGTTCGTCACGGTCGTGGACGAGGGGCTCAACCACATCATGACGCGGCTCGCGGACAACGCGCAGTACTTCGAGAACCGCGCGCCCTGGAAGGACGAGTACAAGAAGCTCGGGTTGAAGCCGCCCGTCGCGATGGCGGTCGAGTCCCTCGTGGAGAGCGGCGACTTCGGCATCACGACCGTCGGCGTCAACCTCCCGAACGAGAGCGAGATTCAAGAGAAGTACGGCGCGAAGAACTTCTTCATCACCGGCTCGACTCGCGCCTTCGCGCGCGCGACCGGCTCGACCTCGCTCGAAGAGTTCGCCTCCTCGCCCGAGGAGATTCGCGTCGCCAAGAAGTACGGCGAGGAGGCCGACAACCTCATGACCGCGCTACACGAGGTCATAGGCCACGGCTCCGGCAAGCTGAGTCCCAGACTAACGCACGAGCCGCAGTACTACCTGAAAGAATACTATTCGACTCTGGAAGAGGCGCGCGCGGACTTGATGGCGCTCTGGAACGTCAACGACCCGAAGCTGCGCGAGCTGGGGCTCGTCTCGCACCCGGACGTGATGAAGGCGATGTACTACGCCGCCGCGCGCGTCATGCTCACGCAGCTCCGCTCCACGCCCGAGGGCGACCAGATAGAGGAAGACCACCAGCGCGACCGGCAGCTCATAGCGAACTACGTCATGGACAAGACCGGCGCGATTCGCGTCGCCGAGCGCGGGGGCAAGCACTACGTCGAGGTCGCCGACTTCGAGAAGATGCGCGAGGGAGTCGGGATGCTCCTCGCAGAGCTTATGCGGATAAAGGCCGAGGGCGACTACGACGCCATCAAGGCGCTCATAGACCGTTACGGCGTGCGCTTCGACCCGAAGCTCCGCGACGAAGTCGTCGCGCGCTACGAGCGACTGAACCTCCCGACCTACTGGGCCGGAATCAACCCCGAACTCGTCCCCACGTTCGGCGCGGGCGGGCGCGTGACGAACGTCGCCATCAGCTACCCGCGCGACTTCGCGCGCCAGCGGCTCTCCTACGCCGCGATGTACAACCCCGCGCTCTCCACCGCCGCGAAGCAGACGCAGACGAAACGCGCCGCGCGACGTTAACGCGCGCCCTCCCCCTGGGAGCGCGGGCATCCCTGCCCGCCATGAGCGCAACAGCGCGAAGACTAAGAAGCGCCTTCATTCAATCTTGAACGAAGGCGCTTCGCTGTTAAGCGTGCTCGCGCACGCTTCGGCGGGCAGGGATGCCCGCGCTCCCAGGGGTTGTGACCGATTAATCCTCCGACGGGCGCGGGCCGGGGTCGAGGCCGCGCACGCTCGCCTGCCCGAGCACGCGGACGCGCATGTCCCCGCTCACGTGAACCTGACACGAAAGGCGCACGTTCTCCGCGAGCCCCGTCTCCAACGCGAGCCGGTTGCGCTCGGCCTCGCGCATCTCGCCGGGGTCGCCCTCCAAAACCTCTACGCGGCACGTCGTACACTTCGCGTTACCGCCGCAGCGGTGAAGAATGTCTATCCCCGCGTCCTCTATCGTGAGCACGAGCTTGCGCCCCTCCTCGGCCATGAACTCCTTCGTCTCGGTCGCGGTCTCTGCCGTTATCTTAGGCATCGTTTAAAGGCTCCCGTGGTGTATGTGAAAAGAGAGACGGCGGCGAGGCCGCGGGCGCGCGTGGAGCGTGCCGGGTCGTCTTAAAACAACTCGACACGCCCCCGGCAGCGTCGCGCGGCCGTCGCCGCCGTACGTTACCTGAAACCTTCCCCGGCCCGACTTACGCCGTGAACGAGGTGCCGCAGCCGCAGCCGCCCGTCGCGTTCGGGTTCTTGAAGGTGAAGCCCGAGCCCATGACGTTCGTCACGTAGTCTATCTCGACGCCGTTGAGGTACTGAGCGCTGAACATGTCCACGAACATGCGCACGCCGTGCGACTCGATAACGTGGTCGTTCGCGCGCGACTCCTCTTCGATGTTCAGGCTGTACTGGAAGCCCGAGCAGCCGCCCGGAACCACGCGCACGCGAAGGCCCGCCGTCTCGGGCAAGCCCTCTTCGCCCGACATGAACTTGCTTATCTCCGCGGCCGCCTGCTCCGTGACGTTGAGCGCCATCGTCGGAACCTGTGTCTCTGTTGCTGACATCGTCTATCTCTCCTTCGTGATTATTACCTGACTCTATTTTAAGCCTTCTTGCCTAAGACGACTAGCTCGGGCTTCATCGCCTCAATCGAAACCTGTCGCGCGACCTCCTCGGCCACGCTGCGGAAAGCCTGCGCCTGCGGCGAGTCGGGGTCGCTTACGACCACGGGCACGCCCCGGTCTCCGCCCTCGCGCACCCCCATGCTGAGAGGTATCGCGCCGAGGAACGGCACGCCGTACTCGTCCGAAAGCCTCCGGCCCCCGCCCTCGCCGAAGATGTTGTAGCGCGTGCCGGTGTCGGGCGCGACGAAGTAACTCATGTTCTCGACGACGCCGAGCACGGGCACGTTCACCGCCTCGAACATGCGCAGCGCGCGACGCACGTCGGCGAGCGCGACCTCCTGCGGCGTCGTCACCAGCACCGCGCCCTGCACGGGCACCAACTGCGCGAGACTCAACTGCACGTCGCCCGTCCCCGGCGGCATGTCAACTATCAGGTAGTCCAGCTCGCCCCACTGAACGTCCTGCAAGAACTGACGGACTAACCCGTGCAGTATCGGCCCGCGCACTATCATCGGCTCGTCGCCGGGCTTCAAGACGGCCATCGACATGAGCCTTATGCCGTGCGCTTCGAGCGGCAAGAGCTTGTTGACGTTTACCTGCGGACGCTCGTTCGCCACGCCGAGCATCAAAGGCACGTTCGGCCCGTACACGTCCGCGTCCATCAGCCCCACGCGCGCGCCGTCCCGAGCGAGGCTCACGGCCAGATTCACGGCGACCGTGGACTTGCCCACGCCGCCCTTGCCGGAGCTGACCGCGACGATGTTTCGCACGCCCTCGACGCTAAGCTTCTCGCCCAGCCCGCGGCCTTTGGGCACCTCCGCGTCCATCGTCACGCTCACCGACTCGACGCCCGGCAACGCCGCCACGGCCGCGCGCGACTGCTCCTGCAACTGCTCGCGCACGGGGCACGCGGGCGTGGTGAGCACGACGCGGAAACTCACCGCGCCGCCCTCTATCTTCAAATCCTTCACGAACCCGAGGCGCACTATGTCCTTGTGCAAGTCCGGGTCTTTCACCTGCGCCAGCGCGCCGTAAACGTCTGCCTCGGTCACTTGTGCCATTCTGCATACGTGATGAGTGACGAGTGATGAGTGATGAGAAGGAAGGACAATCGCCTTCTCCCATCACTCATCACTCGTCACTCGTCACTTCCTTTCGGTCTCATAACCCTGTACGAGCAGCGCGACGCGCCGCCCGCGATGCGCGACTCTCGGAAGACTTCCGAGCCGAGCAGCTCGCGGTAGACCGTAAGCTCCTGGTCGCATAGCTGCCTGTACTCGCGCGCAAGCTCGGCCTGCGGGCAGTTCCACTCCGTGAGCACGTACGAGCCGTCCGTGAGCCTCTCGGCCTCGGCCTCGTAGCCCGACTCGCGCAGGAGTTCCGTCAGACGGCGCACGCGCGCGTCAAACCCAAGCCCTTCGAGCCTCGGCCCGAGGTCGGCGACCATCTCGGACGCGCAGCCGCAGAAGATTGTATTCAACCCGCGCTCGCCCCACACCTCGCCGATCTGCTTGAGCAGTGACTTCGCGAAGAGGTCGTAGCGCTTCGGGAAAAGCTCCTCGGCCTTCGGCGTCAGGCGGAAGACGTGCGCGGGCCGCCCGCGCTCGCCGCGCGCCGCCGCGTGCTCGACGTAGCCCTCGCGCTCAAGCACGTCCAGGTGCTTCCGCACGCACTGCTTCGTCACGCCCAGCGCCTCCGCCAACTCGTCCGCGCTCACGCCGCCGCGCGCGCGTAGCTCGTGGACGATACTCTCGCGCGAAGCCCCGAGCCCGTTTTTCATGATGGCTACCACGTCGATTTCATGCTACTTTTGACCCGCGCCTTTGTCAACCGGGCGGTTGGTAAACTCTGCCCCGGCGGACTCCGACGCCACTTTTCCGGCCGTTTTCGTCAACATTCTCCTTGTTAAATCTCAGCCGACGAAGCCATGAACTCAGACCCGACGCGCCGCTTTTCGAACCGAGTCGAAGATTACATAAAGTACAGGCCCGACTACCCGCGCGCGGTCGTGGGGCTGCTCGAAGACGAGTGCGGGCTGACGCGCGAGTCCGTAGTCGCGGACGTGGGCTCGGGGACGGGGATTCTGTCGGAGTTGTTTCTGAGCGCAGGCGTCCGCGTCTACGGCGTCGAGCCGAACCGGGAGATGCGCGAGGCCGGCGCTTCGCTGCTCTCGGCTTACGAGGGCTTCGTGAGCGTGGACGGTCGCGCGGAGGAGACGACGCTCGCGGACGCGTCCGTTGACTTTGTGACGGCGGGGCAGGCGTTCCACTGGTTCGACCCCGCGCACGCGCGCCGCGAGTTCGGACGCGTACTCAAAGGCGGCGGGTGGGCCGTGCTCGTCTGGAACGACCGGCGCACGGAAGGCACGCCGCTGCTCGCGGAGTACGAGCGGCTCCTGCTCGAATACGGCACCGACTACAAAGAGGTCAGGGGCAAGTGGGCCGAGGGCGAGTCCATCAAAGCGCTCTTCGGCGCGAGCGAAGTCCGCACGAAGACGTTCGACAACGAGCAGGTTCTGGACTTCGACGGGCTCAAAGGCAGACTCATGTCCGCCTCCTACGCGCCCGTCCCCGGCCACCCGAACCACGGGCCGCTGATGCGCGCGCTGGCCGCGCTCTTCGAACGCCACCAGCGCGACGGCCGCGTCGTCATCGAATACGACACGAAAGTTTTTTACGGACGACTGACGTAAGGCAAAAGTAAAAACAGAACCGCGAATGGTAGCGGGCGGGTGTGCGCCGCGGCTCAGAGCCCGCGTCGAGTAAGCGCGACCCGCCCGCTACCGCTCGCGGTTCTGTCCGCCTTCCGCTTCGGCGGCCTTGCCTTTTGCCCTTTGCCTTCTTAGCATAGCGCGTGGTCTTCCCTGTATAGCGAGTTCGCCCCCGAAAGCCCATGCCGAACAAACGAGACACGAAGGAAGTGCGACGCGAGTCTGCCCCGCGCGCGCAGGCGCGTCTGCGCGCGACGTTGGCGCTGACGCTTGCTGTCGCCGCCGGCGCGCTTTCAAATGCGTCGGCGCAGAAGAAGCCCGCGCCGGCGCAGAAGAGTCGCGCGGCGGCTTCGGAGAAGGGCGCGTCGCCCGCGCGCGTAGGCGTTCCGCAAGAGACGCTTTTGCAGATCATCGGTGCGGAGGACGAGCGGCGTTGGGACGCGGCGGAGTTCGGCAAGCTCTTCGAGAGCGCTAACGCCGCGGTGCGTCGCCGCGCGGCGCTCGCGGCCGGGCGCATAGGCGACGAGGGCGCGGTCGGCGCTCTGAGCGCGTTGCTCTACGGCGACCGCGACGAGCGCGTGCGCGCGACGGCGGCGTTCGCGCTCGGGGAGATAGAGTCGGAGTCCGCGTCGGGCGCTTTGCAGGAGGCGCTCTCGCGCTCGAAGTCGCAGGAGCTTCGCGCGCGCGCCGTCGAAGCACTCGGCAAGATTGCGGCCGCGCTGCCCGACTCGCGCGCGGACGCGAAGCGGCGAATCGGCGACGCAATCGTCGCCACCCTCACGGCGCAGAGCCGCCAGCCGAGGCCCGAACGCATGCTCGTGCTTCTGGGTCTCACGGCGGCGCTGCGCGCGAAGCCGGATAACGGCGCGCGCACGGTCGCGCTCTTCCTCGCGTCGAAGGACGCGCGCGTGCGCGGCGACGCCGCGAACACTCTCACGCGCCTGCGCGCGAACGAGTCTCTGGAACGCCTGCGCGCGATGCTCGCGTCCGACACGGACGCGGTCGCGCGTGCGAACGCCGCGCGCGCGCTCGGCGCGGCCGAAGACAAGGCGGCCTTCGACGTTCTGGCCGCGCGCCTGTCGGAAGACCCCGACTCGCGCGTGCGCGTGAGCGCCGTGCGCTCGCTCGCGTCTCTGAAGGACGCCCGCGCTGGCCGCCCACTGCGCGAGCGCGCCGAAGTCCTTCACTCCGACTACAGGGCCGAGCGCGGCGGGACAGTCAACGCGCGCGTGCCCTCCGCCGTCAACGAGCTTCTGGAAATCTTCACCGCGCTGGGCACGGTGCTCGCGAACACGGGCGACGAGCGCGCGGTCGAGTTGTTGAGGGCTTACCGCTCCGAAGGTTTCGTGGCCCCGCAGTTGGAGACCGCGCTCGCGCGCATCGCGCCCGCGCAGTACATGCGCGACCCCGCGGTCTCGGAACTCTTCACGCGCGTGCCGACGCTCAGGGACTCGTCCGTAACGTGGCAGAAGGTCTCCGCGATGGGGCAGGGCCTGGGCGAGATGGCTTCCGTCACCAGCGCGCAGGTCGGCAACAGCGTCGTGAGCATGCAGGCCGACGCGCAGATAGCATTGCGCTCGCTCATCGCGAGCCGGAACACGCCCGCGCTCGCCGTGCCCGACCTGCTCCGCGCGCTCGCGGCGTTCAAGCCGATTGACCTCGCGGCGGTCGCGCGCACGCAGTTGAAGGCCGACGACGTTATCGTCCGCGCGACGGCCGCCGACATCCTCTCCGACCTCCCGCCCGACGCCGACACCTCGCGCGCGCTCGTCGAGGCGCTGCCGCGCGCGCTCTCCGACGAGATAAACGACGCGGCGCTCTCCGTGCTCGGCGCGCTCGCGAAGCAGCCGGGCGGTTACGTGAGCGACGCCCTTGAGACGGCGCTCGAAACCACTGACTACCTCGTCCGCCGCCGCGCAGCCGACATACTCCACGAGCGCGCGGGCGGCACTGACGCCGCGCGACGCGTCGAGACCGTCAACACGCGCAACCACCGCGCCGACTACGAGCGCGCGGCCGCACGCATTGGCAAGAGCGTGCGCGCGCTCGTCGCGACCGACAAGGGCGCTTTCACCATCGAGCTTCTCCCCGAAGACGCGCCGCTCACCGTGGACAACTTCGTCACACTCGCGCGCCGCGGCTACTTCAACAATGTACCGTTCCACCGCGTCGTGCCGAACTTCGTCATACAGGGCGGCGACCCGCGCGGCGACGGCAAAGGCGGCCCCGGCTACCAGATTCGAGACGAGATGAACACAGTGCCCTACGACCGCGGCGCGGTCGGCATGGCGCTCTCGGGCCGCGACACGGGCGGCTCGCAGTGGTTCGTCACGCACTCGCCGCAGCCGCACCTCGACGGCGGCTACACCGTCTTCGGCCGCGTCGTCAGCGGCATGGACGTTATTGACCGCATCGCGCGAGGCGACCGCATACGCGCCATCGCCATAACCGAGACGCGCGCGGCCCAGAGGCCGTAGCGAGTGTGTTAAAGAGTTTGATTATGACGAGGGGGCATAGAGGTTCGAAGGGGTTCGGGGCGGCGCGGGGGCGCGTGTCGGGCGTGGCCTTCGTCGTGTTCTGCGCGGTCTTGTGCTCCGCGTTCGGCGCACGAGCGCCTGCGGGCGCGGGGCGTCGGCAGAAGCAGGCGGCGGGCGCGAAGGAAGTGAAGGACGCGCGCACGCTCTACCGCATCACCCTCAAGCTCGACTTCGACGCGCGGCGTTACGAGGGCTCGGAGCTGGTGACTTGGACGAACCGGGACGACCGCCCCGCCTCGTTCGTCTACTTCCACCTGTACCCGAACACGCGCGCCGAAGACGAGCGTGCGGGCTCTTCGGACACGACCGCGCCCGAAGAGCCGCGGCTCGAAGTGACCGAGGCGCGTGCGGCGGGACAGGCGCTCGCGCTCTTACCGGAAGACGACGGCGCGACCCTCCGCGTGCAGTTGCGCGAGCCGCTCGCGCCGGGCGCGACCGTCACACTTGAGACTTCCTTTAAGGGCTCTGTGCCCGAGTTAGACCCGGACGAGACGAGCCTGCCCGCGCACGTCGTGCAGCAGGTCGGCGCGGCCATGCACGACACGCGCGAGGTTCGTCGCGCGCGCGACACGGACTTCGTCTCGCGCGGCGTGATGCTGTTGGGCAGCTTCCACCCCGTGCTCGCCGTGCGCGACGAGGGCGGCGACTGGCAGCGCAAAGTCGAAGCCACGGTCGGCGACACGTTCTTCGCGGACTCGGCCGACTATGAAGTCTCCGTCACTTCGCTCGGAGAGGTAAACGTCTTCGCTTCGGGCGAGCAGACCGGCGACGCCGAGTCCGGGCGCAACCGCGTGCGCAACTTCGCGGGAGAGAGCCTGCGCGGCTTCGCGCTCGTCGCGGGGCGGACGCTCCGCAAAGAGGAGCGAGAGGTAGGCGGGCTTCGCGTGCGCTCGGTCTTCACCGCCGAGCACGAGAAGGTCGGTCGTCGCGTGCTATCGGTCGCGGCCGAAGCGGCGCGCACGTTCACTTCACGCTTCGGCGCGCTGCCGGTAAGGACTGTGACGGTCACCGAAGCCCCGCTCGTCGCCGGTCTGGGCAGCGCAGATTTCGCGGGGCTCGCCGTCATCGCCAGCGCCTTCTACGTGGACTTCGACTCGGCGGCGATGCGCGCGCTGCCCGAGATGGTGCGCGAGCAGAGGTCGAGCGTCGAGGACAGTCTTGAGTTCGCGGCGGCGCAGGGCGTCGCGCAGCAGTGGTGGGGCGAGGCCGTCGGGAGCGACCCGGCGCGCGAGGCCGTCGTGGACGAGGCGCTCGCGCAGTGGTCTGCGCTCCTCTACGTGCAGGACGTTCACGGCGACGTGCGCGCGGGCGAGGCGCAGGAGGATCAGCTTCGCGGCGTCTACCAGATTTACAGGACGTTCGGCGGCGAAGACCGCGCGGCCGACTCGCCCACGCGCGAGTACCGAAACTCCTTCCAGTACGCGGCAATCGTCGCGACGAAGGGCGCGCTGATGTTCGTCGCGCTGCGTCAGCTTCTGGGCGAGGCGAAGTTCTTCAAGGCGCTGCGAGGCTACTACGAGACGAACCGCCTTGAGGTAGCGAGTCTCGAAGACCTTCGCGCGGCCTTCGTCGCCGAGGCCGAGCTACAGCAGCGCCGCGTCGTCGCGCGCATCTTCGAACGCTGGCTCTCCGAGAAGCGCGGCGACCAGGACATCGCGCCACCCAACCCCCAGCTCCTCGCCGCCCTCGGCATGACGGCCGAGACCTCCCAAACCCCGCGCGACCGCAACGCCTTCTCACGCCTCGGCCGCTTCTTCTGGCGACAGATGACGCGCATCCGGTAATTTCAAAGCTCACGCCGCGGCGTCACTCTTCGTCCTCTTCTTCCCCGGCTTCCGGGCCGGAGCTTTTGACGGAGTAATATTTCAGGTAGGCGGGGTCGGTGCCGATGGCTCTGGCGATGAAGCCGGGTCGGCCGTCGCGCTCGGGAAATTCCTGCGTGTAGGTGCGGCTCGCCCGCGTGCTGTCGAGGCGGGCGCTGCCGAGGCTGACCACGTCGGCGTAGGGGACGCGGCGGCCCTGCTCGTTCGCCACCGCCGTGACGTAGCGCACGGACGCGTGCTCCCTGTCGTAAGCGACCATGAGGTGTGAGTAGCTCGGGTCGCCGTCGAGTCGCCAGACCTCCTGCTGTTTACGCTCCTGCTTCTCCAGCTTGCCTAGCTCTTGCAGTCGCGCGTGCGCGTCATCCCGACTCATCCCGAGCCGGACGCCGAGTATCTCGGGCCTCGGCTCGACCTCTGTGGAGCACGCCGCGGCGAGCAGCAGCAGACAGCAAACGGCGACGACTATCTTCATCATACTTAACCTGCGGGCCGCCCGCGGCCGAGTCCATCAAACTTATCTATCAAACTTATATGCGGGGCGGCGGCACGGCCGACGCCGGGGCATGACGCGAGCCGGCGGGCGACCTCGCAAGTATCGCCCGCCGGCTCGTTCGCCGCCAGCCCCCTCCCGACAAGGCGACCGACGACGATAGTCCGGGGTCTCGGTGTGCTCGAAGACTCGGCTCGTGCGCGGCACGCCCCCACGCGCCGCGCACGAACGCGAGCGACCCCAGAGGGTTTAATCGAAGGCCGCGAACAGCGTGCGGCCGCCCGATTGTCTGATGATAGTGGCGCGGGCCGCGCCGTCGTTGTCGTTGCCGTCGATGCGGCCGTCGCCGTTCTTGTCCGCGCCCGCGACGCAGGCGGCCGTGACGCAGCCGTCGGCGAAGGCGGCCAGCGCGCGGCCGCGCTTGTCTACGGTCGCGTCGTTGAAGTCGAGCAGGTTGCGCGTGCCGCCGGGACAGGTCGTGCCCGTGGTGCAGACCACGCCGCGCTGCACGGGGTCGTTGGGCGTGGCGTTGACCGTCACCCACGTCTGGCCGCCGTCGTAGGTCGTGGCGACGTAGCCGAACCAAGTGCCGTCGAAGGTCAGGTCTTCCGCGCGCCCATTCGCGCCCTCGGTCGAAGAGCCGAGGAAGAAGACGGCGGCG
>Ga0126311_10000565_pt1 | contig 17414 bp, 12 predicted proteins | sample Plot61_FD_92539 | JGI IMG/M metagenome (GOLD analysis project Ga0126311, IMG submission 92539) | Serpentine soil microbial communities from UC McLaughlin Reserve, CA, USA - Plot61 | ecosystem: Environmental > Terrestrial > Soil > Grasslands | place: USA: UC McLaughlin Reserve, Lake County... | reverse complement strand
GTCCTTGCCCATGAAGATGTGCCGGTCGTAGTTCGTCACGCTCAGGCGGGTGGTGTTGTTGCCGAACCCGACCAGCTTGCCGCCGTTCACCGAGGTCGTCTGGAACCACGTCTCGATGGTGTAAGTGCCCGGGGCCTGCTCCGGCTGCGCCTCGTACGCGTAGCCGGTGGAGCCGTCGAAGCCCATGCCGGTGCTGGTGTCCTGGCTCAGCGCGGCCGGCGTGATAGCGGGGGTGCGGGTGCCGACGAGGATGGCGCCGTTGCCGGCGGGCGACTCGTCAGCGAGGGTTCCGAGGCCCGCGGCCTCGTTGTAGCGCCAGTACACGGAAGGGTTGTCGGCCTGGACCGTTGCGGCATACGCGCTGCTGGTCGAGCTTGGCCGCACCCCGAGGGTCGGTCCGCTGCTGACGTTGCCGGAGCTGTCCGTCGCCGTCACCTTGTACACGTACAACGTCCCGGGCACCACGTTGGTGTCGAGGTACGACACCTGCGGGCGCCTCCACCAGTCGGAGTTCGCGGTGAGCGTCGCCACCGGGGTAGTGGAGTTGTTCCGGTACACCTTGTAAGTCAGCGTCTCGTCGTCACGGTCGGTGCTCGCCAGCCAGCGCAGGCGGATCTGACCGGCGACGGCCGTGCTCGCGGTCATGCCGTACGGCGCGGGCGGCGCACCGCTGTCTGGTGCGTCGGCGAGGCGCATGAGGCCCTGCTGTGCGACCCCGTTCACAGACGTGAACTCTCCGGCCGCCCAGAGGTAGCGATGGGTTCCGCCCGGTGCGACCGTGAGGGCTCGCGGCCCGATGCCCTCGCCGATGCCGTCGTTGGTGTCCGGCCACCACACCTTCAGGCGTGGGTCGGCGAGGCTCTGAACGGTGAGGTGCTGACGCCGGCCGTTCGGGAAACCACCCATTCGGTTGCAGTCGTGCGCGTGGCTCGCGCCGTACAGGTTGCCGCGCTCCACGAGGACGCTCTGCGTGGCGCCGAAGCACCAGTCCCGCCACCGCTGGTTGAACGTCCCGAGATCGAGCGCCGTCCGGCCGTCGAAGACCTCGAAGCCGGTGCCCTCGTTGCCGGAATAGAGGCCGGTCGAGTCCGCGAACAGTGTCTTCACCGTCGAGGCCTGCGAGGCGAAGCTCCGGTTCGGGTATCCGCGGACCACGGCGCCGGAAGCCGTGTCGACGATCGCGAGCGCGTGCGAGTCCGCGCCGTTGATGGTGTCGAAGGCCCCGCCGATGGCCGCGCTCTGGCCGTCCGGGGTGATGGCGATGGCGTAGCCGGACGACGGCGGGATGGTGGTGACGCCTGTGGCCGCGTCGGTCTTGGGGTTCGAGGCGGCGGCCGGAGCCCACGGCAGCAGGGCGCCCGTCGGGTCGAAGGCGGCGAACCGCTGCCGGGGCTGGTCGTTGACCGTCCCGAAGTCACCGCCGATAAAGACGTTGCCGTTGGGCGCCACGCTGATGGAGCGGGCCCAACCCCCGACCTGCGGGCGGAAGGACAGGATGGGCCGGCACGTCGTGAGGTCGATCGCCGCGAAGTTCTGAGCGGGCGTGCCCCCCACCGCGCTGAACAGACCCGCGGCGTAAAGCGTCTGCTGGTCCGGCGAGACCGCCAGCGCCCGCACCGAGGAGCTGGGGCCGGTGAACGCCAGCTGGCACCCCGTCGGGGTGCCCGTCGTGGCGTCCAGGGCGACGAAGTTGCTCGCCGCGGACTCGTTCACCCCTGCGGCCGAACCCGGAGGCCGGACGGCGCTGAAGGTGCCGCCGACGTACACGACTCCCTCCGCCTGCGCCAACGCCCAGGCGATGCCATTGGTCTGGTAGGTCGGCAGCGGGTCCGCCGTAAAGCCCACCTCGGGTGTCGTTGCCTCCGCCGTGCTCGCGAGGCCGGGGGCGACGATCGCGGCGATCGGGGTGAAGGCGACGGCCATACCCGCAAGGGCACGACGGAGTCGAACCATGTGAACTCCAGGATTGAGCGCGGCAAGGTTGAAGAGCGGCATGGAGACTGTAAGGGTCCGTTACCGAGGGTGCAGCCTTGTTGGCGCAACCGATGGTAAGCCACTACCCAGTGTAGTCGATCGTTCGCGGTGAATCGCCAACCATCCCCCAGCGACAACCCCGCGACCGTATGATGAGGCCCCTCGACCAGGACGACGATGGGGTGTGCATGCGGGACCGGCTGTCGTCGCTGCGCCTGCGTGCGCATGCGGTCACCGGGCTGGACCAGGCCCTGTCCAGCGCATCGAACGTCCTCGCCGTAGTGCTCGTCGGGCGGGCCTCCAGCGCCGACGAGTTCGGCCGCTTCGCCCTCGCTTACGCCGTCCTGACGGTCATGGTGGGGCTCAACCGTGCCTACCTGGCGAACCGCATCTCCTTGTCTTCAAGCAACGAAGAGGCCCGGGCCGCGACCGCGACCGCGACCGGCGGCATCCTGTCCATCGCTCCGGCCATCGTGCTCCTGGTGTGGGCGATCGCCCGGGTCTCCGGCGGGGCGGGCTCCCTGGTGCTGATCGTCGCGCTCGTCGCGCCGGTCGTGTGCCTGCAGGACCTGCTGCGGTTCGGATCCGTCGCAAGCCACCGGCCGGGGGTGGCGGTGCTGTCCGACGGCATCTGGACGGCGTTCCTCGCGGTGCCCCTGATGCTCGGCATGAGTCCGAAGCCCGCTCAGGCGGTGGCGATCTGGGCCGTGGGAGCCGTCGTGGCGGCGCTCGTCGGGCTGGCCCGGCTGGGACTGCGTCCCCGGGTCGTCGAGGGCTGGCGGGCGCTGCGGCACCACGACCCGGTGGGCCGGTCACTCCTGTTCGGCCGGATGGCCACCTCGGCCGCCTCGCTCGTCGCCATCTCGGCCAGCGCCGCGATCCTCGGCGCCGCGGCTGCGGGGTCGCTGCGCGGTGCGAGCACCCTGCTGGGGCCGCTCAACGTCATGTTCTCGCTGGTACCGCTCACCCTGACCCCCGTGCTGATCCGACGTCCGCGGTCGGGCGACCTCAAGGCGTGCGCCGCGGTGGCCCTCGGGCTGCTCTCCCTGGTGCTGGTCTGGGGCGGGGCCCTGCTCCTGCTGCTGCCGCCGGAGCTCGGAACGAAGGTCCTCGGCAGCTCCTGGGCCGGCGCCCGGTCCGTCCTGCCGTTCACTGTCCTGGAGTACTGCTCCATGAGCTGCACCGCGTCGATCCTGCTGGCCGCACGGCTGCGCGGGAACGCGCGTGGCATCGCGCTGCAGCAGACCGTGCTCGCGGTCGTGACCGTGGTCCTCGGCGTCGGCGCGGCCTGGCTGACGCACGACGTGCGCTACGTCGCCGCGGCGTTCGGGATCGGGAGCGTGGCCGCCGCGACGACGGGGGCGGCCTCCCTCCTCCGCGGCAGCCGGCGGTCCCTGCCGGCCACGGTCGCGGCCTGACGCGGCGGCGTACCGGACCCGGCGCGGGTGCACAGGGGGCGGCCTGACGATGTGGGCGCACGGGGGCGGAGCGCGGGGAAGCGATCTCGGCGCGTCCTTCGCTGCGCTGGGCGAGGCTCAGAAGGGGTCCCGCGGCGTCTCCCTGTACTCGCGGTACATCAACCGGCCGTCCGGTCGGCTCCTCGCGGCGGCCGCCGACGTGGTCGGGCTGACGCCGAACCAGGTGACGCTGCTGAGCGCCGCCTTCACGGTCGCCGGTGCCGCGCTGCTCGCCCTGGCGAGGCCGTCCGTGACGCAGTCCGTCCTGGTCTGGCTCTGCCTCGCGCTGGGCTTCGCCCTGGACTCCGCGGACGGACAGCTGGCGCGGATCCGCGGCGGTGGCACCCCGGCCGGCCAATGGCTGGACCACGTCGTCGACGCCGGCAAGATGGTCCTGGTCCACCTCGCGGTCCTCGTCCGGCTGTACCGGTACACCCCGATGAACGACGCGGGTCTGCTCGTCCCGATGGCCTTCGCGCTGGTGTCCACGCTTGTCTTCACGGGCGGCACCCTCGTCCCGCTCGTGCGGCGCGGCGGGCACGAAGCCGCTCCGCGGCCGGACTCGACCATTGCGGCCATCGGACTGCTCCCCGCCGACTACGGTGTGTTCTGCCTGGTCTTCCTGCTCGGCTGGCACGAGCACCTCTTCTTCGTCGGCTACTCGCTGCTGCTTGCGGTCAACGTGGTGCTCATGTGCCTGCTGCTGGGGAAGTGGTTCCGGGAGCTGTCCAGGACCTGACCAGTGCCAGCCCGCCGTGCCCGATGAGAGGTCGTGAGGATGAATTCCGGGATGCCGACGAGGTGGACGAGGCGATGAGTGTGAACCAGGCGTTGCGCGTCCGTCTGATCGCCGGAGTGCGCGGTCATGCCGGCGTCTCCCTCTATGGCCGCCAGGTGAACCGACGGCTGGGTGGGGCGCTGGCCTCGGCCGCCTACCGGATGCAGCTGCAACCCAACCAGGTCACGGTCGCCAGCGGGCTGACGAGCGCCGTTGCCATTGCCGTGCTGGCGCTGGTGCGCCCCAGCCTGCTCAGCGGCGTCGCCGTCTGGCTGCTCGTGGCGCTTGCCTACGCCCTCGACTCCGCCGACGGCCAGCTGGCTCGGCTGCGCGGCGGCGGCACCGTGTCGGGGGAGTGGTTCGACCACGTGCTGGACGCCGGCCGAGTGGTCGCGCTGCACTGCGGCGTGCTCGTGATGGTCTACCGGTTCTACGACTCGCCGGACGCGCTGCTGCTGCCGCTCCTGTACGTCATCCTCGCCTCGGTGCTGTTCGCCGCGGGAACGCTGGCCGAGATCTTCCTGCGCGAGCACCGGACTCCGCGGATCAGCATCGAACCCGCTCCAGCCGTGACCCTGCGCGGCCTGCTGCTGCTTCCGCTGGACCTCGGCGTTCTGGCGCTCGGTTTCGTCTTCATCGGGGACCAGTCGATCTTCCTCGGGATCTATGGGACGTTCCTGGTGCTGTCCGCCGTGGTGGGGACAGCGCTGCTCACGAAGTGGTTCCGCCAGCTGTCGGGCGTCGTCCCGGAAGGGACTCCGTGACGGCGCAAGGACCGCTAACGTGGGCGCGACGGGGCCAGGTCGGTTCCGTTTCGCAGGAATGGGAAACGGCTCTACGGGGAGCGCCCAGACCCGACCCGGAGGGAGCCACAGGAATGCTCGTCGGCTACGCACCTGGTGTATTCGACCTCTTCCACATCGGCCATCTGAACCTCCTACGGCACGCGGCGGCACGATGCGACCGGCTGGTCGTCGGCGTGGTCTCCGATGAGATGGCCATGCGCGCCAAGGGCGTCTGCCCCGTCATTCCGCTTGCCGAGCGGCTCGAGATCGTCCGCAGCCTGCGCATGGTGGACGAGGCGGTCCCCGAGACCGTGCCGGAGAAGCTCCAGGTCTGGCAGCAGCTGCGTTTCGACGTCATCTTCAAGGGCGACGACTGGAAGGGCACCGCGAAGGGCGACAAGCTCGAGAGCGACTTCGCCGCCGTCGGCGTCGACGTCGTCTACTTCCCCTACACGATGCACACGTCGAGCAGCATGCTGCGCGAGGTGCTCAGCCGGATGCTGCCGGCGAGCTGAGGCGGTGGCCGTCCCGGCCGGTCATCCCCGGCATGGGACGTCGACGCGGCCGAGCGGGGTGACGGCCGGCTGGTCGTGAACCGTCGTGACCGGGCCGGCACCCGAAAGCTCGGCGCGCACGTCCATCGCCGCGCCGCGCGGGACCGTCACCGTGGCCCGCGCCGTCGTCCAGCCGCGGTCCCTACCGGGGTCGTACGGGGCCGGCCGACCGTTCACGGTGAGCCGGCGCAGCCCCCGCTCGGGCGGCAGGTACAAGGCGACGGTCACCGTGTGGGAAGAAGGCGCGCCATTGCCCAACCGCAAAGTCAGCTGCGGCCCGTTGGGACCACACCGGGCGGCAACCGTCAGGGTGCGGCGCAGGTAGAAGTCGAAGTTGGACGCGTCGGCGTTGGTGACGTAGACGCCGACCGATGCGGCGTCCGGAGCCGGCAGCTCACCGGACACCCCGAGGCGTCGTAGCAGCGCGTTCTCCCGCGGCTCTCGGGTCCACGCCATCACGTGGCGGCGCGGGCCGGGCGCCGACAGTGCCTTCCACACGGCGCTGATACCAGAGCCCGGCGCGATGATCCGGGCCAGTACCGCCGAGGCCGCCTGGGCCAGGTACGCCTCACGCGCGACCGGGTCGGCGCGGAGCAGCCGGTCGACTGGCTCCATCAGCACGGCGGAGGTGTTGTCCCCCGTCAGCATCGGACCGCCGCCTACCGGCACGGAGCCGATCCGCCGGACGATGGCCTGCAGGGCCACCGGGTCCGCCGAGAGCACGCCGTCAGCGGCATCCCGACCGGTGCCGCGCCAGAGTCGCTCTAAGCTGCGGGCGGCCGCCGGGAAGTCGGGTGAGAGGTTGACGTCCTGCGCCCGCACCGGGCCGTCGCCACCCGACGCCCGCAGCCGTGCGGCCGTTCCCGCGTCGACCAGCTGCAGGCGGCCGTCCTCCGCCGCCAGCACGCCGTAGGCGCCGAAGACCCCTCCGGTCGGCCGCGCCTCCGCCGGGTTCTGCACGGCGACGAGGTAGGTGCGCCTGCCCTCCCCGCCCAGCATCGTGGGCAGCTGCCGCGTGGCGAGCAGCGCGGTCGCACCCCGGGCTTGCAGGTCGCCCAGCCGGCGCTGCAGGTCGACGACCTGACCGCGCAACGGCTGGTGCAAGGTCGAGGCGTCGATCGCCGCGATCCGGCGCTGGGCCGACGTCAGGCCACGGTCGGCCGCGGCGGCGGCCGGTGCCAGCCGCTGCAGCCGCTCGATGTCGATCCGTCCGTCGGTGAGCAGCGACCCCGCAGTGAGCCCACGCGTGGCGTCCAGCAGTGGCTGGGCGCCGCGGCTCGCCTCCTGCAGACCGAGGGCGACCTCGCGCGCGGCCCGCACGTCCCGTCCCACGACGGGCAGCACGCCGGCGACGCGCAGCGGCGGCGACGACAGCGCGGTCTCCATCCGGTCGACGCCGGTGCGAAGCCGGCCGGCCTCCTGGGCCGCGGCGTCCCACGAGCCGGAGCGCAGGGCCTGCTCCAGCGCGGCAGCCGAGGCCCGGGTGTCGCGCGCCGCGCCCACCGCCCGCGCACCCTCGACCGCCCCCCACAAGGCGAGGGCGACGACGGCGAGCAGCAGAACCGGGAGGACGCCGCCGACAAGCACACGACGCAGCGTCACGGTTCCCCCTGGTCGAGGCGGTGGTCGTCGTCACCGTAACCCAGGACTCGCGGTCCGAGCCGCGTTAGGGCGTCAGCCCACAGGCTCGGGCGTCCGCTCGGCGGTCTGCTCGCGCCGGGCGACGGCGGGGAAGCCGTGCCGGCGGCGCGCCACCATCCACAGCAACGGGGACAGCACCAGGGTGAGTCCCAGCAGCAGACCGGTGAGTCCGGTCGACGCGCCGAGCAGCTTGAGGGCGGACGCCAGGAGTACCAAGGCCAGCGCCCGGCGCACCACGCCACCAGGCAGGGAGGAGGACAGGCGGGCGCCGACCCAGACCCCCGGGATGCTGCCGAGCAGCAGCGGCAGCGTGAGGGCGAGGGAGAAGTCCCCGAAGAGGATGTGCCCGACCGCCGCGGACGCGACCAGCGGCACGGCCTGAACGAGGTCGGTGCCGACCAGCTCGCTGGCCCGCAACCCCGGGTAGAGCGCCATCAGGGCGATGATGATCAGCGAGCCGGATCCGACCGAGGTCATGCCGACGACCAGGCCGCCGAGGACTCCTACGAGGATCGTCGGCCACAGCCGCACGCGTACGGTCGGGCGTCCCTGGGGGAGCGGTGCCGCGACGCCGTCGCGCTCGCGGGCGCGCTCGAGCAGCCGCAGGTACGCCCGAACGGTGAGCCCGGCGGCCGCCACGAGCAGCGCGACGCCCAGTGCCATCTGGATGACGTGCTCGACGCCGTCACCATGGCCGAGCGCACGCGCCAGCAGCACGCCGCAGAACGCGGCCGGCACCGAGCGCCCGACGCCGACATATAGAGTAGACATTCGCTGGGACGAGTGAAACGGCTCGGCGGAGCGGAGTAGTCCGGCGGAGGGCTGGCGGCCGGCGTCGGCGCCCGGCCGTATCCTGGGCCGGACGCCCTGGGGACCCTTCCGGTATCCGTACGGCGCCCATCCGCGCGCCCAGGCGCGACCCCCTTCCCCGCGCAGGAGACATGAGCCTCACCGGCATCCTCGACGCCGTCCTCGGCGACCCGGCGCTCGCGCGCGCCCGCGACCTGGCCGCGCAGGGCGCGGCCGCCACGCTGGACCTGTCCGCGCCGACGGGCGCGTGGCCGATGGTGGTGGCGGCCCTCGCCACGGCCTCCCCGCGTGGTGCCGGCCGTCCGGTCCTCGCGGTGACGGCGACGGGGCGCGAGGCGGAGGACCTGGCCGCAGCCCTGCGCTGCTTCCTGCCGGGTGACGCGGTCGTGGACTTCCCGGCCTGGGAGACCCTGCCGCACGAGCGGCTCAGCCCGCGCAGCGACACGGTGGGACGTCGGCTGGCCGTGCTGCGCCGCCTGGCCCACCCGGACGTCGAGGACGAGGCGGGCGGTCCGGTGAGCGTCGTGGTGGCGCCGGTGCGCGCCGTGCTCCAGCCGCTGGTGAAGGGCCTGGGCGACCTGGAGCCGGTCCGGCTGCAGGCCGGTGATGACGCGGAGCTGGACGACGTCGCGCGCCGGCTCAGCGACGCCGCCTACAGCCGCACCGACCTGGTCGAGCGGCGCGGCGAGTTCGCCGTCCGCGGCGGCATCCTGGACGTCTTCCCGCCCACCGAGGAGCACCCGCTGCGGGTGGAGTTCTGGGGTGACACGGTCGAGGAGGTGCGCTGGTTCGCCGTCGCCGACCAGCGCAGCCTCGAGATCGCGCAGCACGGGCTGTGGGCCCCGCCGTGCCGCGAGCTGCTGCTCACCGAGGACGTCCGGCGGCGCGCCCGCGAGCTCGCCCCGCAGCTGCCCGGCGTGACCGACCTGCTGGACAAGGTCGCGGAGGGCATCGCGGTCGAGGGCATGGAGTCGCTGACCCCGGCTCTGGTCGGCGACGGCATGGAGCCGCTGCTCGACGTCCTGCCCAAGGGCACGCATGTGCTCCTCTGCGACCCGGAGCGGGTCCGCGCCCGGGCGCACGACCTGATCGCCACCAGCGCCGAGTTCCTCGAGGCGAGCTGGGCCAACGCGGCGGCGGGCAACGTCGTGCCGGTCGACCTGGAGGGCGTGCTTGGTGCCGCGTCGTTCTGGTCCATGGCCGACGTCCGGGAGCACGCTCTCGCCACCGGGACGCCCTGGTGGAGCGTCGGCCCGTTCGCCGCCGACACCGAGATCGCGGCGCAGGACGAGACGGACGCGACGACGCTCGCTCTCGACGCCCGCGAGGTGGACGTCTACCGCGGCGACACCGGACGTGCGCTGGAGGACGTCGAGCACTGGCTCGCCGACGGCTGGCGCGTCGTCGTGGTGACCGAGGGGCACGGCCTGGCCAAGCGCGTCGTCGAGGTGATGGGAGAGCGCGAGCTCGCCGCCCGGCTGGTCGAGACGCTCGACGCCGCCCCGGAGCCGTCGGTGGTCCACGTGGGCACGGGCAACCTCGGCCGCGGGTTCCTCAGCCCTGGGCTTCGACTGGCCGTCCTCACCGAGTCGGACATCACCGGGACGTCCGGTGGCAGCACGACGCGTGACATGCGCCGGATGCCGTCCCGACGGCGCAACATGGTCGACCCGCTGCAGCTGCGGCCGGGCGACTTCGTGGTCCACGAGCAGCACGGCGTCGGGCGCTTCGTCGAGATGATGCAGCGCACGGTGGGCGGTTCGACGCGCGAGTACCTCGTCATCGAGTACGCGGCCAGCAAGCGCGGCCACCCCGGCGACCGGTTGTTCGTGCCGAGCGACGCACTCGACCAGGTGACCCGGTACGTCGGTGGTGAGGCGCCGACCCTGAACAAGCTCGGCGGCGCGGACTGGGCGCGCACCAAGGGTCGCGCCCGCAAGGCGGTCCGGCAGATCGCCGGCGAGCTGATCCGGCTGTACTCGGCGCGGATGGCCTCGCCGGGCCACGCGTTCGGCCCGGACACGCCGTGGCAACGGGAGCTCGAGGACGCCTTCGCCTACGTCGAGACGCCGGACCAGCTGTCGAGCATCGACGAGGTCAAGCGCGACATGGAGCTCTCGGTGCCGATGGACCGGCTGATCTGCGGCGACGTCGGATACGGCAAGACCGAGATCGCGGTGCGGGCCGCCTTCAAGGCGGTGCAGGACGGCAAACAGGTGGCAGTGCTCGTCCCCACCACGCTCCTGGTGCAGCAGCACCTGCAGACCTTCTCCGAGCGGTACGCCAACTTCCCGGTCATCGTGAAGGCCTTGTCCCGCTTCCAGTCCGCCAAGGAGGCCGACGCGGTCAAGGCCGGCATCCGCGACGGGAGCATCGACGTCGTCATCGGCACCCACCGGCTGCTGACCGCGGAGGTCCGGTTCAAGGACCTCGGCCTGATCATCGTCGACGAGGAGCAGCGCTTCGGCGTCGAGCACAAGGAGCAGCTCAAGGCGATGCGCACCGCGGTGGACGTGCTGGCCATGAGCGCGACGCCGATCCCGCGCACGCTGGAGATGGCAGTGACCGGCATCCGGGAGATGTCGACGCTCGCCACCCCACCCGAGGAGCGCCACCCCGTGCTGACCTTCGTCGGTGGGTACGACGAGAAGCAGATCGCCGCGGCGATCCGGCGCGAGCTGCTGCGTGAGGGACAGGTCTTCTACGTGCATAACAGGGTCAGCTCGATCGAGCGGGCGGCGAGTCGGCTGCGTGAGCTGGTCCCCGAGGCGCGGATCGCGACGGCGCACGGGCAGATGGGCGAGCACCGCCTAGAGCAGGTGGTGATGGACTTCTGGGACAAGAAGTTCGACGTCCTGGTGTGCACGACGATCGTCGAGACCGGTCTGGACATCAGCAACGCCAACACGCTCATCCTCGAGGGCGCGGAGAACTTCGGCCTGTCGCAGCTGCACCAGCTGCGCGGCCGAGTTGGTCGAGGGCGGGAGCGGGCGTACGCGTATTTCCTGTACCCCCCGGAGAAGCCGCTCACCGAGACCGCTCACGACCGGCTGCAGACCATCGCGCAGCACACCGACCTGGGGTCGGGGATGGCCGTCGCGATGAAGGACCTGGAGATCCGCGGAGCCGGCAACCTCCTCGGCGGCGAGCAGTCCGGGCACATCGAGGGCGTCGGCTTCGACCTGTACATCCGGCTGGTGGGGGAGGCGGTGGCCGAGTACCGCGGCGACGCCGAGGCGGTGCCCGCGGAGATGAAGGTGGAGCTGCCGGTCGACGCGCACCTTCCGCACGAGTACGTGCCGGGGGAGCGGCTGCGGCTGGAGGCGTACAAGAAGCTGGCCGACGCCGAGGACGCCGCGGCGGTCGACGCCGTCCGCGCCGAGCTGGTCGACCGGTACGGCGAGCCGCCGACGCCGGTCGAGAACCTGCTCGAGGTCGCCCGGCTCCGCGCCCTGGCCCGCCGGGCCGGACTCACCGAGATCGCCGCGCAGGGCAAGAGCGTCCGGTTCGCCCCGGTGCAGCTTCGCGAGAGCCAGCAGCTGCGCCTGACCCGTCTGTACCCGGGCAGCACGGTGAAGCCGGCCGTCCGTACGATCCTCGTGCCGGCGCCGACGACGGCGCGCATCGGCGGTCGACCGCTCCGCGACGCGGACGTCCTACGCTGGGCCCGCGACCTCGTCGAGGCGGTGCTGCTGGACAGCGTCGCGGACGCTGCGCGGGTGGCGACGAGCCGGTGAGGCAGGGACGACTTGGAGGAGTCTGCGTGAAGCACGCCACGACGGCGGGGACCCCGCGTCGGACCCGGGCCGGTGTGGTGGCGGCGGTCGCCGCGGTAGCGCTCGCGCTCGGCGCCTGCAGCCCGCGCGAGGCCGGAGCCGCCGCCGTGTACGGCGACGAGCGGATCACCACCGACCAGGTCACGCAGGCCGTGCAGGGCATCAAGCAGGGCAACCCGGAGATTGCCCAGACCCCGGGCCTGGAGCAGACCGTGCTCTTCTACCTGCTCGTGGCGCCGTTCCTGCTGCCCGCGGCGGAGCGGGCCGGGGCCGGCGTCTCGGACAGCGAGGCCGCCAGCCAGCTGCTGCCCAAGGCCACCAACCCCGATCCGCAGGCGCTGCGTGTGCTGCGGACCTTCCTGGCGCTGCAGAAGCTGCAGCAGGGCGGCGCGACGCCGGTCCTGCAGCAGGTGCAGCGGCAGATCCAGACCGCCGGGGTCCGAGTCAACCCGCGGTTCGGGCGCCTGGACACCTCGCGGCTGGAGATCGTCCAGCGCCAGCCGAACTGGCTGGTCCGCACGCCGACGCCCACGGCCACCGAGACTCCTCCGCCCGCGGCTCCCTGACGCGCTGGAGCGCCCGCGGTGACCGCACCCGGCTCCCTGGTCCTGCTGCTCACCTCGCCGCGCGTGGCGCCGGGGCTGCTGAGCCGCGCGGCCTGGCAGGTGGTCGAGGCGGCGGACGCGGTGTGCTGCGCCGATCTCGGCGACCCGCAGCCGCAGGCGCTCGTCGAGGCGGGGATCGCCGTCGAGCCGCTCCCCGCTGGGGGCACCGCTGTCTCAAACCTCCCGTCCGCGGTCGCCGCCCTGGCCCGCGAGCTGGTGCACCGGGCCGCCACGTCGCGGTTGGTCTGGGTCGGCTCATCGGACGGCGACCCGGGGCTGACCGACGCCCTGGCCGCCGAGCTGTCCCGGGTGGCCGGCACGCAGGACCCGCCGGAGGTCGAGGTACTCGTCGGCAGCCACGACGTCCCGGGTGCGCGCCTGCTGGACGTCGTCGCCGTGATGGACCGGCTCCGCTCGCCCGGCGGCTGCCCGTGGGACGCCGAGCAGACCCACCAGAGCCTGGTGCCGTACCTGCTGGAGGAGGCGCACGAGGCGGCGGAGGCGCTGGAGGCCGGTGACCGGGCGGCAGCGCGCGAGGAGCTGGGGGACGTCCTGCTGCAGGTCGTCTTCCACGCCCGCGTGGCCGCCGAGGACCAGCGCGCCCCGTTCGACGTCGACGACGTCGCGGCCGACCTGGTCGCCAAGCTGGTGCGCCGCCACCCGCACGTCTTCGACCCGGACCACGAGGGCGTTGCGGACGCGGACGGCGTGCAGGTCGGCTGGGACGCCATCAAGGCGGCGGAGAAGGGCCGGGCCAGCGTCCTGGACGGCATCCCCGCCGCGCTCCCCGCGCTGGCCCGCGCCGACAAGGTGGTCGGCCGCCTCGACCGCGCCGGGCTGTCCGCCGCGACGGCCGCGCCCCTCGGCGACCCGCTCGCCGACGACCTGCTGACCCTGGTCCGGCGCGCCCGCGAGCAGGGCCGGGACGCCGAGGGAGCGCTGCGCTCCGGCGTCCGGGCGCTGGAGGAGCGGGCCCGCGCCGCCGAGCTCGCCGCGGCGGGCGAGTCCGGGACGGAAGCAGAGCCCGGGACGGCCGAGTCCGGGACGGCAGCCGGATCGGCGACCGCCGAGCCCTGGAAAGCCGAGTCCGAGACGGCAGCCGATGAGTGACGACGACGCCGGGCTGTGGGCGGCCGCGGAGACGACCCAGCGGTTCCGCCGCACTGCGCGCGCCGCTCTGGACGTGCTGCTGGAGCACGACCCGGCCGGCGCGACGGCGCTCGGCGACCACCGCTTCGACGACCGGCTGGCCGACTGGTCCCCGGAGGCCGTGGACGCCCAGCTGCGCGACCTCTCCGACGCCACGGGCGCGCTGGACGACCTGGACGACACCGCCCTCGACCCCGAGGACGCCGTCGACCTCGAGCTGCTGCGGACCCGGCTCACCGCGAGGCAGTGGACGCTCGCCGAGCTGGCCGAGCACCGCCGCGACCCGCTGCTGACGCTCCCGGGTGACGCGATCTACCCGCTGGTGGCCCGCGACACCGGCGACCCGGACGAACGGGCGCGGGCCCTGGCGGCGCGGCTGGGGGCGGTCCCCGCCGCCCTGGAGCAGGCCCGCGGCCTGCTGGGTCCGATGCCGCGCGTCCACGTCGAGACGGCTGCGCTGCAGGCGGACGGCGCGGTGGCGCTGCTCGGCGACCCGGTGGAGTCCCTGCTGGAACGAGCCCCCGGCCGGCGCGGCGAGGTCGACGCCGCCCGGAACCAGGCCGCTCGAGCGCTGCGTGAGCACGCCGCCTGGCTGCGTGACCGGGCCGACGACGCCGACGCCGACCCGCGACTGGGGGCCCAGGCCTTCGCCGCGCGGCTGTGGTACGCGCTCGACACCGAGACCTCGCCGGACGCGCTCCTGGACCGGGCCGAGAGCGACCTGATGGCGGTCGAGGACCAGCTCGCGGACCTCGCCGCCCGGCTGGCACCCCGGCTGGGCGTGACGGCGGATCCGGCGGACCACGTGCGGGCGGTGCTCGACGCCCTGGCCGACTCGGCGCCGGTGCGCGGCGACGACGTCCTCGCCCGCTGCCGTACGCACCTGGCGTCCCTGACCGACCTGGTGCGGCAGCACGGCCTGGTCAGCCTGCCGGACGACCCGGTCGACGTGATCGAGATGCCGGAGGTGCGCCGGGGCGTGGCGGTGGCCTACTGCGACGCCCCGGGAGGGCTGGAGCCGAAGCCGCCGGGCGGGCAGCCGCCGCCCACGTTCCTGGCCGTCGCGCCGGCGCCCGGAAGCTGGTCGCCGGACCGCGTGGTGTCGTTCTACCGCGAGTACAACGACCACATGCTGCGCGACCTCACGGTGCACGAGGCGATGCCAGGCCACGTGCTGCAGCTGGCCCACGCGCGGCGCTTCCGCGGCTCGACGCCGGTCCGTGCCGCCCTGCGCAGCGGGTCCTTCGTCGAGGGCTGGGCCGTGTACGCCGAGCAGCTGGTGGCCGACGTCTGCGAGGCGGCCGCCCCCGAGGACCTCTCCGCGCTCGCCCTGCGGGCCCAGCAGCTCAAGATGCGCCTGCGCACCACGATCAACACGGTGCTGGACGTCCGGGTGCACACCCGTCGGATGACCGAGGCCGAGGCGATGACGCTGATGACGCAGCGGGGCCACCAGGAGCCCGGCGAGGCCGCCGGCAAGTGGCGGCGGGCACTGCTGACGAGCGCCCAGCTGTCGACGTACTACGTCGGCGCCTCGGAGGTCTCGGCGCTCGCCGCCGGCCTGCGGGCGGCACGCCCGCCGAGCCCGGTCCGGACGGTGCATGACGAGCTGCTGTCGCACGGCTCGCCGTCCCCGCGACTGTTGCGCGCGCTGCTCGGCCTGGCACGGTCCTGAGTCCCAGCCGCGTGCCCGACTCGACGCCGATCGCGCCTGCGCTGGCCGCTGGTCGAGCCGTCGGGGACGATCGGTCCATGCACATGCTGAAGCGTTTCGCCGTCACCATCGTCGGGGTCGCCCTGCTGGCCGTGGGGGCCGCCATGATGGTGCTGCCTGGGCCCGGCATCCTGCTGATCGTCGCCGGCCTCGCCGTGCTGGCGACGGAGTACGTGTGGGCCCGCACCCTGCTGAAGAAGGCCCGCAAGCAGGCGGAGGCGGTGCAGGAGGCCGCCGTGGCCAGCCCCGTGCGCACGACCGGCAGCCTGCTTTTCGCGGTCGGCCTCGTGGCGGTCGGCGTGCTGATGCTTCTGGTCAACGACGTGTCGTGGCCGGTCCTGGAGTCTCTCCTGGACAAGATCTGGAGCCCGGTCACCGGAGGGATCCTGGTGATCACGGGACTGATCCTGCTGACGACCACGGTGCTGACCGTGCGTGCAGCGAGGGGTGAGGCCACGACGTACACGGACACCCGGCGCACGGGCGGCTCGTCGGTCTACCGTCCGGCCTCCGAGCGCTGAACCGGCGGCTGGGGGCGCGCCGCGACGACTCCGGCGGGGGCGTGCGGCTAGGCTCGCGGGCGGACCAATCCGGCGAACCCCACCGACCGAGGAGCAGCACCGTGGCCAGCATCGAGGCAGTCGGCGCCCGCGAGATCCTGGACTCGCGCGGCAACCCCACCGTCGAGGTGGAGGTGGCGCTGGACGACGGCACGATCGCCCGCGCGGCCGTGCCCTCCGGCGCGTCGACCGGCGCGTTCGAGGCGGTCGAGCGGCGGGACGGCGACGCCAAGCGCTACGGCGGCAAGGGAGTGCAGAAGGCCGTCGCCGCGGTCCTCGACGACCTCGGGCCCGCGCTGCTCGGCTTCGAGGCCTCGGAGCAGCGGCTGGTCGACCAGGCGATGCTCGACCTGGACGGCACGGAGAACAAGGGCAAGGTCGGCGCGAACGCCATTCTCGGGGTCTCCCTCGCGGTCGCCCGGGCCGCGGCCGAGTCCGCCAGCCTGCCGCTGTTCCGGTACGTCGGCGGGCCCAACGCGCACCTGCTGCCGGTGCCGATGATGAACATCATCAACGGCGGCGCGCACGCCGACAGTGGCGTCGACGTCCAGGAGTTCATGATCGCGCCGATCGGCGCCGAGACCTTCGGCGAGGCGCTGCGCTGGGGCGCCGAGACGTACCAGGCGCTGAAGAGCGTGCTCAAGCAGCGCGGGCTCGCGACCGGGCTCGGCGACGAGGGCGGCTTCGCGCCCGACCTGCCGGCCACCAAGGACGCGCTCGACCTGATCGGCGAGGCGGTCGGCAAGGCCGGCTTCACGCTCGGCAGCGACATCGCGCTGGCGCTCGACGTCGCGGCGACGGAGTTCTACAACGACGGCGTCTACAGGTTCGAGCGCAACGAGCGCTCGGCCGACTGGATGGCCGGTTTCTACGAGGGCCTGCTCGGCGAGTACCCGCTGGTCTCGATCGAGGACCCGCTGGCCGAGGACGACTGGGACGGCTGGTCCGCCATCACGGCGGCGATCGGCGACCGCGTGCAGCTCGTCGGCGACGACCTGTTCGTCACCAACCCCACCCGCCTGCAGCGCGGCATCGAGGCCCGCAGCGCGAACGCCCTACTGGTGAAGGTCAACCAGATCGGCTCGCTCACCGAGACGCTCGACGCCGTGGACCTCGCGCATCGCAATGGTTTCCGCTGCATGATGAGCCACCGCTCCGGTGAGACCGAGGACACGACCATCGCGGACCTGGCGGTGGCGACGAACTGCGGCCAGATCAAGACCGGCGCGCCGGCCCGCAGCGAGCGGGTGGCGAAGTACAACCAGCTGCTGCGCATCGAGGAGGAGCTGGACGACGCCGCCCGCTACGCCGGCCGCTCCACCTTCCCGCGCTTCACGGCCTGAGGCGTGGTCGCGGGACGCCGGCCGGCGAGCCGGGGGCAGGGGTCCGATCGGCGCAGCGGGTCGGGCGCCGGTGCCGGCGCCCGCCCCGGTGCCGGCACACGGCCCGCTCCGGCCGTCGCCGGGCGCCCGTCCCGGCCGGCTCCCGCGCCCCGGCCGACGCGCACGCGCCGGCTGGTGGTGCTGGGCGGCGTGCTCGTCGTCCTGGCCGTCCTGCTGGCGCCGGCCCTGCGGTCGTACGTCGGGCAGCGTCAGGACATTGCGGCGCTCG
>Ga0126311_10000564_pt1 | contig 17417 bp, 18 predicted proteins | sample Plot61_FD_92539 | JGI IMG/M metagenome (GOLD analysis project Ga0126311, IMG submission 92539) | Serpentine soil microbial communities from UC McLaughlin Reserve, CA, USA - Plot61 | ecosystem: Environmental > Terrestrial > Soil > Grasslands | place: USA: UC McLaughlin Reserve, Lake County... | reverse complement strand
CCACTTTTATGTTCAACGCAAACGATCCGTCTTCGTGTTCACGGACCAACAAACCGCGCCGCTCTAGCGCGGCGATATGTTTTGCGATCGTCGCGCGTGACTTAACTCCAAACTGTCGCGCGATCTGTGCGTAAGATGGAATGTAACCGTGACGTTCCTGGAACCGGGTGATGTAATCGAGAATCTCTTTTTGTCGCTGCGTTCGTGGGAGCATTTCGTTCAGGAGTTCCCGATTGGGGTTGCCCGCTTGTAGTTTAAGAGATCAGATCAGCCGCTAAGGGTGACGAAGCATTCTAGGTCGCGCTCGTGAATGCGTCAAGCGTTTGTTGTGATCAATTTCAGCGAATCGAATAACGCACGAGTGTGCGCGGAAAGATTCGAACCGACGGCGGCATTTGTGCAAACGTCATCGGCTTCGCTTTCAACAGTTCGTCGGCTTTCTTTCCACCATAAATGGCTTCGTTGAGATCGTTGTCAGGAGTGATCACGGCTCCTTTCAAAGCAGCACCGATAAACGCGCCCTTGCTTCGTGAGTAAGAGATAATACCGGCATCGAGACGCGGGTTCGTCGATGCCGCAGCCTCACGCCCAACTGGACCAGCAGCAATACCAACTTCACCGCCGAGTTCAAACTTATCTTTGAGCAGACCATTGAGACCGCTCTCATTCATGATGAGCAAAACGTAGTCGGTTTTCTGCGCGCCGATCTGAGGTCCAAAACTTCCGCCGCCAAGATTGAAAAACGCCGGCGGACTCCAACCGCCTTTAACGCGACGACTAATCACGCCCTGGCCACCACGTCCACCAACAAGGAACGCCGCTTTGATCACTCCGGGGAAGACGGCGATCGCTTCGGCAGTGTCGAGTAGTTCCTGCGGTATGGCTTTGTCTTTGACGTTCATGATCTCGGTGAAAGTTTTGGCCGCATCACTCGAGTGGCGCGCTGCGTCCTGTGTGCGCGACTTCTGAGCCGGAGCTATGAGTGAGGAAAGAATGAAGATCGCGATAAGAACGGTTGCACAATAAAAACGAACCGACGACATCAATGAATCCACCTTCCTTATCCGAAACTTGTAGTCAGATAGTAACGTCAAGAAACAATCCGATACAAACACAATTGAATCGAGCGCGGCATAAGCGGCCTTGAATGTAAACGTCCCTTGCAAAGTGGTTACAATTTTGTGTCCGGGTTGACAACTTTTTGTCGGCTGTAGTAAAAAGTCGCGACCTTTGAATCGAACCCCTCCCAAAAGTTCATTACGAAGGACTATCGCACCTCGCAAATGCGATCAATTTTTTGCCCGACTCAGTTGTGCCACACAGTAAGTCTGCCCAGGCCCGATTAAGACCTCACAGTATTCAATAGAAGTAAATGGTGAATAGGGTGCTCTTCACCCGTACTCATCATTCGATATGGACTAGGGATAAGTATCTCCCCTGGGTGCTGCCTTGGATAAAAGAGTAGAAAAAATCATTCAGATGATGCGCGAAGACGTTCGTGGTGAACTGTCTCTTACCGACTTCGCGCAATCCGTTAACCTCTCTGTCTGGCGTCTTTGTCACATCTTCAAATCGGATGTCGGCATGCCTCCGATCCGCTACCTGCGATTGTTGCGGATGGAACGCGCGAAGGGCCTGTTGGAGTCGAGCTTTCTCAGCGTCAAAGAGATTGCTTACCAGGTTGGTTTGAACGACGAGAGTCATTTCGTACGCGATTTCAAATCAACTTATGGTTATTCTCCAGCGCTCTATCGATCGCGCTTCAGGAGCAATGGTACCGAAGAGCGAAACGGAAACGGAATGGACCACGGCGAGCAAAGTAAACTTCGACAACAACTCGCGCGCATCGCAAAACAGTCAGTGCTGCCTTCGTTACATGTATTGATCTACGTGTTCTCCTACATGAATTGAAAGATGGTCCATGTTTGCAAAAAGCTCAAAAATTCAGCTCGGAGCAAAATCCGCTAACGAACAACAAGATACGCCAAGCAAGAAGTCTTGCTGTTCAAAAACTGAGAGCGTAATCTTTCGCACGATTCAGCACACAAGTGAGTTTTTTCCATCAATCGATTCGTTTTAGTCAAACTGACGTTACTCAACAGGTTTCAGCAGAAGCCCTCGCCTTTCAAACTGATCGCCTTTGTCGGGAAGTTAGATCAGGATTCGGGAGCTGCATAGCGACACTCTTCGGATAAAGGTCAAAACCACCAGCAAGGGTTTTAGATTTGAGGCCAACCTACAACGGCTGAAAGGAGATTCTATGCCTAAAGACAAGGCAAAAAACCGGCCGGAAATCGAAAGTACAACTGAAGGCACAATCAGTAGAAGAAATGTGCTCAAGATAGGAGCAGCAGCCGGGGCCGCAAGTGTTTTGGCCCCAAACATGTTCACTACGAACGAGGCACTGGGTTTTCAGGGAATTCCCGAGCCACCGGTACGTTGCGTTAATACCGTTCCAGCAACCCCGAGTCCAGCACATCATCCCTTTGTGGATGAATTCCTGGCTCCGTTTCCTGAGATTGACCGTCCTCTGAGTCCACCGCCCACTGAGTTTCCTAATTTGGGTGCGGGTGAAGCCGACCGAGCGCCCCATCAGCGCTGGGCCCAGTTCGCTCCGGCCCATTTTACCTACGAAATGTCAGCTCAGGTCGGTCTCCATAAGTTCCATTCGGATTACTCGCCCACATACATCTGGGGCTTCAACGGAAAGTATCCAGCCCCAGCTTTGTTGCAAAGGTACGGCAAATCCACCATTGTCCGTTTCAGAAACAACTTACCGGTAAGTACCACGACGTTTGGCAGGAATGAGATCACGATCCACCTGCACAACGGGCACCATGGTTCAGAGAGCGATGGTTTCGCGGGCGACTGGTTTTCAACAGGGTTCTGGAAAGACAATCATTACCCAAATTGCTACGCGGGCCTCGACGCTTTTGGCGGGAGCCCAGGTGGTAACGGGCCCGGTGACCCGAGGGAGAAGATGGGTTCCTTCTGGTTCCATGATCACCGCGCAGAGTTCACGCTCAACAACAACGTTCTGGGCCTGAACGGCATGTACATCGTCTATGACTCGACGGATCCAGGCCATGAACACCCAAGCAATGGTTCGCTGCAACTGCCGGGATATTACGGTGTCACAGACTTTCCTTTGATACTTACCGACAAGAGGTTCTGTGCCCCTGATCCCACCACCGGCCGCACTGAAATGGTCAACGCAGCCGGCGGCGACAAGTGGGTCGTCAACGGAAAGATTCAGCCATATATGAACGTCAGACGGCGAAAGTATCGGTTCCGCATCCTCAATACTGGACCAACACAGACTTATGACCTTACCTTGATCAAACCGGATGGCTCAGTCGGGACGATTGTTGTTATCGCTACCGACGCCAACTTCCTCGAGCATCCGATTCCGGTGGACGCGGGCACCAACGCGGGCAACAGCAACAGCAACACGGCGCCGATTGTGCCGGGTGGACTCCGGGTGAGCGTCGCCGAGCGCTGGGACATTATTATTGACTTCGCGCAGTTCCAGAACGGCTCCAAAGTCTACCTCAAAGAAAACAGACCGATGTCTGTCGGTTTCCCCTCACCGGATCCACTGCCATCAGGCTTGAACATCGGAAATGTCCTGATGCAGTTCAGGGTTGGGAATACGGAACCATGGTTCCCGGCCGATACACCACCCATTCCAGCAACCCTCTGCACGTATCCAGACTTGCCGGCGACGGACAACACCTGGGAGTGGCAGTTCACCCTTGAGGCGGGGAGATTCAGGGTCAAGAGACCAGGGGATACGATTGGTTGCACATTCGATCCGGACCACTCGGCTCACTGTATTCTTAGAGGAACCACTGAAGAGTGGCTCTTGAATAACAACATAGCCTCCGGCTGGACGCACCCGGTACACATTCACTTCGAAGAGTTTCGCACCCTGGAGCGATATGTAAACGGCGTCCTGGTGGGCAAACTCAACGACCCCACCCTTCCTCTGCATCCGCTCTTCACGGGAAGAAAAGACGTAAGTCGGCTGGAGGCCGGACAAGGTGCATTGATCAAGATGCAGTTCCGAGACTTCAACGGCAGGTATCTGATCCACTGCCACAACATGGCCCACGAAGATAACTTTATGATGGTGCGCTGGGATATTTGTCCCGACCAGGCGAGCCTGAATGATTGCTTGGCAAATCAGCAAATCTGTCACGCAGAATTGGAAGCCAAAGAACGGTTTAGTGAGGAGGTGGCGTAATGCAAAGAAGAGATCTGCTAACCAGAGTATTTGAGCCGCATCCGGCATCACCGGGAGCTGCGCGGTACACAAACGCCGTTCTCCGGACGCAAAACAACGAAGCGGTTAAGTTCTATGACGATCTAATCAGAGGCAAACAGTGTGTGATCAATTTCATGTACGCTGAATGTCACGGCTCCTGTCCAGCGGTCACTCAGACGCTGAAAACTATCTACCGGGAGCTCAAAGATCGCATGGGCAAAGACCTCTTCTTTTACTCAATTACTATCAAACCCGAAGACGACACGCCGGCCGCGCTGAAACACTACGCGGAAATGCGTAACGTCGATCTGCCAGGTTGGTATTTCCTTACCGGAGATTCCTACGACCTTAAGACTATTCGCTACAGGTTGTTCAATATGGACCATCCGGGGTTGGATTCTGATCTCGCCCTGCACAGCGGCTACTTGCGGATTATTAACGACGCAAGAAACTCCTGGGGGATGGCTCAGGCGTTCGCCAGCAACAAGAATATCCTGACAAGGATAGCGTGGCAGGATCCGCCGAAGTCATACGCGGAAAGGGTGGCCCTGGTCCGCGCCCGGCAGGCCGTGATCAACGAAGAAGTCAAGAAGTACGGCTATCGCAGGGGCGGTATGAACGTATGAACTAGGTTTACCCAGTTCGACATCAGGCCGCAAAGTTAGCCAGACGGTCGAAATCAGGGATCAGGAGTAGAAGTTGCTCGCGCGTCTTCCTACTCCTGGTCCCACCAAACAAGCACGGTAAGGACGTGATATGAAACTAACTGCCATAATCTCGCTATTGGCTCTTACGCTTCTGGGTACAACTGGAGCGGCTTTGGCCCAACAGGAAAAACCGGCTTCAGCTCAGGAAAAACCATCTCCAAGACCGGCGCCACGGCCCACCCCGGCCGGGGAACCAGCTTTTGGACAGGAAAAACAGGAATGCCCTTGCGATATCGTTGGAACCTGGAAAGCGCAAATCTCGAAAACTGAAGCGCGTTTTTACGAGTTCGACGGTGAGGGCGTGGTCAAAGTGTTTCAAATTTCCGGCGATGCCAAACCTCGTGAGATCGCAACTGCAAAGTACGAATTCGTCGAGGAACCGATCGTCGAGAAATCAGCTGCTCCTGACCGGAAGGCTCCTGAAAAACAGATCTCTTTCACGGCAACCGGCAAGAACCGGATTTTCGGCCGGACCAATACGACTATGAAGGTCGTTAGTTATGACGACTCCTCCCTGACGTGCCAGATACCTGGCATGGCACAAACAGTCAGGTGGACGAGAGTAGATCCGGATCGTTATTTCCTCATTCTTGTCGCGCGTCAGAATGAGTTCTACGACAACAGCGGGTCAGCGTTTCCAATGGTTATTAAGTTAGCCGGAGGCGTTCCGAAAATTGACGCTGCGGGTACTTATATCGACCATGGAAGAATGAGTTTCGGCGCCGTTCCACCCGAGACTTACAAAGACTATTTGAGAGAAGCGCGCAACGGTTCGGAGGTAATTCTGCGGCTGGAAATCAACTCTCGGCAGTATGAAAGAGCTTTGAAAATTGTGCAGGAGTGGCAGCGACGCGCGAGAGAGAATGCACTGTTGTATCAACATGAGAGTCCATTTTCTTTCAATAACATTGTGCTCGTGAGGGCTGTTACAGAGACGCTGAACGTTTGCCAGAATGATTTCGATCTGTACAAACTCGACTACGTTTATCCCAGGGACTGGATCAGCAACGATTATGGCCCCGAATTTATTCCGTTTTTCTTCTTCAAGGAACTAAGACGGCGGAATGAAGCCCGACACATTGAGTACAAAAAGTTTCAGGAACTCGTGCCGTTGCCGAATCTGGCGAGCCGGTAAGGACATGACAGCTCATATAGGTCCTCCAGGACATATATGAGGTGAAAAAGAACTGGTTATGAAAAAGATTCTTGTCTCTTTCGTTCTGCTGTTGGCTGGATTTGGTTTCCCACAGTTGCTGCGCGCACAAACTCCCACGATGCCTGACGATAAACAGGCGGCGCAGCCGCGGAAACGTGGTGGAATTTTCACCCTGTACGCCTTGGATCCCTTGGCCCGCAACGTCTGTTTTAGTGACGGGAAAGAAGGGATGGCGTTTGTCAACAACCAATGGGAAAACCGTTGCAGCGATCTGAGCTACAGTCTGGCAAGTAACGGCAGTCTTGTTACGGGTATTGAACTTAATCGAGTGGGAGCTATTGTCGATCTCGGCACAGCCGACGATCTCCGCACGCGGTACGACTTCGACGATGCAGAGAGAGGTGGCGTAGGTTTCGCTTCATTACGTCGTGAGGGTGACAAGATCATGGTCCTCCAGGACAACAGCACCCCGGCCAAGCTAACCTGGCAACCGTTGAGGGAGGCCTCCCAACTTGCCGAAGTTAAGTCATCCGCCAATGCGCCGATTCACCTAGGTCACATCTACCTGGTGCGGATTGCAGATACGAGAGACAAGAATTTTCAACAGTTCGTCAAGCTCATGGTAATTGCGTATCGTCCTGAAGAAGCGGTGACGCTGCGATGGGAGTTGCTCTAGTTTCATGCGGCTAATTCCAGCGACAGCGTTTCGGTAAGGAATTCAACAAGATGCTTCCACTCAGACGGAAGCATGATAACAGGATCATTTCCATCATGAAGGAGAGCAGGTATGCCATTTCAATCAATCAGCGGTGCAACCGGTGCAGTCTGCACGAAGAGTGGTCTTTACAAGGCGACTGACAGAAGAGCGCAGTACGTTGAATTGTATACGGTAGGCGAGGCCTTCCGGAACTTCCCGGGGGGAAAGGGTACCAAGAGCACAACCTGGTACCTCATAACGGGCAGCTCTGCGACCGCGGTTAGCAATACCGACGGCAGCGGCACTGTCACATCACCAGATGACGGTGGTTTCACATCCGTCGTGGTATCCCCTGGCGCAGCGTAAGAAACACGACCGCACTACCAGTGCGGGGGCACTATCAGCACTCTTCCTGCTTGCGTAAGATGAGGCGTGAGCAGGAAGAGCCACATCCAAGTTATTGAGTGCAAGGGGTGAAATGAAATTTGTGCGCTTTCTAATTGTCGCGGCATTGCTTCTGAGCGCGACCAGCATGTATCCTGTGGCTGTCAACGCAGCGCAGAAGGAACATTCGGCCCACTCCAAACCTGCCAGGTTCCACTACGTTTGTCCCATGCACGAGGACGTGACCTCGAAAAAACCCGGGCTCTGTCCGAAGTGCAAAATGAAATTAGTTAGAACGCCCGTGCCTGCGAAGCCGAGCGATTAGGTTTAATTGCTATGGTGGCGAAGAAGTTCATAAACCACAAACAGTTCTCGAGAGCCGCGTTGTGCTTTCTGTGCTTCTTTGTAGCTCTTTCATTTGCCGCTCCGCTGTTGCCGGTTGCCAATGCATCGTCCGACACGATGCCGTGTTGCGCAGGCAAAGCGGGGCACTGTGATTCGGGTATCACGCCGAAACGGGTTCCTCCACCTACCTCGGAGCCAATGTGCGGCCTGAAGGACGCGACGATGGAGGATGATGGCATCACCATCGTCGCTGAACCCGCTCACACTCAACACTCACACAGCCGTCATGCTGAAGCTTCCTCATCGGATCCTGCTGCTGAATCTGCATCGTTAAGTCAGCCCTGTCACATGGACTGCGGTGCGTGTGCCACAGCATCTTCTCGACAACAAAAGCGTGAACGAGGCGTGGTCCTTTCAGGTGCTGACCGGACACAATCGCTGACGACGCTGTTGCAATTCGAGAGTCAACCGCTCTCCTTTTCATCGAACAAAGACTGGGACCCGATCAGTCCCAGAGGCCCGCCAAACTCCAGCCAGTCACTTTAAATCCAAAATCTACCTGGATGAGGTCAATACCACCTGCGATAGCGGGTGGGGTCGACTGTATTTAACGGAGTAAGTTCGATGAAGCCCCATATCTATCTTTCCTGCATCTGCCTGATGCTGCTGCTTAGCGGTGTCGGCCGGGCGCAGCACAACGTCACTTCAGCAACGCTTAGCGGTCGCATTGAGGACGCGAGCGGAGCGGTTGTGAGCGGCGCCAGCGTCACGGCCACACACCACGAAACCAATCAACAACTGACAACCAGCAGCGACTTCGAAGGTCGCTACCGATTCCCTTACCTGCGCACGGGCGACTACGATCTGAAAGTCGACGCCGACGGCTTCTCCACTGTAACCCGACAATTGACCGTTTCAGTGGGCCAGGCAATCGATCTCCCGATCAAACTGGATGTCGCCGGCGTTTCGGCCGAAGTGAACATTGGCACAGACGTGCCGATTGTCGAAACTGTACGCACGCAAATCACCGAGACGATCAGACCGCGGGAGATCAACGAGTTGCCGTTGAATGGCCGCAACTATCTCGATCTCGCCCTGCTGATTCCGGGAGTGTCACCAACAAACACCGGCAGCAACCAGCGCTTTGCTGAAACCTCGGCGGTACCGGGGCAAGGCATTTCGATAGCCGGCCAGCGCAATCTTTACAACAGCTTCATCGTTGACGGCGTCTCGGCAAACGACGATGCCGCGGATTTAACCGGCACGTATTACAGCGAGGAAGTTATCGATCAGTTTCAGGTAGTGACTTCCGGAGGTATTGCCGAGTTTGGCCGTGCTTCCGGTGGCGTGGTGAATATTCTGACTCGGTCAGGTACGAACGATTGGCGTGGCGGCTTATACGGTTTTCTGCGGAACCAGCGCTTCGACGCGCGCAATCCCCTCGCTCCGACTAAGGATCTTCTGACCCAGGCACAATACGGGTTCACTCTCGGTGGCCCACTGCGCCGCGATCGTACGTTCTTCTTTACTAACTTTGAACAGACGCGTCGTAATTACTCGGCGGTGTTGACGATCGCGCCTGCCGCAGTCACTACGATCAATGATCGATTGCGCGCTTCTAATTACAGCGGCCCACTCGTGAACACAGGCGTCGTTCCGGCGAGCTTCGACACCACTAACTTCTTCACGCGCATCGATCACAGTATCAATACACACAATCAACTCAGCGGGCGCTACAGTCTGTATCACATCGACGCCGTCAATTCGCGCAACGTCGGCGGGCTAAATGCAGTCAGCCGCGGCACGGGCTTGAGTGATACCGATCAAACTGTCGTGGTCAGCAACGTCACGACGCTCAGCACGCGCACGCTGAACGAGGCGCGCTTTCAGTTCACCAACAGCAGACTCGATGCGCCGGTCAATGATGAACTTGGACCAGCAATCAATATCGCAGGCGTGGCCAATTTCGGCACTGCGACGTTCTCGCCCCTCGCGCGCGACATCAACCTGTTCGAAGCGGTTGACAACGTCTCAACTCAGCGCGGCGATCATTCGCTGAAATTCGGCGGAAATTTTCTCTACAACCGTCTCAACATCATCTTTCCTGGCGCGGTGCAGGGTGTTTATTCCTTCACCTCGCTGAACAATTTCCTGACTGGAAACTATCTCAATTACCAGCAGGCGTTCGGCGCGCCGGGCCAGTTGCAGTCGAATCCAAACTTTGGCGTGTTTGCTCAGGACGAGTGGAGAGTGAGCCCGAGCCTGACGCTAAACGCCGGCTTGCGCTACGACGCTCAGCTTCTGCCCGATCCGATTGAGACTGACACCAACAACTTCTCGCCGCGCGTGGGGATCGTCTACGCACCCGGAGACCGGAAGACAGTCGTGCGTGCGACCCTCGGTATTTACTACGATCGCATTCCGCTGCGGGCCACCTCGAACGCACTCCAACGCGACGGCTCAAAATTTTTAGTCGTGCAGTTGTCACCAACACAACCGGGCGCACCCGTGTTTCCGAACGTGCTGGCTGTTCAACCCGCAACGCTCCCGACAAAACCAAACATTACGCGCATCGATCCGAACATCGAAACGAGTTACAGCGAACAAGCAAACGTGCAGATCGAACGCGAACTGCCCGGCAATGCGGTGGTCTCGATTGGATACCTGCACCTCCGCGGCTATCACGTGATCCTTTCGCGAAACGTCAACGTGCCAACCGTTCCTGCTTCGGCAGGAGTGCCCAATCTCGGTCGTCCCGATCCGAACTGGGGCAACATCTCGCGCTTCGAAGGTTCCGGGAATTCGTGGTACGACGGCATGGTGGTTTCATTCAATAAACGCGCCGCACGATGGGCGAACGTGCGCGTGTCGTATACGCTTTCGAAAGCTATCGACGATGCCGGCAACTTTTTCTTCTCGAGCGTCCAGGATAATTTCAACATCCGCGACGATCGTGGTCTTTCTGATAACGATCAGCGACATCGACTCGTTGTCAGTGGGTCGCTCGACGCACCGACACAAGCGCAGGCGAACGGTTTCGAGCGTGCGCTACGTGGTTTTCAGTTCGGTTACATCTTCACTTACGCATCGCAACTGCCGTTCAACGTGCTGCTCGGAAGTGATCGCAACTTCGACACGAACAACAACGACCGGCCTGTTGGCGTGGGAAGAAATACGGGTCGCGGATTTAATTTCTCGTCTCTGGACCTGCGTTTGAGTCGTAAGTTCCACCTGACGGAACGAGTTGACTTGCAACTTCTGGCGGAAGGCTTCAACATTCTGAACCACGCTAACTATGGCATTCCAAACAACACCTTCGGCACAGGCGTGACGCCGCTGCCGGCGTTTGGACGGCCAACAGCGGCTTTCGATCCCCGTCAGTTTCAGTTTGGGATGAAAGTGAGTTTTTAATAGAGAAATGAACCGGCTGGTAACACTAACACTTCTCGGAACACTACTGCTGTTCGCGGGATGTAAACATCTTTCGACTCGCGGCGCGGAAACGAACAAAACCGCGCCACAACCAATTCAAATCTCGGCAAACGGAGTTGACGCTGCTGAACCGTCCACGGCTTCGGCGCCGGACGGAACTTTCTACGTCGCCTGGGTCAATCACGACGCCAAACAGGCTGACGTGATGATTGCTCGCTTCAACGGCGAGGGCGCGCAGCAGGGGCCGGGTGTTCGAGTCAATCGCCAAGCAGGCGCCGCGACTGCATGGCGCGGTGATCAACCGAGCGTTGCCGTGGCTCCGGATGGCGCGGTGTACGTATTGTGGACCGCGCGTGTCGAAGCGAAGGACAAGCAGGGTACAGACGTTTACCTGTCAGTCTCAAACGATGGCGGGCAAAGCTTTACGAGTGAAGTGAAAGTAAACGACGACAAGGTTCCGAACGCGCACGGCATGCACTCGCTTGCAGTTGCGAAAGACGGGCGAATCTATGCAGCGTGGCTCGACGAGCGTAATGTTCATCAGCCAAAGCCGTCAACGAAAGCTGAAGGCCATCATATGGAGAGCAATCGTGATGTTTACCTGAGCTACTCGACGGATGGTGGCCGCACTTTTTCCGCGAATCGAAAAGTCGCGACGGAGGCGTGCCCGTGTTGTAAGACGGCGCTGGCTGTTGCCGCGGATGGAACGTTGTATGCAGGCTGGCGGCAGGTGTTGCCCGGTAGTTTTCGTCACATCGCCGTGGCTGCTTCCAACGACGCCGGAACGACTTTCTCGCAACCGATGATCGTTAGTGACGACAATTGGGTGCTACATGGCTGCCCTGTGTCTGGACCATCGCTTTCGGTCGATCGCGCGTCAGGAAATTTGAAAGTGGTTTGGTATGCAGCCGGCGAAGGAAACGCGCCGGGAGTTTACTTCGCGGAATCGAGTGACAAGGGTCGCAGTTTCTCCGCGCGACAGTTGTTGTCGCAGGAGACAGTGAAAGGCACACCGGTGTTGACTGCGAACTTTGCTGTCTGGCAAGGAACGGATCGAATCGAAACGAGGCTGCGTCCACTCGGCAATGCAAGCTCAGCGCTCAGCGTAGCAGCAAACGCCGAACTCCCGACCGCGACCTACGCCAACGACAAATTATTCATCGCCTACATCACAACACAACAGCAGAAGCGAAGCATTTGGCTCGTGCGTGCCGGGATGTGATACAAAAACAGAATGTCCAAATCGATAATCGCTTGTTTGGCGCTCATGCTGCCGGCAGCATGCGGCGGAAACAAAGCGCCTGTAACTCAATCCAGCACTCAAACACCTTCCGGACCGGCGGCCGCGGTGCAGTCAAATTCGTATCATGGTGTTGGAGTCGTGAAGAGTCTGAACCCGAAGGCTCCCGCCATCGAGATCGATCACGGAGACATCGAGGGCCTGATGCCCGCGATGCAAATGGAGTTTCCGGTGACAGACGCGAGCATGTTGAACGGCATCGCCGTCAACGACCGCATCGACTTCACCGTGGAAAACGGCACCGAGATGAAGGTCACCGCGATCAAAAAAAAGAATAGGTCCTAATTCTGATAGGACCTATTCGTGATCTTTACTGCTTCTGCAAACTCGCCAGCGCCGCCAGCACTTCGTCGCTGTGCCCGCCCGGCTTCACTTTCTCAAACACCTTCGCGATCTTGCCCTGCGGATCGATGATAAACGTATTGCGCGCCGAGAGCTTCGCGCCGTTGTACTCCATGATCGAACCGTATTGCTCTGAGACCTTCGCATCGCTGTCGGAAAGCAGTTTGAAATTCAAACCTTCCTTCGCGCAGAAGTCCTTATGCGAATCCGCAGTGTCGACGCTGACACCGAGAATCACGGCGTGAGCCGCATCATACTTCGCGAGGTCGCGCTGGAAGTTGCGAGCTTCAAGAGTACAGCCGCTGGTGAAATCCTTCGGATAAAAATAGAGCACCACCCACTTGCCTTTGAAATCACCCAGACTTACCTGCTTGCCTTCGTTAGTGGTCAGATTAAAAACCGGCGCCGCCGCTCCCACTGCCGGCAGTTCATTGACTGCGCTGACGCGGTTGCAAGCCAGCACGGCTACAAGTGCGAACACGAAAAGAAAAGCGTACTTACCCATTTACAAACCTCCGTACTTATTTTGAAAACTGAGCCACGATCGTCTCGCGAATTTGAGCCGGCGTCAGCTTCTGTTCCTTCTCCAGTTTCAACGCCAGCAACGCTTCGTTAACGCAGACAGCACAGTGCGCTGCGTGATCGTCTTCGAAACAACTGTAAAGACTCTTGTGGCCAAAACCTTTGTCGCAGTGACAGTAACAAGGCAACTGCGCAATCGTCACCGGTATCTCTCGCACCGCGCGGTACGCGTCACGAGTGATACCGGCAAATTTCTCGGGCGCCAATGTTGGTCCAAGTGATGACCTGCTCGGCGCTACTTCGAAATGCGCCGGCATAGTTTGAGCGCTCGCACCCGTTGCATGATCGTGCGGCGCCGCCGGATGACTCGACGAGTCATGAGCCGCGGTTGAATCCGCAGGGGAGTTACGTGAACTTACCATCAACACTGCCGCCAGCATCAGCAAAACAACGCCGCCAACTAATAGCCAGTTTTTCTTCATAAAGACTTACTCCTAAAAAAACTCAGTGCGTTCCATGCATTCCGCCCATGCTCATCGGCGCGGGTCGTAATCTAAAGAAAAGTTTCCACGAAACCGGATGCGATCCATAAATCGGGTCGAGAATCGACGGCTTCGAATAGAACGTAACATCGCTGCCAATCGCCAGCGATGTCTTATCCGTATTCCAGATATCACGCGCGCCGCCGGCCGTGTAAGCGCCGATGCGAAACGACGGATGATCGTCCGTAATACCCAGACTTAACCGATCAGCCGCACGCAGAAGCTGGTTTTTATCCGCCAGTTCGAGTCGCGTGTAGAGATAGTTTCGATCGAGAAACTTCAAAGTGGATTCTGCCACATATCCGTTCAGGTTAAAAATATCTCCACTGTGACTTTCATGATTGCGGCCCCAGATCAAACTCGAGGCCCAGTTGCCGCGTTCTACGCGTCTGTTATAACTGATCGACGCAGTCGTGCGACGCACGTCGCCGGGTTCAAACGCTTCGGGATTTCTGAGAAACCCGTGACTTACCTGCATGGACCAGTTGCTGTTCGGCGCAAACTGAAGTCGCGCGGAACGTGAGTTCCACGGATGGGCTTCGAAGTTGTAGCGGTTCTCGTCGGGTTCACGGCCGTTGAAAACTGAGCCTTCGAGCTTGAACCAGCGATAACTAAACCCCGTGGTGACTACACCGAAACTGATGTGACTCGAATCCTGCAAATGATGCGACAACGGCGCTGACGTGTTTTCGGAAGCTGACGCGCGATGCAAGAAAGCATTTGGTCCGAGTGCGGGTTCGCCGGGATAACCTGCGTACACAAACCAACTCGCGCGTTCGCCAACGGGCACGGTGTAACTCGCACTCAGTTCCATGAACAGGTCGTGTGGATGCTGGCGATCGATCAATGGTTCGCCCTTGTACGTTTCCCCCGTCTGGAACAGCAAAGGTGAACCGCCGGGAGGAAAAGTAAAAGGCTCGCCGCTCAGCATAGCGCGCAGCTCGAGAGTTCCCGGACCAACGCGTCGCACTGCGGCCGGCATGAACCAGTTTGCGGATTCAAACTTGGTTACGCCTCGCGGTCCACCCTGGCGATTCACGCCCGCGACGAAGTTGTAGTGAAACATCAGCAGCCACTCGCCGGATTGCTTGTGCATCATCGGCATCGGTGTCGTCGCCGGCTGCCATGACGTTCCGGATCCCATTCGGCCCATCGGCACGAGGTTTGACTCGCTCTGCCCGAGGCGAAGGAACATCTGATCGTCGTGCATTACGAAGACGCCGTGGTCCATGTGACCGTGGTCGTTCATGTCTGCCTGGTCGGCAGGCATTTGCGGACTCGGCGCGGGCGAGGCTGCCGGTTTTGGCGGCATCTGATGGCCCTCGTGTTGCGCGTAAGCGAGTTGACCCACCGCGGCGAAAATCAACGCCGCACATAGTAAAACTGTTCTCATCTTTGAAGCTCTTCGATGATTCTTTGTAGGGGCGGCCACAGAGGGCCGCCCCTACAAATTAACCTTTACTGCTTGTTTTTATCCCTGACGTCCTTCGACTTCGCCTTGCAGCAATCGCCTTTATGGCCTTTCATGTCGTGCTTCATGTCTTTCATGTCGTGTTTCATCGTGCCGTCCGCTTTCATGTCCATGTCGCACGAATCCGCACAACAACTACAGCACTCATGGTCATCTGCATGATTCATGTCTTTCTTCTTCATCTTGCATGAATCACCTTTGCAGCAATCCGGCTTTGCAGCCTCAGTCGTTGCCGCGCCATCTTCTTTCATCTGGCACGAATCGCCGCTGCAACAGCACGAGTCCATCGCACAACAGGCTTCAGCCTTCTTCTTCTGATCGCCTTGCGAGGGGGTCTGGGCCACGCCTGCTGCAAACGCCAACAGCAACAGCCCAAGGAGCATGACAAGGATAGTAATCTTTCGGGGTTTCATTTTAGTTCTCCTGTTTCTAAAGATTTATGCATGACGTGCGCGAGGCACACGCCTGTTGCTCAAAACGAATTACGAGCAGGCAGATCTCTAGATCAGGAAAACACAACAACGAAGGTGGGTAGGGCCACGATTAGGCAGGAACGAGACAACAGAGATGTTGTCAGCGCGTGCAGTTTGTTTCTCGAAACGCGGTAACACAGCTACGGGAGTGCGTGCGGGATCCGACGCATGCGTGCTGCTCTTCGAAGTCGCCGCCGTTGCGTTCACTGCCAGCGGACAATCCTTCATCATGTCGCGTGGTCCCGGAGCGAACGACGGCAATCCGACGGGCTGTCTCAATTTGCGAACGACTTGTTTCTTTGTTTTTTTCGCCGCGCAACAATGATGCGATTCCGCCGAGTGACAGCTTTCACCGGCTTCGATTGTCGGAACAGAATCCTCATCGACAGCGGCAGCCATCGCGCTGTTGCTGCACCCGAAAAGGCAACCACCGGCCATCCAGATCGAAACACTTATGGCCAGCAGCAAGCGTACTAATTTGTTCGAGAGGAACAAACTCATCGTTAATCGAAGTCTACTCCTGGCCACTAAAAGGTACAAGCCATCCGGCAATCTTTTGTGCCTTTTGTGGCGCACTTCCGTAACGGTTCACTTGCTAGCCTTGAAACATCGGGAGAAATATAAATATGAGTATCGATAAAAACAAAATTACAACCCAGGATGAATTAGACGAACCGGCGCCGATGGACCAGGCAGACGAACGCGCAGAAGCTGAGATGAAAAAACTCGAAGGAAAGGCAAAGAAAGACGTCGCGGAGGGATTACGAAATCAGGATGGCGGTGAAGAAGAGGACCATAATGGAACTTAACCCTCTTCCTTCAACGCTTGTTCCAACGCGTCCTTTAACTGAGTCGGGGTGGTTTCAGGATTGAAACCGATAAACCTGCGAATCACGCGACCATCGCGCGCGATGATGAAACTCTGCGGGATGCTCGTGCGACCCTGCATCATTATCTGTGCCACTTCAGGCTTGGCCCAGCCGATCTGATAATCGACATTGAACTCGCGCACAAACTCGCTGACGCTTCTCGCCGAAGCATCCGGATTTTCGGTTGAGAGTCCGATCATCTCCACGCCACGACTCTGAAACTCCTTGTTCAGTCGCACCAGTTCGGGAGTTTCCATCCGGCATGGACCACACCAGGTGGCCCAAAGATTCACGAGCAAAACTTTTCCTGAATAGTTGCCGAGCTTGATGGGCTCGCCGCTCGCGGCCCGGTTCTCCGCCTCGAGGACCTGCCGCGGTAATGTGTTTGCGCGATTTGCGGTAATCTTGGTAGGCGCATCGTTCGAGTTACAACTCGACACTCCAATGGCGACGAGCAGTCCAAAAGCGATTATGGTAGTGACGAGCCGCAGCGGCGTCCAAAATCTAATTTTACTGACTTCGTTTTTTCTTGCTGACATTACTTAATTCACTTCTTTTTGCCGAACCTGAATGAATCGAGAATTACAGGCGCCTGGCCTCTTACACCGACGTCTTCAACTGACGATAACTCACCCGCGAGATTTGTACAAAACATGATCAAGGTTGCGCCGGTAGTGTCGCCCTCTTTCCCGGTCGGCAGAAAGATGACGCGCCCCCATAAATTGAGATCGCCACGCTCAGTTCCCGTCGAAAGTGCCTCCCAGCGAAATTCGTAAGCATCCATCGAGTTTACCTTCGTTGGACCTTCGGACACTTTCTTATAGTCGGGAATGTTCTTCGCCCACGACTTGCTGATGAACTCGGCCACACGCTCGGGAAAGCTCGGCATATCGCCAGCAAACGTGCCGGT
>Ga0126311_10000562_pt1 | contig 17434 bp, 18 predicted proteins | sample Plot61_FD_92539 | JGI IMG/M metagenome (GOLD analysis project Ga0126311, IMG submission 92539) | Serpentine soil microbial communities from UC McLaughlin Reserve, CA, USA - Plot61 | ecosystem: Environmental > Terrestrial > Soil > Grasslands | place: USA: UC McLaughlin Reserve, Lake County... | reverse complement strand
TCGCGGCGCCCACGCCTAGAACCGCAGGCACGAACACGGCGCTGATTCTGTCGGCGAGGCGCTGGATGGGGGCCCTGGACCCCTGAGCTTCTTCGACCATCCGCATGATCTGGTGAAGGGCAGTATCCTCGCCGACCTTCGTCGCAGCGAATCGGAACGACCCGGAAGCATTCATGCTCGCCCCTATCACCTCGTCACCCACGCGCCTGGTGACGGGCATGGACTCGCCCGTGATCATGGACTCATCCACCGCCGATTCGCCGGAAACGATCCGGCCGTCAACGGGGATCTTCTCCCCAGGCCTGACGACCACGATATCCCCGATCTGTACGTCCTCGACGGCCACGTCGACTTCTTCACCATCCCGCACGACACGCGCCGTCCTGGCCTGTAGCCCGGCGAGCTTCTCGATCGCCTCGTTGGTACGACCCTTGGCCCGCGCCTCCAGAAGTCGCCCCAGTAGGATCAGGGTGATGATGAGCACCGAGGTGTCGAAGTACACGTCGGCCCTGCCGGCCGCGAAGAGCCCGGGCGCAAGGGTGGCTACCGCGCTGTAGAGGTAGGCGGCGCTCGTGCCCATGACCACCAGCGTGTTCATGTCGGCCTGCCCATGTACGAGGGCCCCCCATGCGCCGCGGTAGAACCGCCGCCCGGCCCAGAACTGCACCGGCGTGGCGAGCACGAGAAGCAGAACCCTGAGCCACATCATCGGGATCGGCGGCTCGAGTCCGAGCATCATAGGCAAACTACCAACGAGTATGGGCACAGTAAGCACCGACGCGAGGAGGAAATCCGCCCTGAGCTTCCTGTACTCGCGCCCGCGGTGATCCTCTGCCGAGGACCGCTCCCCCCCGACCACTCCGTAGCCAGCCCCCTCGACAGCCTTCTCCAAATTCCGCGGCTCCACACTACCCCCGAGGTAGGTGACCGTGGCCCTCTCATTGGCAAGATTTACGTTCGCTTCCAGGACACCGGGCACCTTACCGAGGGCCCGCTCGACCCGTCCCACGCAGCCAGCGCACATCATGCCCGTCACGCCAAAGGTCGTCTCGCGCACGTCGGCGTCGTAGCCAGCCCCCCGAATAGCCTCGACTATCTCGACCGGGCTCGTGGCCGACGGGTCGTATGCTACGGTTGCCTTCTCAGCGGCGAAGTTCACGCTAGCCTCCGCGACCCCCTCCTGCTCGGAGAGCGCTCGTTCGACCCGCCGCACGCAGGACGCACAACTCATCCCGGTCACCGGGCTCGTGACCTGCGCAAACTTCTTCGCGTTGGTAGTCTCCACACCAGGCTCCTGGCCTTCTCCATAGTGTCCACTGTATACTATACCCCCCTACCCTATGTTTCAAACTCGAGAGCAGCGTCATCCTGTTGGCCCGGGAGCGTCTTGACACGGACGAGATGCAAAGCTTATTTTGAATGCATGAATGTCCATAGACTGTCGGCGGAGGCCCTGCTGAGGCCCCGTGGCATCTTCCGGTCGCATGGGTGAGGCCGCTACCTGGCAGCGGCGCGTCGAGGGGTTCGTCCTGGATCAGATCGGTCACTCTCCCGCGCGGGTATTGGAGGTAGGATGCGGGAACGGAGAGTTGGCAGTCGTCCTCGACCGCGCCGGCTACTCCGTTACCGCCATCGACCCAAGGGCTCCCGAGGGCCAGATCTTCCGGCGTGTCGGGATAGAGGAGTTCGCCGAGCCCGGACCGTTCGACCATGTAGTGGCGATCCTGTCGCTGCACCACGTAGATAACATCGGTGGTGCCCTGAACAAGATGTCCAACCTGCTCCGATCGGGAGGAACCCTCATCGTAGTCGAGTTCGCCTGGGACCGTATCGACGTTAAGACGGCCGAGTGGGCAAGGGCGCGCCTCCCCGCCTCGGGGAGACACTCGTGGCTGGAGCGTTGGTGTCGTAGGAGCGCGCCCCACGGAGGCGACGAACCGGGTCACCCCCATGTCGAGACCCACGTCTCGGAGTGGGCAAACGAAGAAGGGCTACACCCCTCCGCCCGGATGCTCGAGGAGATCGGACGTCGCTTCGCCCGGCGATCCTTCGCATGGTGGCCGTACCTATACTCTGATCTCGACGACACCTCGCAAACTGACGAGCTGGCGGCAATAGAGTCGGGAGAGATCAACGCCACGAGCTTTTGCTATGTAGGCGCCGTCGCATCGGAAGGGAGAGTTTCCCCGCGCTAAAGTGAATTGCTGAGGGATAGATTCTCTGCAATTCGCGCGATCAGCGATCAGCTTTTTGATCTTGCTGAAGGCTGGCAGCTTGCAAAGGGGTTGACCCCCTTTGCACACTGCCTTAGATGAAGGGTCTGCGCAGCTTACGAATGGCCGCTCGATCTTACGGATGAGGAATAGCTCCGAAACGTGCTCAACCTCAAGATGGAACGATCTACGATGCAGTAGGAAAGTCGTAGTGACCTCAACGAATCGTGGCCGGTGTCTTGCTACTCTGCTTGTTCGCCGTTCAGGGCCGACTCGGGACGCAGCCACAACGAGACGTGGGCTGGCTGCATCGTCTGCCTGACCACCTCTACCAGGTCACCTCTCAACGCCTCCAGGTCCGTCTCGTCGCACAGCTTCATCGAAAACCCTTCGAGCGTCTTGGCCGCGTTATACTTCCTTCGATAGAAGCTGCGATCTATTAGCGACTGAATACGTTCCAGGGTACACCCCACGCATTTGATCGCCGGGCTACATCGTCTTGTTGAACAAACGCAGACCAAGATTCATCGCGGATTCATCGCCGCCTGCTAAGGATTGTGGGGCGCAGTTGCTGATGCTGCATATTGCCATAAGGTGCAAGGAAGGAAGCGTCATGAACGAGCAGAACGACGTGCAGATAGACATCGAGAGATTTGGCCCCGAACCCGAAACCATCGAGGAAGTGTCGCGAGCCGCATTCGAACACCCCTCCTTACAAGAGCATCTGGGCGAAACGCGAAACCGGATGCTTGGGTTAGAATTCCTCGAATCAACCATCGTGGGCAAAGCCGATGGCCCCGTGGTGCCCGAGCGCTACCGCGCCACGACCTACGACTACACCAACAACCGGGTGGTTCTAACCACCGGGCGTCTCGATGATCCGCGAGGATCGATCGAAGTCTCCGAGGCAGGTTACCAACCGCTACCAAATAGAGAAGAGTTCGACGAAGCCGTAGAGATCCTGGGTGAGCACCACGATCTCGGTCCTGCACTCCGCACGCAGCGTTTGGTTCCCTACCGCCCTATGCCTCCACTCGTAGACTCGAAACGGCCGGATGGGCGCGTGGAGCGAACCGTCGCTGTGGGTCTTCTCCCCCAAAGTAGCGAACTCCGGCACGAGATCGTTGGTGTGAACATGATCCACCGCACGGTATCTCGATTCGAGAGGCGGGCCCCCGAGAATACCCTGGCGGCCGCCGCTGCCTGTGGGTTACCCAATGCGGGCCAAAGCACCGCTTCTCGAAATACAGCCGGCCAGTACCAGGTTACCATCAACCGAGGCGGCACCACGCTCTGGAGTTTCCTCGTGATCCGACCCGCCGCATCCTCGGGGACAAACGGATCCGGGGTCGAGCTCCGCAATGTGATGTACCGTGGCAAACTCGTGCTCTACCAGGCCCATGCCCCGATACTCAACGTCCAGTACGATGGCAACGCCTGCGGCCCCTACCGCGACTGGCAGTTCGAGGAGGGCATGATCCAGGCGGATGGGACGGATGTCGCCCCGGGAATCCGCCGGTGCCCGACGCCAGCCCAGACCATCCTCGAATCCGGAACCGATGTGGGCAATTTCCTCGGTGTCGCGATATACCGCGACGGCCAGGAGGTCGTGGTGGTAAGCGAGATGGAAGCGGGCTGGTATCGGTACATCAGCCGCTGGCGCTTCCACGATGATGGAACCATCCGCCCGCGCTTCGGGTTCTCAGCCGTAGAGAGTTCGTGCGTCTGCGAGATCCACCACCACCACGTCTACTGGAGGTTCGACTTCGACATCGGCACCGCACAGAACAACGTAGTTCGCGAGTTCAACTCTCCACCCATTGTGGGTTCATCGAACTGGCACGCCTTCCAGTTCGAGGCCAGGCGGCTCCGGAACCCCAGACGCAGCAGGAGGTGGCAGGTCAGGAACTCCCAGACCGGCGACGCTTACGACCTGATCCCTGGCGCCAACGACGGCGTCGCTGACGATTTCGGGCGCGGTGATGTATGGATCCTGCGCTACAACGAGAACGAGATCGACGATGGTGTGGTCGCCATCGGACCGCCCTACGAAGCTGACATCGACCGCTTCGTCAACGGGGAGGAGGTTCGCAACCAGGACGTGGTGGTCTGGTACGGGGCACATTTCACCCACGACGTTCACGAGGATATCGGCCACGTCGTCGGTCCTGTTCTCCGACCTGTTGAGGGATGATGGGGTTCTTCGGGAGAAGAAGCGCTAAACGCTAAGCCGATCGAGAACAGACAAGCACGGACGACCACGGGCCGGGGTATCCTTTGGGGAATCCCGGCCCCAGTCTATGCCCGACCTCACTCGCACTACGGTCCAGGACATGGTCGAACGCGGACGTGTGTTGAAGTAGCAGGAACACCGCGCCGTCGAGCCTGGAACTCGGAGCTATGCGGATCGGTGGTTCCTGCCAACGCGGTTGGCTCTCCCTTACTCGGATGTACCAGGTGGCGGGGAGGACGCCACGGCGGTCTCGGTCGCCCCTTGCTCCGCGCGCCGGTAATCCCGTAGCTCGGTGATCAGTATGCGGATGATCTCGGCCACCGGGATCGCCAGCAAAGCTCCGGGGATGCCCAGTAGCTGACCGCCCACCAGCAGCGCGATCAGGATCACCAGCCCGTTGAGTTGTACGGCCTGGCTGTAGACCAACGGTTGGAGCAGGTTGCTCTCCACCTGCTGATAGACCAGTACGAACGCGAGCAGCACCAATGCCTTCCACGGCTCGACGAACAAGCCCACGATGACCAGCAGCACCCCGCCCAGCGTCGCGCCTACCAATGGTACGAGGTCGAGCACAGCGACAAGGAGCGCCAGCGGGGCGGCGTATGGCATACCGAGTAACAGCAGCACGACGAAGGTGGTGATGCCGCAGATAAAGCTGATGGCGAGGTTGCCCGTGACGTAGCCGCTGATCGCCCCGGCCGCTTGTCCCAGGATGCGCCTTACGAGGGGCTGGTGCCTCTCTGCGAAGAGTCCTACCCCCGCGTCGACGTACCGCTCGCTGCCAAGGATCAAGAAGAAGGTGAGCGTGAGGACCGTCGCCAACGCGGCGACGAACCCGGCGGCGCTTATGGCTATCTGTCCGGTGGCAGAGAAGAGGTTCCCTAGCGCCTCTCCGAACTCCTTCCTCAGATCGGAGAGTTCGACATCGATCCTCTGCACCAGTCCACCAAGGCCGTTATCCCTGGCAAGCCCCTTGATGTATTCCGTTGGCCCTTCGGGCGCCTGGGCCGCGGTGTTGACAAACTTGGTGAGACCGTTTATCTGGTCGACAAGCAGCGGCAGGAAGATCCCCACCACGAAGAGCAGTGCCACCACCAGTCCCAAGTAAATTAGCGCTATGGCGAGAGGGCGTTTGATCAGCCTGTGCCGCCGCTGGAGCCAGTTGACCGCCGGGTTGAGCACCGCAGCCAGGAAAAGGGAGATGACGAACCATCCGACGAAGGTACGGACCTGCCACAGGAGGAAGAGCCCGCCAAGTACGACTGCCGTGGTGAGCAAGGCGACGGCGACCGTGCGCACCACCTGCGAAGGCGGGGCTCCCGCCCAGCCGACGTCCCGGGCGGCCGGGTCCGCGCTCGGTTCCGCGGGCACCTCCGGAGATCTTGTCTGGGATCGTTCCCGCCGTTCTGTCTGAGAATCCTTCCGTGAAGACTTTTCCTCGTCCATACGTCTAGCTCCTGCGGTCTTCCTTTGCGCTGCTACTCTCTGGTCCGGCCGATAACCTGAGTCCCCGTGTTCCTTTCCTGCGTAAAGTTCGGCGACGCATACAAAAATCTTCGCCCTTCGCCGATACGTTTGCCTCACCCATCGGGTGATCTCCCCTAGGGGAATTTCCGAGCGAGGCGCGCCTCGCGTGGAGCTGTATCCGGACACGGGCATATTTTTCGAACTGCTCGAGCGCCAGGAGCGCAAACTCCGAAAGACCGGGCCTAGCAGGACTGCGTCGATGGACGGGCAGCTTACGGAGCGCAAGCTGGAAATGCTGCGACTCCTTGATGGATAGCTTCCCGTCTCGGAGCTCGGTAAGCTGCTCTACATGTCCCCGAGCACGATAAGGTTCCACGTCAAGTCCATCCACCGGGAACTCATCTATCCGCTTCCGAAAATCCCCTAGGGGAGATCACCCGATGGGTGAGGATAGCAGATCCTCCCTTGCCGTAAGTTGGGGCAACAAAGTGTGTGGCGGCGAACTCGTCACTGACTATCGGTAGGGGCAATTTTGGCGCCGGTAGGTATGTTCGTGGTCCATTCCGCCACAAACCACCTCCACAGAGAAGGAGATCTGATGTCGGGCAACGGAACCCTCAACGCGTTCGCCGCGTCCACCTTCGGGCACGACTTCGTGGTTATCCACAGCGAACTGGGGCGATACATCTACAAAAGCGGTGCGCAAATGACGAAGGTTCGGACGCTACTCGGGGTGCTGACCGTGCTTGTGCTAGTGGCGTCCGCTGCGGGATGCGGGTCGAGGGCCGACCAGACCGGGCAGGAGGCAAAAGAGAAGGTAGTCGCGAAGAAGCAAGACGTGCATAAGAGGGCCGAGGCCAAAAAGCAGGAGATAGAGAAAGAAGTCGAGTACGTGCAGAAGAAGGCCAAAAACCTCCAGCAGGAAGTGGAAGGTCTACAGCAGGAGGTGCATGACCTACAGAAGGAGATAAACGCTCATGAGCAGAAGGAACAGCAGCAACAGATAGACCAGCTGGAGAAGGCGCTAAATAAGTTGGAGAAGAAGGTCGAAGATTAACCTCGGCAGGACCACAGGCAAGTAAGATGTTCCCAATTTGGTGTCATCTCGCCAGGTCTCTGAGGAGATTCTAACCACTGTACCCTAATGCGCAAAAGCGGTAAGGCCCTGGAGATTTATGCAATCCGAAATAGATGTTGCTCGCCAGGTTTGCACACTTTCCGAATTCTAAGATACCCGCGTTTGGCGCATGCGGCGAACGGCCGCATTGATCTCGGCTCCCAACAGCACCACCGTCGCCGAGAGGTAGAGATAGACAAGCAGACCCACGGCCGTCCCGAGGCTGCCGTAGGTCAGACCGCGATCCGCAAAATACGACAGGTAAAACGAGAACCCCAGCGACGCGATCGGCCACGCGATCACGGCGAATATCGCGCCAGGCGTCGCGGACCAGAACGACCAGTCGGTGTCGGGGGCGAAACGGTAGACGATCGAAAGCACCGCAGCGAGCAGGAGGAGCGCTACCGGGAAGCGCAGCCATGCCCAGAGCGCCACCCACGCCTCGTCCAACCCCGCGAGCCCCGCGAACCATCCCGTCGCCCGCGATCCGATCAGCATGAGCCCACAGGCGAAGACAAAGGCGAGCGCGAGGAAGGGACCGAAGACCAGGGCGAAGGCGAACCGCTTCCCCCGCGAGCGCGTCTCCTCGAGACCGTAAGCGGCGTTCAAGGCCTCCGTCAGAGTGAAGGCTACTGCGGAGACCGACCACAAAGAGAGCACCATGCCGAAGGAGAGCAGGCCTCCTCCGGCCTGCTCGCGCGCCTGCTCGATCAGCGGCAGCAAGAATTCCGCCTGGGCCTTACCCTCTTGGGCCACGGGCTCTAGGGGCCCCGGGATCTGCTGCGGCGGCAAGCCCATGGCCGCGTCGATGAGCCGGTCGAAAGCCGCGTCGACGCTGAGCACCGCCAGCAACGCGAAGACCAGGATGATGAACGGGAAGAACCCGAAGAGGCCCCGATAGGACAGCTGCTCCGCGTAAGTCGCCATGCGATGCTCGAAGAAGCTTCTAACTGAGCGCTTGCCTACTTCGACGATCCCACGCACTATTGACACTGGGGATTGCTCCTGTACCGATGCCCCTCATGGGGGCCCTCCATCACACCTTTTTCTGCCCTATACTTTAAGGAACTCCCTACATACCTCGGCCAATTACTGTCTGGCCCGAAGGAGCACGAGCAGCCTCAGGACCGAAACGTAGATCCAGATCAGCGAAAGCATCAGCCCAAACGCGCCGTACCATCGCATGGACTGCGGGGCGCCCGCCGCCGACCTCTCGATAAAATCGAAATCGAGGGCGAGGTTCAGCGCACCCAGAATGACGATCAAGACGCTGATCCCGATGCCCAGCGGCGTTGGGGCGTACAGGAAGCGGAATTCCACCCCGAGCAACGACAGCAGCCACACTACCGCATAGAGCAGCGCGAACCCGCCCGTCGCCGCCATGACTCCCGTAGCGAATCTCGAGGTCACTTTGACGACGCGCAGGCTGTAGAGTAGGTACACTGCCAGGAACACGCACAGCGTGGCGAGGAGCGCCTGCGCGACTATCCCGTCGAATCTGAGGTCGTAGTAGCGCGAGGCGATGCCGAGGAGCGAACCCTCGCCCAAAGCATACAGGACGGAGGTGATCGGCGCGGCTCTGTAGGCGAACGCGCCCACGATGGCGACGACGAAAGTGAGCAAGAACGCGAGCCAAGTCCAGGCTGGGGTCAAGGCCTCTTCCCGTCCGCCGACGGTGACGATCTCTACCTGCGACCAGCCGAAGGCCGCGGATGCCACCACGATCATGAGCAGCACGCCGGCGATCGCGTAGGTGCCTGAGGCGGTCATGGCGCGGGGTTCGGCGCCGACCTCCTCGATACCACGCTGAAAGGAGCGTTCGTTGAGTGCCGGATTTTCGAGGGCCATTGTTCCTCCTGCTCCTCTAGGGCTTTACGGGGAGCGTGCTCCGTCGATTAGAGCGCAGCAGTTGGCTTCCTTTTTCGCTCTGATTGTTCGGTGAGAACCATTCACCCATCCTTGCGGCCATCTGGGTAACCCTTCGACTGCCACCACTGTCTGCGACGTTTCTCCGAGGTTAGGGCATGACAGGATGGTCTGTCTTCACCCACGAACGCATCTCCCCTAGGGGATTTACGGGTTCGCGGCCTAGTATCTCGGCCTCACTCGCACTACGGTCCAAGACATGGTCGAACGCGGGGTGATCAAGGCCGGGCGGTTCGCCGGCGCGATCCACATCCCTCGCCAGGAAGTGGAGCGCATCGAGGGCGAGACCGCCCCGTGAATACGCCGCGTTCCGAAGCGAGGCGGACCAATGTGAACTGTTACCTTACGCTGCCACCGAGCTCGGTTCTAAGATGTTAGTGAGGCTCCACGAAGGAGCCAAGCCGCATAAGAATCGTTCTGCTGCCAAAGGCGCTTCCAGATGAGCAAGGCTGGCCAAACCGAATCCGGAGAGAGATCCCTTCGAAAGACGCTTGCCTCGGGCATCCTGGCGCTGGTCGTAGCGATGGGCATCGGAAGGTTCGCCTACACACCCATCCTTCCCGCCATGCAGGCTACGTTCGGACTGAGCAACGGTATGAGCGGGGCCTTGGCTTCCAGCAACTACCTGGGTTACTTGGTCGGCGCTATCCTGGCCGCCGCTGTTCCCTCCGCGCGCAGACAAACCTTTTTGCTGCGAGCGAGTCTGATCTTAGTAGTGCTTACCACCTGCCTCGTGGCCCTTACTACTGAGTTCTGGGTGTGGATGGCGGTGCGTTTCGTAGCGGGAGTCGCCAGCGCAGGGGTCTTCGTATTCGCTTCCGGGGCCATCCTGGGCGTGTTGGCAAGTATGGACAAGCAGAAGCTTTCCGGCTGGCTTTATAGCGGTGTCGGGTTGGGAATCGCCATCTCCGGCGTCCTCGTCCTGGCCTTGAACAAGCTACTTCCGATGGGATACGTAGCAGGATGGCGGGCCGACTGGATCGGGATGGCGATCCTTGCCACCGTGCTACTTATCCCTTGCTGGGCCTGGATACCGAGAAGCGAAAATGAAGCGGCGAGGCCAAGAGCACGTCCAGAGAGTATTACATCCAGGGCGCGTGGGCGAGTTGTCCTTACTTATCTCTTGTTGCTAAGCGTTGCGTACTTCCTGGAAGGCACAGGTTACATCGTCAGCGGGACATTTCTGGTAAAGATCATCGAAGAGTTGCCGGGATTGGGAGGCTTCGGGACCAGCGCCTGGATCCTGGTAGGTTTGGCAGCCATACCCTCAACCGTGCTATGGGCGTGGGCGGCATCAAGGGCGGGATTCGTGGGAACACTCATCGTCGCTTACATCGTTCAGGCGATCGGAGTGGTCTTGCCCGTACTCTCTGGCACGGAGTGGGCGACGGCCCTTTCAGCGATCCTCTTCGGGGGCACCTTCATGGGCATCGTCGCGTTGACCATTACTTACGCCAGAGAGGTTGTACCGTCGCAGCAAGCTGCCAGGGCAATAGCCGTGCTCACGGCCGCCTTCGGGGTAGGCCAGGTCGTAGGACCTTTAATCGCCACCGTACTCGCGTCCGGGCCGAAAGATTTCGGGCCCTCGCTGGTGGCAGCTTCGAGCGCGTTGTTTGTGAGTGGACTCTTGATGGTGGCAGTAGGCAAGTGTGAGCAGCACCTGGAATAAGCTTACCTAGAAATGGCACCGATTGATGAAGCCCAAAATCAAGTCTGCTCGGAAAGCTCCTTAGCCTGTAGCCATCGATATTACCGTGGCCAAGATCGCGGTGTTGTAGAAAAAGGAGAGAATCTGGTGTCCGAGGGTTGCCTGGCGCATCGCAACGTTGGTTACGTCGACGTCGGAGACGGCAAAGCTCGTGCCGACCGTAAAGGCAAAATAGGCAAAGTCGCTCTGCTTGGGACTCTGCTCGCCAGGGAAGGCGAGCCCACCAGGGGATTCCTTGGATCGATAGTAGAGGTAAGCGTAGTGGAGAGCGTAAGAAGCGTGAAGTATTCCCCAGGCCGCGATCACTCCTAATGCGGCCATGAAAGCCAGAGATACGCCTCGTGCTGTTTCAAGGTCACGTACCTCGGGCGCCAGGCTGATTGCCAGCACCAGACTCACCAGGCTTACGAAGACGATAAAAAACAAAGAGCTCGTACGGCTGACCAAGAACAGTGCCTGCAACATCCGCAGGATCACCGAGCGCAGTATGGAAATGTGCGGGCGAGGTGGCCTTTGCTGGTCTAAGGCCCATCGACGGGTTTGCTCGGCGGACGATCGGGCGATCAGGAACAAGGTGAGCCCCAAATAGGTAACTGCCCAGAGAACCCAATAGCTCATCAGCCTGAAAGCCCAGACGTCCCAGGAACTCTTCAACCCGAGTCCTAGACCCATCGCCCATGGTCGCAGCGCATAGACGACGACAAGGGCAGTGAGGGCTGCTGTCAATATCCGCCCAAAATCTGTCAAAGCTTCCCCGCGCCGAAGCAGACTTCGGTAGTGCATAAAGGTGTAGCTTACAGCATCCTTATCGCGGTTGGTTTGCTAAACAGTAGCCGCGGTGCTCGAAGCATTCGCGTGAGGTGCAGTTGGCGCAACCCCTCGCGCCTGGTCTCGGCCCACCCCTCGTAGCGTTTTTCAGGCAAGAGCTCTCCGACGCACAGTTCGAGGGCCGCACGGTAGGCTGCAGGGTCTTTGGCGAGCCGGGCCGTCGCCGTCCGCACGAAGGCATCGACGTCCACCCACAGAGGACTATCCGGGCACAGCGCAAGCCACCCATCCTCCGAGGCCAGATAGCGATGACCCGAGTACGCGTTGAAGACCTCTCGGGCGGCGTGCAGGGCACTACGCAGGTTGTTGGACGCGGCACGCCTCCCGAGGTCCGGCCAGAGGAGATCCATCTGTTGTTCGCAAAACTATTCGAGCCTCGAAGAAGGCTAAAGATGCCCTTTCTCTATCGAGGACGACCTAGATGCTCTTTGGCGACGGAGGCTACCAGGGAATAGGTGGTGTCGACCATGTTGCCCACATACAATCCGCCTGCCTGGGTGAGCAACTGGTAGGCATCCCAACGATCGAAGCCGTATTCGTGCTCCAGCCAAAGGATCAGCTCGGTGTTCGCGATGCGGGCCGCGTCTTCCATGGGACGGGCGCTGCCGACCACCATGATCGCCTCCTCCGACTCGATGCGCGGCCACTCTATGGCTCGGGCTTTGATCACCTCGAAGACCACGGTCACTCTGGAGGTGATCTCCATGGCGACCCCACAGAGTTCTCCCTGCCCCTGCCTGGCGTGGCAATCACCGGTGTAGACGAGCGCGCCGGGATTCCATACTGGCAGGTGGACCGTGTTGCCCGGTTTGACGTCGGGCACGTCCATGTTGCCTCCGAAGGGACCAGGCGAGAGGGCGGTGATCGCTTCCAGGTCTGGTGCCACGGCCAGGGTTCCCAGGAATGGCTCCCAGGGCAGTGTCACACCGAGTTCCTCGTTGACCAGCTTTGTGCCGCCGTCTACGATATCCCAGATCCAGACCCTCTCGGGCAGCGGCTCCTGTAGCGTGCGGGTAAAAATTGTCGAGGTGAGGCCGCCGAAGTAGGGGATCAGGACGCTCACGGCGAAGCCACGTGTAGGCTCGATGCTCTCGATGCGAACGGTAAGGGTGTCGCCCGGTTCGGCTCCCTCCACGTAGATGGGCCCGGTCTGCGGATTGAGGAACTTGGCTGTGGCAAGGGCACGGCTAGGAAGGTCTTCCTTCCTGGTTATCCTGCTTTCGAAGGCATCATCGGTATGAATGGTCACCCGTTCTCCCGGCTTCACCCTTGCTATGGGCTCCCGATACGGGTTGAAGACGTAGCTGTAGTCGCGGGGCACTACCTCCACCGTGTGATCCTCGTTGGTCTGCATGTGCGATCCTCCTCGTGCTGTTCGCCCCTAACGATCCCCCATGTGCTTCGCACTGGCGTGGCTAGGTCTATAGTAGCGGTCTTTGGTGGCAGCGGTGATGGCAACGTGTAGCAGCGGACCGATGGTCATGGCTAGCATCGAGGCGTAGTATGTGGGATAGACGCCTATGATGCCCAAAGTTTCGATGGCGACCGCCACGCCTAAGGAAATGTCGGCGTTCGTCCTTGTGCTACGCGACGCATGCCATTACCAGCATACCCTCCGAAACCGTCAACGGTACAAGGTATGGTTCGCCATTGCGCCCGCACGCCGCATTGTCCATCTACCTGCGTGACTCCGTGCTCAGGATCAGCGTTACCGGCAATTCTAGGTCGTTGGGAATAAGGGCTAGGGGTAGAAAGAAGGAAGGCCGGGGCATGGTACCCCAGCCTCAAGTGCTGGTTCCTACTTCTCGTAAACGTTCTCCTCTATGATTGAGCGAAGCTGCTCGTCGGTGAACCCTTGCTCAGGGTGAACCTCGTCGGCGTGCTCGCGGGTTACTCTTAATAGTTCTTCGTCGTTGTCGGCCTCAAGATGGTGACCCTCTAACGGACACTCCATCGCTCGCATCTCTACATTCACCTCCCTTCCCTACGCTCCCCACCGAGGTGTTCACACCCATTGTAGCGAAAGATGCGTTGGTGGCGCCAATTCCGAGTATCCCTCACTAAGCATGCAAGCAATGTATGCTACGGACGCGAGGAGGGCTGGGTTCTGGCGCACGGTCAGCTCAGGCTACACGGACGGAGCGGAAACCTACAGCACCAGATGAGCCTGGCAGGCTAATATACGACACATGGTTGTCCCAATGAGCAGCACCCGTCCATGATGGATCTGAGTGGAGGGGCGCTGCTCGCCCTCGCGGGCTTTGCGGCCGGAGCCATCAACGCCGCCGCCGGGGGCGGCTCTCTAGTCACATTTCCCGCGCTGATCGCGGTCGGCTACCCGCCGCTGGTCGCCAACGTCACGAACAACGTCGCCGTCTCTCCCGGCTACGCCACGGCCGCCTGGGGCTACCGCGGGGAGCTCCGCGGCCAGCGTGGGCGGATCGCGCCGCTGGCCGCGGTCAGCGCGTTCGGCAGCATCGTGGGCGTCGGGCTGATCCTGGTCAGCTCGCCAAGCGCCTTCGAGGGCATCGTGCCGTTCCTCGTCCTCGCCGCCTGCGGGCTGTTGGCAGCCCAGCCCGCGATCGGACGCAGGATCGGAGATCGCACCGGGGAGGGAGGACGCCCCGGCGTCGGCGCGCTGGTGGGCCAAACGCTGGCGGCCGTCTACGGCGGCTACTTCGGCGCCGCCTTGGGCGTGGCCGTCCTGGCCCTCCTCGGCACTTTCTTCGACGACACGCTGCAGCGGCTGAACGCGCTCAAGGCGTTGCTCCAACTCGTGATCGGTGGCACAGCGGCGCTCGGTTTCGTCCTGCTGACGCCCGTGGCGTGGGGAGCCGCGGCCATCGTCGGACCCGCATCGCTCGCGGGAGGTTTGGTCGGAGCGCGCCTGGCCAAGCGGGTGAGCGACCGGGTACTGCGCGGCGGAATAGTGGCCTACGGGGTCGTCGCCGCCGTCTGGCTCTTCCTGCGGTAGAGACCTCCACCCTTCTTGCCTACCTGTGGAGCTACCCTGAGCTAATTGCTATTTCCTTCTTTGCTGAAGATGCGACTATCCACGAAGTGCTCTATGCGATCCTTTAAGGGCTCGAACAGCGCAGAGATCGCCAGCGCAGAGACGATCACACTCAGCCAGGACTCCTCCTGTTTGGTAACGATAAGTAAGAGTTCTTGCACCACTTCGCCGATGATCACGAATATCCCCGCGATCACCACTGTGAGAGCGCCGTAGACAAGGGTACGGTTTATGAGGAGATCTATGTCGTAGAGATGATGCCTGAGGATGGCGATGGCGATGGCCGCGTAGAGACCGAATAAGGCGACATTGCCGAGCAGGCTAACCAAGACGTCGGATAGGAAGAAGGTCAGCAGTATGTACACGCTGACGAAGGCCGCGGCGTAGGCAAACCATTTCAGCTGCTGGCGCTCCTCAAAGCCAGCACCGCGATAACGGGACACCAGCGAGAGCACCGAGATAACAATGGCACCGAGTAACACTAGCTCCCCACCGTAAAAGAGAATCCCGATCATCTCTCCAGTGGAGCCTTCCATGCCGATAGGGTTCATGAACTGCCTGGCCTCTATCCCGATGGGTTTCATGAACTGCCCGGCTGGCTCGGGGAGGTACGGAGCGAGAATGGCTAGCACTGTCCCTACCGCAACGGTGTTCCAGGCCAGTAACCTCCAGCGTCGAGACGGCAGTCGCCCATTGGGGAACACCAAGAAAAGAAACGGTGCAAGGCTGATAGTAATCACGTACCCCTCCGACACTCCCAACGAAGCTAGGGTACGAGGAGCGGGCAGCGATCCCGGCTCCACCAGAGCATAGGCAGCGTATACGGGAGCGAAAGTCGCAAGAGCGAAGCCTATGCCCAGGCCTAGCCACAACCATCCGTAGGGGTTCTCGGGCCGCCGCGAGGCGATGAGCCCTCCTAGTATCGGTGCGCCGAAGGCCAGGAGGACCTCGTTAGCCAGATAGGTCCATGGGTGCCAGCCAGTGGGCAGCGGGGCGGACCAGCCGAAGAAGACCACGAGCAGCCCAAGTGCCATGATCAACAGGCTCGCTGTGCACACCGACCAGGCAATGCAGGCGGCAGTGCGGCGGCTCATCCCACCGACTCCCCGATGCTCTTCCCTTGCGCTTTCTGGCACAACACCACTCTACAGGAGAACTGTCTCCAGAGCGTTACGAAGTCAACCGCTCAGCGAATCTCTTAGAATCCCGTAAAGCGGTAGTTCGGATTCACGTTCTACGAAGTTCGGATGCAGGACGCTATCGGAAACTCCCTAGGGAAATAACTTAGAAACTAGCTCATCCATGGGACGCTACCCCTGCGTATATACCGCTACGTTTACGCCACCTACTAGCACCGTAAAGGGGAGCAAGGGAGCTACATGACAGGGAGAAAACATATACACGCAGCTGCACGAGAAGGAGGGGTGCTGAGGCGCGAACGCTCGCAGGTCTTGCGCCAATTTGCGCTGGGTTTTGCGATAGTGGCCGCGCTTGCCATAGCGCTCGGAGCGACGCTCTCGGCCGCGCAAGCGGCGGGGCTCTTCAAGTTCACGCAGTACAGGGTTCCCACCGCCGACAGCGAGCCGAGACACATCACTGTGGGCTCCGACGGTAACCTCTGGTTTACCGAGGGCAACGAAATCTTTACGCCCGACTCCAACATGGGAGGGACTTTCCACCGCAACATCGGAAGGATCACCCCTACAGGCGAGATCACGGAGTTTCGCGTGGAAGACGACAAGTGCAACTGCTTACTAAACGACATTGTGCAGGGGCCGGGCGGCGTACTCTACTTCACCCACAACAATTCGGGCCTGGGACGCATAACGACGTCGGGAGTGGTTCTCGACGCCGTGGTTCCCGTGGACGAGCAGGGAGAAACGATCACGAACGCCCTGGGAAACGGCATCGCTGCACACGGCAACGACGTGTGGTTCACGGACTTCAACAACAACAGTGTCTGGCGCTACAATGTCATATCCGAAGAGTTCGATCGGTTCGAGGTGCCCACCCAGGGGGCTAATCCCTATGACGTGGCTGTTGCCCAAGACGGGACGGTGTGGTTCACCGAGTTCAACGCCAACCAGATAGGCAAGCTCGATCCGGCGACCGGCACCATCATCGAGACGCCCGTTCCTGGCGGTCCCAACGGTCCCCGACACATCGCCATCGCCTCAGACGGAAATGTGTGGTTCACCAAGCGCTTCGACAACACCGTCGGGCGCCTCGACCCTGCCACGAATGAGGTGACGGTGTTCCCCACCCCTAGTGCCGGTCCCGAGGACATCGCGGCTGCTCCCGACGGCAGTGTGTGGTTCACGCAGGCTAGGTTCGGCAACGTGGCTCGGATAACCGCTAACGGCGTGATCACGGAAGGAGGCAGAGCAGTCAAGGATGATCCGAACAGCGGACTCGACAGCGCCTTCGGGATCACGATTGGCCCTGATGGGCAGTCGGTGTGGTACACGAAGCCAGCAGATAACAAGATCGCCCGCCTGACGCCGAGGTAGGCACAGTACAGGGGCCGGGGTCACATGTGACCCCGGCCCGTTGTTTTGCCTCGATTCTCCCAATTGTTTAGAAGGTGGATTCTGTGAACTTCGCCTTGACGGAGTTCTCTGAAATTGGCTCCGAGATTCGGCTGGTGGCATCATGCTTGTGGGGGAAAGGTCTATCCCTCTATAGCTGAAGCCAGAGGAGGCCGAGAGCTAAGAGCTTCCGAGCATCACACTTCCAAGAGGTGCGGGGCATAGTGCTCTGGCGCGACATTAACGAAGCACATATCTGCCTGCACCGCCGTTCTCCAAACTTCAGGTGTAGGGGTTAGGGGTTTTGGAGCCCCAGCGGCCGATCGTTTCGCACGGCTGCCACCACCTCAACTATGGCTGCGCTGCTCGCTTGCGAGTCGCTCCGATCGTAGACCACAGAT
>Ga0126311_10000560_pt1 | contig 17444 bp, 20 predicted proteins | sample Plot61_FD_92539 | JGI IMG/M metagenome (GOLD analysis project Ga0126311, IMG submission 92539) | Serpentine soil microbial communities from UC McLaughlin Reserve, CA, USA - Plot61 | ecosystem: Environmental > Terrestrial > Soil > Grasslands | place: USA: UC McLaughlin Reserve, Lake County... | reverse complement strand
GAGTGGGCGGCGACGTAGGCGTAGCTGAAGTCGCGCGCGCGCAACGCGTGCAGGAGGACGAACGCCGCGACGGCCGTCGCGGCGAACGCTCCGAGGAGCGCGTTACGCGCCGACTCGTGGAGACGCCGGCGGCCGCCGTACCCCGCGAGAGCGCCCGCGCAGGCCGCGTAGAGGGCGAGTGCGAGGGCGAGGATCAGGGCGGCACGCCCGAGGTCGGCCACGGCGCGAGTGTAGCGGTCGCCGGACCCCGTTCTGCCATGATTAGCGGCCGGTTTCCAGTGGTCGCCCGTCTACGTCAGATCCCGCTCTCCGCCTTCGCCTGGGTCACGGTCGCGCTGCTCGGAACGGCCGTTGCGCTGGTCTTCTTCTATGCGCCGCTCGACGCCGACCAGGGCCTCTCGCAGAAGATCTTCTACATCCATGTCCCGATCGCGCTGACGGCCTACGCGTGCTTCGTCTGGGGCGCCTGGAAGGCGCTGACACACCTACGCACGCGGGCGTCTGGCGCCGATCTCGAGAGCTACGCGGCGATCCACCAGGGCGTGATTTTCGGCGTCCTGACCCTCGTCACGGGCTCGATCTGGGCGCGCTCGTCGTGGGGGATCTGGTGGACGTGGAGCTCGAACCAGCTGGTCACGTTCCTGATCCTGTTCCTCTTTTACTCGGCGTATTTCATGCTCCGCTACTCGATCGACCCAGGTGCGGCCCGGGCGAACATGTGCGCCGTCTACGCGCTCTTCGGCGTCGTGCTGATTCCGGTCAGCTGGCTCTCGATCCGGCTCGCGAACGACTTCATCCACCCAACGGTCTTCAACCAGAACGGACCGCAGATGTCGGGCTCGATGTTCTTCACCTTCTGCGTCTGCTGGCTTGGGCTGCTCGCGCTCGCGGCGACGATGTATCGCGTCGAGCTCGTGGGAAAGCGGCTCGACGCGCGCCTGCGCGAGCTGCGCGAGCTGTTGGCGTGACCTCCGGCGAGAAGTACGTCGCGGCCGCGTACCTGGTCGTGTTCGTGGGGGTGCTCGCGTGGGTGGCGATCATCGCGGCGAAGCTGGCGCGGCTCTCGCGCGAGGTCGAGGAGCTCGTCGAGCTGGCGCGGCGGCGCCGGAGCGAGTAGATGCTGCTCAGGGTGGGCTCGCGCGGGTCGCGCCTGGCGCTGACGCAGGCGGAGCTCGCCGCCGAGCGCGTCCGGCGGCGCGGCGTCGAGATCGCGCTCGTGCCGATCACGACGGCCGGTGACCGCGACCGCTCGAAGCCGTTCGGCGAGATCGGCTCCCGCGGCGTCTTCGTGAAGGAGCTCGAGGAATCGCTCCTCGCGGGCCGCATCGACGTCGCCGTGCACTCGGCGAAGGACATGACGTCGACCGATGTCGACGGCCTGGTCGTCGGCGCGTACCTCGAGCGGGAGGACGCGCGCGATGCATTATGCGGCGCGTCCGAGCTGAGACCGGGGATGCGCGTCGGGACCGCGTCGGTGCGGCGGCGGGCGCAGCTGCTCGCGCTCGAGCCGTCGCTGTCCATCGAGCCGTTGCGCGGCAACATCGACACGCGCCTGCGCAAGCGCGGCGAGCGTGGGCTCGACGCCCTCGTGCTGGCGGCTTGCGGGCTCGACCGCCTCGGCCTCGGCACGGAGATCGGCCGACGGTTCGAGCCGGGGGAGCTGTTGCCGGAGGCGGGGCAGGGCGCGCTTGCGCTACAGGTTCGCGCGGGCGAGGAGGAGCTCGTGTCGGCCGCAGACGATGCCGAGACGCGCCGGCGCGTCGAGGCGGAGCGCGCGGTCGTCTTTGCCGTCGGCGGCGGTTGCCTGGCTCCGGTTGCCGCCCATCACGACGGACACTCGCTGACGGCGCTCGTTGCGGCCGAGGACGGCTCATGGCTCGAGCGGCGAACGGGCGACGACCCGACCGCCCTGGCGGCAGAGCTCGTGGCTGTGGCCGAGAAGTGACACTTCCGGCACGGTCGCGTCACAGTCGCATGCGCGGTCCGTGGCTACCGTGAGGAACCCCTGGGTGGGAGGGGGCTAGGGATGGATCCCGCCCGAAGGCGGCTGCGCGTGATCGTGACGCGGGCGCGGGAGCAGCTGGAGCCGCTCGCGGCGCGCATCGAGGCGCTCGGGCTCGAGGTCGTACGGTGCCCCCTGATCGAGCTGGAGCCGGCGGGGCCGCACGACGTCGAGCTCACGGGCTACGACTGGCTCGTCGTGACGAGTCCCTACGGCGCCCGCGAGCTGCTCCGGCGTGCCCGCGGCGCAATCCCTCGCGTGGCCGCGATCGGACCGGGGACGGCGGCGGCGTTGCGCGCGGGCGAAGTCGAGTCCGACCTGGTGCCGCGCGTCTCCACCCAGGAGGGACTGCTTGCCGAGCTTCCGCGTCCGGCGGGCCGCGTGCTGTTCGCCGGGGCAGAGGGCGCACGAACCCTGCTGGCCGACGAGCTGCAGGCGGACTTCGTGCCGCTCTACCGCACTCGTGGGCTAAGGCCAGACCCTCCGCCGGAGGGCGACATCGTCGTCCTCGCCTCCTCGTCGGCGGCCGAGGCAGCGTCTGCGCTCGGTCTGGACGTGCCGGCCGTCTCGATCGGCCCCGAGACCACGGGAACCGCGAAGGCAGCGGGGCTGAGCGTGATCGCCGAGGCCGATCCGCACGACCTCGACGGGCTCGTCGCGGCCGTCGCGCGGGCCGCGGTTTAGGCTCCCGCCGATCGTGATCACGTTTCTCTCGGACTTCGGGCTGCAGGACGACTTCGTCGGCACGTGTCACGGCGTGATGAAGCGCATCGCGCCGGAGGTCGAGATCATCGACATCACCCACGGGATCCCGCCCCAGCAGGTGTTGCAAGGCGCGCTCGTGCTTCGCAACACCCTGCCGTACATGCCGGCGGGCGTGCACCTCGCGGTCGTCGATCCCGGCGTGGGCACGCATCGCCGCCCGCTCGTCATCCGCACGGGGGACGGTCGCCTTCTGGTCGGCCCGGACAACGGTTTGCTTTTGCCCGCGGCGGATGGCCTCGGCGGAGTCGAGGCTGCCCACGAGCTCGCAAACGCGGAGTACGCGCTCGAGAGCGTGTCGAGGACGTTCCACGGCCGCGACCTCTTCGCGCCTGCGGCGGCGCACCTCGCGCTGGGCGTCGCGCCCGGCGACCTGGGGCCGCCGATCGACGCGCAGGCGCTCGTGCGGCTCGACGTTCCCACACCCGAGGTGGGGCAGAACCGCATTCGCGCGGTCGTCCTCTACATCGACCACTTCGGGAACATCCAGCTCAACCTGAAGCGCGACCACCTCGAGGCGGCGGGAGTGCTTCCGGGGGTGAGAGTCGAGCTCGAGCTTGCCCTGGAGCGCTACTACGCGATCGCCGCACGCACCTTCGCGGACGCGCGCCCGGGCGACATCATCCTCTACGAGGACTCGTACGCGAACATCGCGATCGCGATCAGCGGCGGGAGCGCGGCCGACCTCTTCGGGGCCGGTGCGAGCGACGAGGTGCGGATCCACCTCCGCACGCCATGAGGCTGGCCGACCTCGAGCGGACGCTCGGGCGCCGGTTCGCGCGCCTCGCCACCACTGCGGTCGTGGCGCGGCCGCGCGCGTGGCGCGGATTCCGCTGGCTGATGCGCTGGCAGTTCGATCGCCTCGCTCCCACCTGGAGCGAGCTGCGCCGCCCCGAAGCCTTTGCCGCACTCGAGGAGGCCCTGGCGGCGATCGACACACCTCCGCAGCGAATCCTCGACCTCGGAACCGGGACGGGCTCGGCAGCATTCAAGGCCGCGCAGCGCTTCCCGGAGGCCGAGGTGGTGGGCGTCGACGTCGCCGAGCGGATGCTCGCCGAGGCGCGGCTCCAAACGCCCGCCGAGCTCGAGCAGCGGGTGCGCTTCGAGGTCGCCGACGGAGCGGCGCTGCCGTTCGGCGACCGCGAGTTCGACCTCGTGGTGCTGGCGAACGCGATCCCGTTCTTTGCCGAGCTCGCGCGGGTGCTAAGTTCGGGCGGCCGCGTTCTATTCTCGTTTTCGGCGGGCCCCGAGACGCCGATCTGGGTTCCGCCCGAGCGTCTACGGCGGGAGCTCCGCGCACGGGGTTTCTCGGACTTTGCGGACTTCGAAGCGGGCGGCGGCACTGCGCTTCTTGCTCGGAAGACCGATTCCGCCTAGTCTCCACTGTCACAAGGGCGTTCGTGGCACGGTAACACCGGCCCGGACGTCCTTCGTTCGAGTCGGGCCTGGCTAGACTAGGCGGCCGCGGCGAGGTAGCTCAGTTGGTAGAGCACACGGCTGAAAACCGTGGTGTCGCCGGTTCGATTCCGGCCCTCGCCATCGCAGCTAGCCGGCGGCGCGGGCGCCCGTCAGCCGCTCGAGTAGGCCCTCGACAAGCTCGCTCTTGAGCAGCACCTCGTCGGCGCCCGCCTCCCGCACCGCGCCGTGGAGCTCCGCAGCCTCGTCGCCAGTGAGCGCGATCAGGCAGAGGCTCGGGTGGTCCCGTCGCAGCCGCGCGATCGCGCTGACGCCGTCGAGGAGCGGCATGTGCAGGTCGAGGACGACCGCGTCGGGGTCGAGGCGGGCGGCGAGCTCGATCGCCTCGAGCCCGTCCGCGGCCGCTCCGGCCACCGTCAGCTCCGGCTGTCGATCGATCAGCTCCTCGAGCGAGCGCAGGAACGAAGGGTCGTCGTCGGCGATCAGGACCTGAATTCGGGCGTCCTCCGACGCGATGTGATTCATGAGTCAACGCTAGCCTTGCCGCGGTGGGAGCTCAAGAAACACCGCAGGCGGTCGCGGTGATCGGTGCAGGGCTCGACCTCGGCGCGGGAAGGCGCGGCGTCGACATGGGTCCGTCTGCCATCCGCTACGCGGGCCTCGACGACCGCATCGCCGAGCTCGGGCGCCGGTGCGACGACCGTGGCGACGTCGTGACGGCGATTCCCGAGGCGGCGTCCGTGGGGGACGAGCGTCTCCGCTACCTCCCGGAGATCAAGGCGACGTGCGAACGGATCGCGCAGCTGGTGGCAGGCGCTGTCGAGGACCGTTACCTGCCGCTCGTGCTCGGCGGTGATCATTCGGTCGCGCTCGGCACCCTCGGAGGCCTCGCAAAGGCGAAGGGCGCAGGCGGCGTGCTCTGGCTCGACGCGCATGGTGACCTCAACCGCCCGGAGACATCTCCGAGCGGGAACGTCCACGGGATGCCGCTCGCGGCGGCGCTCGGGCTCGCCGGGCCCGAGTTCGCGAGCGACGTCTATCCCCTCCCGGCGGTGGAGCCGCGTCGGGTGGCGCTCGTCGGCGTCCGCTCGCTGGATCCCGGCGAGCGCGAGCTGCTGGCGAACCTCGACGCGCGCGTCTTCACGATGAGCGACCTCGACCGGATCGGAGTCGAGCCGGCGATGCGGGAGGCGCTCGAGCACGTCTCCGGCGACGGCTTCGTCCACGTCAGTCTCGACATGGACGTGCTCGACCCGGAGGTCGCTCCGGGTGTCGGCACCCCGGTGCGCGGTGGGCTCTCGTATCGTGAGGCGCACCTGGCGATGGAGCTCGTGGCCGAAGCGGGGTCGATGGGATCGCTCGAGGTGGTCGAGGTGAACCCGATCCTCGACCGGGAGAACCAGACGGCGAAGCTGGCGGTCGAGCTCGTCGCAAGCGCCCTCGGCGCCCGCATTCTCTGAAGGGCTAGCGCGTCGCCGGCGCCTGACGCGTCAGGAACCGCTCGATCGCGGCGGCGGTCTCGCCGAACGCGTCCCAGTAGTCGACTTGGCCACCGTCGACCCCGACGTCCTCGAGCCCGTCGCCCAGAGCATCCTCGTACGCCGTGAGCTGCTCCTCCCGGACGAGGCCGAAGTGCGACGCGTGCACGAGCAGCGACGGGATGCCCTCGAGCACCGTGGGCGGCGGCGGCTCCAGGCAGAGCTCGCTGTACATCGTCGCGACCGCGGCACGCGCACAACGCCAGCGCAGGAGGCCGTCCGCCGACGGCTCGAGGTGCTCGCGCGCCTCTTCCTCGAGCAGCGGCCTCGGCGTCAGCGAGCCGCTCGTCAGACGCGCCTCGATCGCCTCGTCGGCGGACGTGTACGCGTGGTCCTTGGCCGCCTCCTGCGCGAAGTCGAAGCCGACGTGCGGCAGGAGTTGGATCGCGGGGTCGAGCAGGACGGCGGACCGGATCCGTCCGGGCTCCCGCGCGGCGAGCTCGAGGATCAGCCGCCCGCCGAAGCTGTGCCCGATCCACGCGACCGGATCGCTCTCGCCGATCGTCTCGAGCAGGTCGTCCACGAACGTCGGCAGGTCCCAGGGCGGGTCGTACTGCGAGCGGCCGTGGCCGCGCAGGTCGGGTGCGAGCACTCGATAGCCCGCGGCGAGGTATTCCTCCGCGAGCCTGCGAAAGCGGCGCCCGTGGGCGCTGACGCCGTGCACGCAGACGACGGCCGGCGAGGCGGGATCGCCCCACTCGTGCACGTGCAGGCGCATCGGCGGCACACTAGCCGGGCGTGCTCGGCGTGCTCTACGACATCCATGGGAACTTGCCCGCGCTCGAGGCGGTGCTGGAGCAGGCGGAGACCGAGGGCGTCGACCGGTGGCTCCTCGGCGGGGACTACGGCACGCCGAGCCCGTGGCCGTTCGAGACGCTCGACCGCCTGCGCGCGCTCCCGGACGCAACGTGGATTCGTGGCAACGGCGAGCGCTGGCTGCGCGAGCCGCCCGAGCGTGCCGAGGTGGTCGATGCGTACGAGCGCTTCCTGCGAGACTTCCCGGAGACGGAGGTCGAGTGGCTCTACGCGCTCCCACCGCGGGCCGAGCTGGATGGTGTCCTCTACGTCCACGGCTCGCCGCTCGCGGACGACGACAGCTTCGCCGCCGAGCCGCAGGAGGTCGAGGAGCGCCTGCTCGCCGGCGTGTGGGGCCGGCTCGTCGTCTTCGGCCACAGCCACCGGCAGTTTCGGCGGCCGGGGCCCGACGACACCGACTTGCTCAACCCGGGCAGCGTCGGGATGCCGCTCGACGGCGACCGGCGCGCAGCCTGGGCCGTCCGCGCGGACGACGGCGAGTTCGCGTTCCGCCGCACGGAGTACGACGTGGAGCGCGCGGTGCACGCATTTCGCAGCCTTGGCGGCGCTTTCGGCGAGCTGGCGGCCGGCCGCATCGAGCGCGGCTCGGACTAGCGGAGGGAGGCGACGAGCGAGATGTCGACGCGTCCGAGAGCGTTCGAGACCGCGGCTCCCCTCCTTCGCCTGCTTCACGTGGGAAGGCGACCTGCGCACCGGCTCGGGTTTTGGCCTGGTCAGCGCCACGATCACGGCCAGAGGTGACCTTCGCATCGCTGTTTCAGGAACCCGGGCGGCGCTCGAAGGAATCGACGGCGGGCCTTCAGTCCGCGGTCGCGCGGGCGCGCCGGTCAATCGCGATGCTCAGCCTCCTCCTCGCCCGACCCGGACAGGCGGTAATAGGACTTCCCGCGCAATGCTTCCGGCAGGTGGTCGAGGTCGAACCCCCGCGGATCCTCGTGAGGGTAGACGTAGCCCTTGCCGCGCCCGAGCTTCCTCGCACCGTAATAGTGCGTGTCGCGTAACGCGTCCGGCGGCCGCGTCTGCCCGAGTTCGCGCACGTCGGCCGTCGCCTCCTTGAGCGCGACGTACGAGGCATTCGACTTCGGCGCCCGCGCGAGGTAGATCGCCGCCTGCGCGAGGTTGAGACGCGCCTCCGGCAGGCCGACGTGCTCGACCGCCTGGGCGGCCGCGACCGCGACGAGCAGTGCTCGTGGATCGGCGTTGCCGATGTCCTCGGAGGCGAGCACGATCATCCGCCGCGCGACGAAGCGGGCATCCTCGCCGCCCTCCAGCATCGCCGCCAGGTAGTAGACGGCGGCGTCGGGGTCGGAGCCGCGCATCGACTTGATGAAGGCCGAGATGAAGTCGTAGTGGGCGTCGCCGCCCTTGTCGTAGACGAGCGGCCGCTTGCGGGCGGCGTCCTCGACGTGCTCCTCGGCAATCGCGCCCTCGGCACGCGCCGTCTGCGTAGCGAGCTCGAGAATGTTGAGCGCGTTGCGCGCGTCACCGCCGGCCCGGCGCGCCACGAGCGCCTTCACGTCGTCCGGCACCTCCGCCTCGAGCGCCTGCGCGCCGCGGGCGACGATCTCCCGTAGCTCGTCCTCGCCGAGCGGCTGCAGCTCGTAGATCTGGCAGCGCGAGAGCAGCGCCGAGTTGACCTCGAAGTAGGGGTTCTCGGTCGTAGCGCCGATCAGCGTCACGAGCCCCTCCTCGACCGCGGGCAGGAGCGCGTCCTGCTGCGCCTTGTTGAAGCGGTGGATCTCGTCGAGGAACAGGATCGTCCGCTGCCCGGAGCCGCCGAGGCGCTCGCGCGCCCGCGCGAGTACCTCGCGGACGTCCTTGACCGTCGCCGACACCGCCGAGAGCTCCTCGAAGGCCGCGCCGGTGGTCTCGGCCACGATCCGCGCGAGCGTCGTCTTGCCGGTTCCGGGCGGGCCGTAGAGGATCGCCGAGCCGACCCGGTCCTCCGCGATCGCAAGCCGCAGCGCCGAGCCCGCGCCGAGCACCTGTTGCTGGCCGACGAACTCCTCGAGGGAGCGGGGGCGCAGCCGGAGCGCCAGCGGTGCGACCTCCTGCATCCGCTCCTTGGCCGCATCCGCGAATAGATCGCTCACGGCGGAAGTATGCTCCCGGCGTGGGAGCCGGCGAGGCCGAGGACTACAGCCAGCCGATTCTCGGTGGCGAGGGGGCAAGCGACTACGAGCGCTACCTCCGCACCGACGACCTGCTTGCGCTGCAGAAGCGGCCCGACGAGCAGGAGCACCGCGACGAGCTGCTCTTCCAGACCGTCCACCAGGCGTCCGAGCTCTGGCTGAAGCTCGCGTGGACCGAGGCCGAGGAGGCGACTCGACTCGTCGAGCGAGGTGATCTCTCGGCGGCGGTGCGGCTGTTGCGCCGGTCCGTGCTCGGCGTCGACTACGTGATCCGGCAGCTCGACATGCTCGAGGAGATGTCGCCGTGGGAGTACCAGGCGATCCGGAAGGTGCTGGGTCACGGCAGCGGCTTCGACTCGCCTGGCTTCCGCGAGATCCGCCGCGTCACGCCGCAGCTCGGGCAGGCCTTCTCCGCCCGGCTGCGCGACGCCGGCTTCGACGTGGTCCAGCTCTACGTGCACGGGCGCGAGCACGAGGAGCTCTACCAGCTGGCCGAGCTGCTGATCGCGTGGGACGAGCGGATCGCGCTCTGGCGGATGCGCCACTACCTCGTCGTCGCGCGCGTGATCGGCGACAGCGTCGTCGGAACGCAGGGAACGCCGGTGGAGCTGCTCGGCGGGCTGATCAAGCACCGCTTCTATCCCGAGCTCTGGCAGGCGCGCAACCGCCTGACGGCGCTCTCCAATGAGGAGGACTGATGGCGTTCGAGGAGCTCAAGCAGAAGCAGGGTGCGATTTGGGGCTCCGGTCCGTACCAGAACGTCACGGACACGATCTCCGACCTCCACGAAATCGTCCTCGAGCAGATCGCGCCGAGCGGCGGCGAGCGCTGGCTCGACCTCGCCTGCGGCACGGGCGCGGTCGCCGAGCGCGCAGCGCGCGCCGGAGCGGACGTGACCGGCGTCGACCTCGCGCCGGCTCTGATCGAGACCGCAGAGGAGCGCGCACGAGACCAGGGCCTCGAGATCGACTATCGCGTCGGCGACTGCGAGCGGCTCGACGGGCTCGAGGACGGCGCCTACGACATCGTGTCCTCGACCTGCGGGATCATGTTCGCCCCCGACCACGCCGCAACGGCGAAGGAGCTCGGCCGCGTGACGACGAGCGGCGGCCGCCTGATCCTCGTCAACTGGGAGCCCGAGGGCGGCCTCGGAAAGATGTTCGCGATGATGAAGTCGTTCCAGCCGCCGCCGCCCGAGGGCGCGGGCGTCCCGTTCGACTGGGGCCGCGAAGAGCACGTGCAGACGCTCCTCGGCGACGACTTCGAGCTCCACTTCGACCATGGCAGCTCGACGTACAGCCCCGCGAGCGGCGAGGAGTACTGGCAGGTATTCTCGACCAGCTACGGCCCGACGAAAGCGCTTGCCGACTCGCTGGAGGAGAACCGTCGCGAGGAGTTTCACCGGACGTGGGTCGACTTCTTCGAGAACACCTACGGTGAGAACGGCGGCATCGCGCACGTGCGCGAGTACCTGCTCGTCCAGGGGACGCGTCGCTGACGGAGACGGCGAGCCTGCGCGACGAGGTCACGCAGCTCCTCCAGGAGCTGATCCGGCTCGACACCGTCAACCCGCCCGGGAACGAGACGCAGGCAGCCGAGCTCCTGCGCGAGTACCTCGGCGACCATGGCGTCGAGAGCGAGCTCTATGCCAGGGTGCCGGAGCGCGCGAACCTCGTCGCCCGCGTGCCCGGGAGCGGCGGTGGTGAGAGCCTGCTGCTGCTGTGCCACACCGACACGGTTCTTGCCGACGCCGACGAATGGCAGCTCGACCCGTGGTCGGGGGAGGTGCGCGACGGGGAGCTCTGGGGGCGCGGCGCGCTCGACATGAAGGGGCAGGTCGCCGCCGAGGCTGTGGCGATCGCGTCGCTCGCGCGGGAGGGGTTCGAGCCGGCGGGCGAGCTCGTCTTCGCCGCCTGCGCCGACGAGGAGGTCGGGCAGGCATTCGGGCTGCCGTGGCTCTGCGAGCAGCACCCCGACGCGGTGCGGACCGACTACGCCCTGAACGAGGGCGCCGGCGAGCGGATGGAGCTCTTCGGCCGCGTGTTCTACCTGTGCTCGAGCGCGGAGAAGATGAGCTCGCCGTTCCGCCTGCTCGTGCACGGCCGAGCGGGCCACGCCTCGGTCCCGGGAATCGCCGACAACGCGCTCGTCAAGGCGGCGCCTCTGATCGAGCGGCTCGCGGACTACCGCCCCGACCTGCAGCTAGGGCCGGAGACGGCCGCGATGATCGAGGCGGTCGCCGGGCAGCCGCTCGACGCGTACCAGGCGCTCGAGCTGGCGCGCACCACCGACCGGGCTGCGGCCGAGTTGCTCGAGCCGTTGCTCTCGTTCACGGTCTCGCCGACGGTGATCACGGCCTCCGAGCGGCGCAACGTGATCCCGCATCTGTGCGAGATCGTCGTCGACTGCCGGCTCCTGCCGGGCCAGCAGCAGACCGAGGTCGAGCCGGTGCTGCGGGAGCTGCTCGGCGAGGGCGACTTCGACTTCGAGTGGATCGAGGGCTGGGGCGGGACCCGCTCGGAGCTCGGCACGCCGCTCTGGAATGCCGTCGAGAGCTTCGTCTCGAACGTCGAGCCGGAGGCGACGCTTCTGCCGGTGTGCGTCGCGGGCTTCACCGACAGCCACTGGCTGCGCGAGGCGTTTGGCACCGTCGCCTACGGCTTCTTCCCGACGAAGACGATGGACCCGCAGCTCGCGTCGCGGCTGATCCACTCGGCGGACGAGCGGATCGCCGTGGCCGACCTCGAGCTCGCCGTCGAGTGCTTCCGGCATGCCGCCGTCGAGGTGACGGGCGGCCGCTAGGCTCCGCGGCAATGGAGGACAAGATCCGGCTCGGCGGGATGGCGCTCCAGAACGGCGTGCTGGTGCACGGCCCCGTTTCGTGGGCCTGCGCCGTTCGTAGCGAGGACGGCGAGGTGAAGGTCGCATCGCAGTACAAGCGGCTACGTGCTGCCGACGTCCGGAACCCGCTGCTCCGCGGGCCGGCGCGGATCGCGGAGGTCTTCGCGCTCCTGCCCCAGGTGCACCGGCGGCTGCCCGAGGCCAGGCTTCCGTTCCAGCGCCCGCAGGTACTCGCGGCGATGGGCGGGACGGCCGTCGTCGCCCGCGCCATGAAGGAGTCGCCGCGCTTGACGCCGCTCGCTCGCGAGCTGCTCGGCGGGCTCGTTTCCCTCGCGCCGGCGGCGCTCGCCCTCCGGAGCTCGAATCTCGCCGCCTACCACGGCGCCGAGCACATCTCGATCGGCAGCTACGAGCACGACGAGCCGCGGGCTCGCGAGCACGAGCGCTGCGGATCGCACCTGCTCGGACCGCTCGTGATGAGCTCCGCCGTCGGCGCGACGCTCGCCGCGAAAGCGCCGCGGCATCTGCGCGGTCCCGCGAGGCTGACGGGCCAGATCGGTGCCCTCGCCGCCTCGACGGAGCTCTTCGGCTGGATGACGAGACACCCGGACCACCTGCTCTCACGCGCGCTCGCGTGGCCCGGCCACGAGCTGCAGCATCGCCTGGCGACCGCCGAGCCGTCCCCGGAGCAGCTCGAGGTAGCCGAGGCCGCGCTCGCCGCGTGCCTGGAGCTCGAGCGGAACGCCGATGCGGCAGGAAACCCGGGCTAAGCGCCTCCCGCCCGAGGTCTTCGACCTCCCCGTCGAGAAGATGCGGGAGGGGTACTACACCGACGCGTATTTCAATCACACGCGCGACGTGCTGCTGCGCGACGGCCGCCTCCCGCGCGTCGTGATGCAGGTCTTCCAGAAGAACCACGCCTACCTCGGCGGGATCGACGAGGCGATCGCCGTTCTCAAGCTCTGCACCGACGACTGGGGCGACCTCACCGTCCACGCGCTCTACGACGGCGACCAGATCGCCCCGTACGAGCCCGTGCTGACGATCGAAGGTGACTACACGACCTTCGCGCACCTCGAGACGGTCTACCTGGGGGTGCTCGCGCGGCGCACGCTGATCACCTCCAACGTGGTGCGTGTGCTCGAGGCTGCGAACCGCAAGCCGATCATCTTCATGCCCGCGCGCCACGACCATCACCGCGTCCAGACCGGCGACGGCTATGCCGCCTACGTGGCCGGCCAGATCGTCGGAGCCGAGATCGGCGTCACCTCGGACGCGCAGGCGTCCTGGTGGGGCGGGCGCGGAATCGGCACCGTTCCGCACGCGTTGATCGCCTCGTACGGCGGCAACACCGTCCTTGCCGCGACCAAGTTCGTCGAGAACGTCGACCCCGACATCAACGTGACCGTGCTCGTCGACTTCGAGAACGACTCGGTCGGCACGGCGCTCGACGTCGCGCGGGCGCTCGGCCCGCGGCTGTGGGGAGTTCGTCTCGACACCTCCGGCCAGCTCGTCGACCGCTCGCTCTGGAACGAGCTCGGAGACTTCGATCCGCGTGGCGTGAACGAGCGCCTGGTGCACAAGGTCCGCGACGCGCTCGACGGCGACGGTTTCGAGCGGATCCGAGTCGTCGCCTCGGGCGGGTTCGACGCCGCGCGGATTCGCGTCTTCGAGGAGCGCGGGGTGCCCGTCGACTCGTATGGCGTCGGCTCTGCGCTGATCCGTGGCGAGAACGACTTCACCGGCGACATCGTCATGACCGACGGGCGGGCCTCGGCGAAGGTCGGCCGCCACTATCGCGAGAACCCGCGGCTCGAGCTCGTCGAGTAGGAGTCGCTAGGCGCGGACGGAGCCGGCGATCCCCGGCCAGCTCTCGATCGGGTCCGTCGAGCGGACGACGTGCATGCCCGCCTCCGCGAACCGCGTAAAGGCTGCGTCGGCTTCATCGGTGTAGTCCGCCGCGCCCGGAACGACCACGGGCGAGGTGCAGTCCTCGAGCAGGTAGACCTTTTGCGCGAGCTCCTGCTTCTCGAGGGCCGGCGAGCGGAGCAGGTCGTCAATCGTCCAGGCGACGCAGTGGCTCTTCGCCTGGCCTGCGATCACGACTGCGTCGAACGCGAGCAGCTTCTGGATCAACTCCGCGTTCTGCTCGCCGAGTCGCTCGCCGTCCGGCCCCTCCGTCACCTCGGGTCCGAGCACCGAGTAGTGCTCGGTCAGGGGCAAGGTTCCCTTCACCCGCACGTCTGGCTGCGAATGGCGCGCGACGGTGTGGAAGAACATCGCCTCCTCGACGGAAGGGACGAGCGCGTGCCCGATTCCGCCGAGCATCGCGTGATAGGGCCAGATCGTGAGCTGGTACTTCCCCGTCTCCTCCAGCGCCCGGGTGTAGTGGAGGAGGTGACGGTGCGCGTAGTCGAGGTCGAGCCCGAGCGTCTCGGCGGCCGCCGGGTCGACCTGCCAGCGGCCGGCAGCGACGTCCTCCGCAGAGACGAGCGTGAACGGCTCCGGGTGTAGCCCCTCCGCATCGACGAGCCACATCGCATGAAAGACCTGCATCGCCTGGTGCGTGTCGAGCGTCGGCACGATCTGCGTGATCGCATCGAGGTTCCGGTAGAGGAATTCGCAGAGCCGCCGGTTGTCATCGATTGCGCCGGTGCCGGAACGGCCAGCCACGAATAGCTCGAAGGCGGGGATGCAGAAGGTGTTCTGGACGTCGACCGCAACCAGGCAGATCCTCATCCCATCCTCGGCCGCCGGCCGCAGGTCGTACTCGACGCTCCACGCCTCGGCTTCCACGGCCAGGTCCTCGTAGGACACGCGCCAGACCTCGCCGATGGCGTCGGGGTCGAAATGGGGCGGGATCGGGAGCACGGCAGCGTCAGTCTAGAGCGGCCCTTCCGGGGCAGGGCCTTGACTCGGGTCCGTAACCCGACGATAACGAGTAGTGGGAAATGGGCGACTGGCTGGTCTTCTTCCGCGACGGGATCGCAGCATGGCTGCCGCTCTTCTTCGCGATCCTGCTCGTGCTGATGGTCTACATCCTCTGGCGCACGCTGCAGGTGATGCCGCGGGTCAAGGCGGCGAAGACGCTCACCTCCGACTCGAACGTCTCGTGGGAAGATGTTGCGGGCCTCGACGAGGCGAAGGCGGAGCTGCACGAGGTCGTCGACTTCCTGCGCGAGCCGCTGCGCTTCGGCCGACTTGGCGCGCGCGTCCCGAAGGGCATCCTTCTCCACGGCCCGCCCGGAACGGGCAAGACGCTGCTGGCCAAGGCGATCGCCAGCGAGGCCGGTGCGCGGTTCTACGCGCAGAGCGCTTCGGCGTTCGTCGAGATGTTCGCCGGCCTCGGCGCGGCGAGGATCCGGAAGCTGTTCGAAGAGGCGCGCAGGAACGCGCCCGCGATCGTGTTCATCGACGAGCTCGACGCGGTCGGCGCGCAGCGGACGGGCCACGGGTTCTCCCGCGAGCAGGACCAGACGCTCAACCAGCTCCTCGTCGAGCTCGACGGCTTCGAGTCGCGCGACCAGGTGATCGTGATGGGCGCGTCGAACCGCCTGCAGGACCTCGACGCGGCACTGCTGCGGCCCGGCCGCTTCGATCGCCAGGTGCTCGTCGCGGCGCCCGACCTGAAGGGCCGCGAGCAGATCCTCCGCGTGCACACCCGCGGCAAGCCCCTGTCCGGGGACGTCGACCTGCGCTCGATCGCGCGCCACACCGCCGGCCTCACCGGCGCCGAGCTCGAGAACATCGCGAACGAGGCCGCCATCTTCGCCGGGCGACTCGCGGCGACCGAGATCACGCAGGCAGACTTCGAGGACGCGATGGAGCGCGTCGTCGCGGGCCTGCAGCAACGGAAGGTCGTGACCGAGAAGGAGCGCAGGATCCTCGCCTACCACGAGGCCGGGCACGCGATCATGTCCCACCTGACGGGCGACCTCCTGCCCGTGCACAAGGTGACGATCGTCTCGCGCGGGCAGGCGCTCGGCTACACGCTCAACATGCCGAGCGAGGAGCGCTACCTGCATACGACCGAGGAGTTCGCCGACCTGCTGAAGGTGTATCTCGCCGGTCGCGCCGCCGAGCAAATCGTCTTCGGCCGCGTGACGAACGGTGCTGCGAACGACCTCGAGAAGGCGACCGAGGTCGCGCGTGCGATGGTCTTCGAGTACGGCATGTCGAATGCCTCCGCCTCGCGCACGATGCGGGCCGACAACTACGCGCTGTCGGAGGAGACCAAACGGCTGCGCGACCAGGAGCAGGCGCGGCTGACCGACGAGGCGTATCACGACGCGCTGCGCCTGCTGCAGAAGCACCGGCCCGTGCTCGACCGGATCGCGAAGGCGCTGCTCGAGCAGGAGACGCTCGACAAGGACGAGCTCGGCGCCCTCGTGGCCGACGTCGAGCCCGACTCGCGGTCCGCGGAGACGGTCGGGACCGTCCGCGCCGTCGGCGCGGCCGACTAGTCGATCTGTAGCATCGGCGGCGTGGAGCCGCACGGGATTCATCACCTCGGCGTCGCCGTCGAGGATCTCGACAGTGCGGTCGCGACCTACGAGCAGCTGTTCGGTGCGCAGCTGGAGCATCGCGAAACCGTCGCGGACCAGGGGGTCGAGGCGGCATCGCTGCGGATCGGCTCCGACCGCGTCGAGCTGCTGGCCGCGCTCGGGGACGACACGCCGGTCGGCCGGTTCCTCTCGAAGCGTGGCCCCGGCATGCACCACGTCGCGTACGAGGTGGACGACGTCGGCGCAGCGATCGACGACCTCGCTGCTGGGGGCGCCGAGTTGGTCGACGCGCGGCCGCGGCGCGGGCTCTTCGGCCTCGAGGTCGCGTTCGTTCATCCCGACGCCGTTCACGGCGTGCTCGCGGAGATTGTCAGCGTTGGCTGAGCGCGTGCGGATCGAGATCGGCTTCGACGGTGGCCAGGTGATGGGGCCGCTCGTCGAGGTCTCGACCGCCGAAGAGCTCGAGCGCGCGCTCGGCGACGGCCGGGACGGCTCCTTCTCGCTGGAGGCCGAGGACGGCCGGTACACCATCTCGCTGCGACGCGTTGTCTGGGTGAAGCGGTACGCGCGCGAAGGCCGCGTCGGCTTCAGCTCTCCCTGACGGGCGTTAGCGGTCGGCTGCGGGGGGGCAAGCAGTCCGGGTGAGCCCGAGCGCCGTCGCCCGTAGCAGCACCGAGGATCTCCGCCGCCTGGTCGAGCTCGCCCAACAGGGCGACCGAGAGGCGCTCGAGGCCCTTTACCTGCTGCATTTCGACCGGATCTACAGCTATCTGCACATGAGCGTCGGCAACCGCCATGACGCCGAGGACCTCACTACGCAGACCTTTCTGAAGATGCTCGAGTCGATCGGTCGCTTCCGCTGGCGCTCGGCGCCGTTCTCCGCCTGGCTGTTCCGGATCGCGCACAACCTGGCGATGGATCATTTCCGCGCGAATCGGCGCTGGCAGCCGGAGGAGGAGGTGCCGGAACCGGAGGGCTCGCAGGAATCGTCCGCGGAGGAGGCGGCGCTGCATTCGATGGGCCGTCGCAGCATGCTCGAGCTGATCGAGAGCCTCTCCCTCGAGCAGCAGCAGGTGCTGATGCTGAAGTTCCTCTTCAACTTCTCGAACGGCGACGCCGGCACCGTCCTCGGCAAGAGCGAAGGCGCAGTCAAGTCGCTCCAGCATCGCGCTCTGGCGTCACTGCAGAAGCAACTGCCAGAAGATTAGGCGCGATGCTCGAAGCGGGAATCGTCGGCCTGCCGGCCGCTGGCAAGACCACGCTCTTCAACGTCCTGACGCGCGCGGGCGTCGGGCCGGATTTCGGCAAGGAGCACGTCGGGATGGCGGCGATCGCCGACGAGCGGCTGGGGAAGCTCGCCGACGTGGTTTCGGCTGCCAAGATCACTCCGGCTGCGGCTCGTGTCGTCGACGTGCCGGGAACCGGTCCGCAG
>Ga0126311_10000559_pt1 | contig 17446 bp, 13 predicted proteins | sample Plot61_FD_92539 | JGI IMG/M metagenome (GOLD analysis project Ga0126311, IMG submission 92539) | Serpentine soil microbial communities from UC McLaughlin Reserve, CA, USA - Plot61 | ecosystem: Environmental > Terrestrial > Soil > Grasslands | place: USA: UC McLaughlin Reserve, Lake County... | reverse complement strand
CGGCCGCGCGACCGAACAGTTGGAACTCGCACGCGCCTCCGCGCATGACGGGAACGGCAACGGGCACGAAGCGGGCGGCGGCGGCGCACGCGAGGGCAACGGCGCGGGCGGGCAGGGGAGCGTCATACCCGTCGCGCTCACCGCGACGGCGCTCGCGCCGCGCGACGAGTCGCGCCGACGCGGCGTCGTGCTCGTCATCGAAGACCTCTCGGAGTTGCTCGCCGCGCAGCGCGCGGCCGCGTGGAGCGAGGTCGCGCGCCGTCTCGCGCACGAGATAAAGAACCCGCTCACGCCCATACAGCTCTCGGCCGAGCGCATCGCGCGCAACTTCCGTCGCGCGAACGGCGAAGGCGCGGCGCGACAGACGGCGCGCTCTCTCGGAGACATTGACGGGGTCGGCAGGGTCAGCGGCGGCGGCGGTAACGGCCACGGCGTCGAAGACGAGCGCGTGGCGCGCGTCGTGGAGGAATGCACGACGACCATCACGCGCGAGGTCGCGGGCCTCAAGGCGATGGTGGACGAGTTCACGCGCTTCGCCCGCCTGCCGCACGCGCGGCTTGAGCCCGGCGATTTGAACGAGGTCGTGCGTCAGGCCGTCTCGCTCTACGAAGACAGGCTCGAAGGCGTGCGCATGGACGTGCTGCTCGCGCCCGCGCTCCCCGGCGCGCTGCTCGACGCCGAGCAGATTCGCCGCGTCTTCGTGAACCTCATAGACAACTCCGTCGAGGCCGTCGGCGAAATCGGAGGCGACCGGCGCATCACCGTCGCCACTGGCCACGACCCAGCGCGCGGCCTGCTCATCGCCGAAGTCACGGACACGGGCCACGGCATCGCGCGCACGGACTTCGCGCGACTCTTCCAGCCCTACTTCTCCACGCGCGGGCGCGGCACCGGCCTCGGCCTCGCGATAGTCCAACGCATCATGACCGAGCACGGCGGCCGCATACGCGCCGAGTCGAACCGCCCGCACGGCGCGCGCATGATAATAGAGCTGCCCGTCTCGGACGAGGCGCACAACAGGCAGCAGGCGTGAACACGAAGACCGTCATCCTGAGCTGCGCCGGCACGCTGATGGTGATTCTAAACAGGCCCGTCGGCAAGGCACTCCGCTGGTGGCACAAGGAGACGGGGGGAGCCGCCGACGGGGAGTGGGCCTACCGCGCGCCTCTCATCTTAATCGGGCTGTTACTGACCTGCCTGTCGTTCGAACCTGACTGATGGCCGACACCCTTCTCATCGTTGACGACGAGCGCGGGATACGCGAGACGTTGCGCGCGGTCTTGGAAGACGAGGGCTTCGAGTGCGAGGCCGTGGCGTCGGGCGAGGAGTGCCTGCGCGTGGTCGAGCGGCGCGCGTTCGGGTGCGTGCTTCTGGACGTTTGGCTGCCGGGGATGGACGGGCTTGAGACCTTGGAGCGCATGCGCGAGTCGGGCTCGGACGCGTCCGTCGTGATGATATCGGGGCACGGCAACATCGAGACGGCCGTGCGCGCGACGAAGCTCGGCGCGTTCGACTTCATAGAGAAGCCGCTCTCGATTGAGAAGACCGTGCTGACCGTGCGCAACGCGCTCAGGCAGCGCGAGCTTGAGCGCGTCAACGCCACCCTAAGCGCGGAGCTTCGGGACGAGTGGGTGATGGTCGGCGAGTCGGTCGCGATGCGCGCGCTGCGGAAGCAGATAGCGCTGGTCGCGCCGACGGACGGCCGCGTCCTCATCTACGGCGAGTCGGGGACGGGGAAGGAGTTGGTCGCGCGCGCCATTCACGCGCGCTCTCTACGCGCGGGCGCGCCCTTCGTCGAGCTTAACTGCTCGGCCGTGCCGGAGGAGTTGATCGAGTCGGAGTTGTTCGGCCACGCGCGCGGCGCGTTCACCGGCGCGACGCACCCGAAGCGCGGCAAGTTCGAACTCTCCGACGGCGCGACGCTCTTCTTAGATGAAGTCGGAGACATGAGCGCGCGCATGCAGGCGAAGGTCTTGCGCGTGCTCGAAGAGCAGCGCTTCGAGCCCGTCGGGAGCGCCACGCCGATGCGCGTGGACGTGCGCGTGCTCGCGGCGACGAACAAGCGGCTCGAAGTCGAGATAGAGCAGGGCCGTTTCCGCACAGACCTACTCTTCCGCCTCAACGTCATCCCCTTCGAAGTCCCGCCGCTGCGCGACCGCCGCGAGGACGTGCCGCTCTTAGTCGAGCACTTCAACATACGCTTCTCGCGCGCCTACAAGAAGCGCCCCAAACGCTTCGAGCCTTCGGCCGTCGAGGCGCTGCAAAGCTACAGTTGGCCCGGCAACGTGCGCGAGCTACGCAACACCATCGAGCGCGTCGTCATCATGCACACGGGCGCGAAGGTCTCCGCCCCAGACCTACCAGTCCTCGGCGGCGAAGAGCCCCTTCCAGCGCCCGCGCGCTTCTCCTCCTTCCGCGAAGCCGGCGAGGCCCACCAGCGCGACTTCATACGCGCCAAGCTCGCCGAGGCCGAGGGCAACGTCTCGCGCGCCGCCGAACTCATGGGCATGGACAGAAGCCACCTCTACCGGCGCATGAAGGCCCTCGGCATCAACGTCCGCGAGGAGCGCGCGCAGACCTCCTGACGGTAATCCCACCCGGATTTTTTTCCTCGGACACTTTGAAACGTTACGCCCCGGACTCGCATAGGTAGGCAGAGGGCGGCGAACCTGAGCGGGGGGGCGCGCGCGCGGCCGTGCGCGTGCGTGAGAAGTCACACCGGAACCGACCCGCCGACAAAAAGCCGTTGACAGAAACGGCCTTCGGGAATATTGTAGGCGCGCTTAGCCAGACGTTCCCAAGCTGACGCGAGCCCTGTTGCCCGTCGGCCTCACGCAAGTCTTCAGCAGCCGAAGGAATCGGTCATGCCGTTCCGGCCCGCTCAAAGCCATTTCTCTTAAAAAGGCACTGCCGCCCTCGCGGTATCTCCGCAGCGATCAAGGGACAGTTTACTCGCCGGGTGATTCGACGTTCGAAGAGCACGCCCGATGCTTTTCGGCCCGGCGTCGCCGACGGCGCACGAAACTTTTAGTCGGTCTCTCTCCCGGAGGCACGCCATGAGCAACCCCAACCCGATTGTGACCTTCCGACAGATAAACCACGCCTTCAACAGCAACGAGGCCGTCATGAGCCAGGCCCACTCGGAGGCCGAGGCGCGTACGACCGACCCCGTCGAGGCCGCGAGCAAGCTCGCCGCGCTCGGGAACGCCCTGAAGGTTCTCGAAGCCGAGGACGCCGAGGCCAACTCGCGCGTGCTCGTCTCGCCCGACCACCGCGTGGCGGCGCTCTTGCAGACCTTCCTCGCGTCGCGCTCGAAAGAAGAAGGGAAGGTCGAGCCCCTCCACCAGGGCGCGAACGAGGCCAAGTTCGACGACAAGGACGTGCTCGGCTGGATAGGAAGCTTCTTCACTTGGTGGAAGAAGATAAAGCCCGCCAAGTGGCAGACCGCGCCCGCCGAGCCGGAGCAGCTCGCCGGAGTCGGCAACGACTTCCGCATGGCCGTGCTCGGCGACTGGGGCACGGGGCTCTACGGGGCGCCGACGTGCGCGAAGAGCATCGAGGGTGACGCGAAGGGCTACAACGTCCTGATGCACCTCGGCGACGTTTACTACTCGGGCGACGACCACGAGATTCAGAAGCAGTTCCTCGACATCTGGCCGAAGGTCGCGGGCGCCGTCAGCCGCGCGTGCAACTCGAACCACGAGATGTACACGGGCGGCCACGCATACTTCAAGAAGACGCTCAAGCAGTTCGAGCAGAAGGCGAGCTACTTCGCATTCCAGAACGACCACTGGATTTTCGTCGGGCTCGACACGGGCTACGAGGACAAAGACCTCGCGAAGAATCAGGCGCAGTGGCTCCGCGAAATCGCGAAGAATCGCGGACAGCGCAAGCTCATACTCTTCTCGCACCACCAGCCGATTTCGTGGCTCGAAGAGCAGCACCCGAAGATGACGGGCAAGATAGGCGACATACTCACGGGCGGCCACGTCTTCGCCTGGTACTGGGGGCACGAGCACCGCTGCGTGCTCTACGAAAGGCACGACCCGTGGTTCATGTTCGGCCGCTGCGTGGGCCACGGCGGCTACCCTTACTTCCGAAAGAACTGGGCGGGGCCGTCTGGACTGGGCGGCAAGGTAGACCCCGACAACAAGAACTGGGTCTTGCTCGGCAAGAAGAACTTCGCCCCCGGCGGGCGCGTCGTTGACGGCCCCAACCCCTTCATCGGCGACGGCGACGACCCGAACCGCTACGGCCCGCAAGGGTACATGAGCGTGGAGTTCAGCGGCGCGCACATCAACGAGGTCGTGCACGCGCCCGACGGCTCAGTCCTGTACGACAGGCAGTTGGTCTGAACGTGTGAGGTGCCGAAGATGGACGACCACAAAGCATATCTGGCGAGGGCCGCGCGCGCCTTCCAGAACAAGCCGGTCGGCGTGATTCTCGAACGCATCAAGGCAATCGTCGGCCCGAACAACATGCCGCCGATAGAGCAGTCGAAGCTCGCCGAAGAGGCGCTCGAACGAATGCAGGACGGCAAGAAGCCGACGCCCAGACAACTCGCCGCGCTTGAGTTCGTAATACGGCTGATGCGCCCCGTGCCGCTCTCGCGCGAGGGCGCGCTCGACCCGCTCGACTCGAAGGTCGCGCCCTCTTTCCCCGACTGGGGCGGCTTCCAAAAGTCGGTCAAGCCGCACCTCTACTCGGTCGGCCGAATAGACCTCTGGCCGAAGGAGGGCGTCGGCACGGGCTGGCTCGTCTCCGACGGCGTCATCGTCACGAACCGGCACGTGCTCGACGTGCTCTCGAAGGGCACGGGCGCGTTGGAGACGGGACAGGCCGTCGTGCGTTTCAAGTTCGAGGCGGGCATCCCCGACGAGGACGAGCCCGCGAACATCACGGGCGTGCTCGCAGTCCACGAGGAGTTGGACGTTGCACTCCTGACCATCGACAAGCAGACCTTCACGGACACGCGCAGGCCGCTCGAAGTCGAGACCGCGCCGGTCGAAGAAGGGCACCCGGTGGTCGCCGTCGGCTACCCCTTCGACGACTCGAAGCGAAACCCACTCTTCATCAACGCGCTCTTCGGCGGGACGTTCGGCGTCAAGCGCGCCGCGCCGGGCGAGGTCTCGGGCCGCGGCCCGCGCTCCATCTTCCACGACTGCTCGACGCTCGGCGGCAACTCCGGCTCGCCCATCTTCTCCATGAAGACGGGGCGCGTCGTCGGCCTCCACCGCGACGGCTACTTCCTATACCGCAACGAGGCCGTGGACGGCGCATCGCTCGAAGAGTTCATACGCCCGCGCCTGTAGAAACTGAGGAAGCTCATGGCCGCGAGAGCCTTCGTCATCGCCATAGAGGATTACGGCGCGGGGAACTTCCTGCCGCCGCTGCCGGGCTGCAACCGCGACGCCGACGGCTTCATACGATGGCTGCTCGAAAAGAAGTTGAAGAACGTGAAGCCCGAGTCCGTCTCGGACTTCATACGCTGCTGCTCGGGCAAAGACATCGCGGAGGGCAAAGACCTTGAGTGGCGCACCGCCGGGACGACGAGCGGCGAGATAATCGCGGAGCTTGCGAAGTGCGTGAAGGCTTGGGCCGACCGCACCGACGAGTTCTACTTCTTCTACAGCGGCCACGGCTTCTCCTACTCGAACTCGGCCTGGGAGAAGTCGGTTGACGTGCTCGTCGCGTCGGACTTCACTGACCTTGAGACGGGCGGGCGCGCGTGCCTGCCGCTCGACGAGATAAGGGTCAAGCTCTGGAAGTCGCTCGGGCCGCGCCACCACTACTACTTCATAGACGCGTGCCGAAACCTGATCCCCGCCGAACAGCTCTCGCTCTCGGGCACGGGGCTCGGCTTCCCCACGTCGCAGCTCGGCACGCCGACCGTCTACAGGATGTTCTCGACCGCGCTTAACAAGACCTCGGACACGCAGAGCGGCTTCACGCCCGCGCTCGTCCGCGGCCTGCGCGGCGGCGGTCGCGCGAAGGGCTTACGCTCGAACCAGATGTACGTCATCTTCGACCTGCTCGGCGAGTACATGCGTAAGAGCATGAAGCTCTCGGGGCAGGACGTTGAGTACGGACGCGACGGCAGCGGCGAGGGCTTCATACTCAAGATAGACCCGATTGAAAACTCCGCGTGCGAGATAAGCGTCGAAGGCGCTGGCGCGGAAGACGAGTTCACGCTCACAGTCCGAAACATCACGGGGCTCGACAAGGAGGAGAAGTTCAAAGGCCCCTCGCACAAAATCGAACTCTTCCCCGAAGACTACTTCCTCGAACTCAAACACGCCTCCGGCACCGTCACACGCAAAGAGCCGCCGCCGTCGCCCGACGCCCTAGACCTCTACGACCCATGCCGCGTCAGCTTCGAGTTCCAGCCGTCGTCGTCGGCCGAGATGCGCGCGCTCGCCGAGGCGCTAGACAATTACATTCCACCGACGCCCGAGACTCCGGCACGAGCGCACCTCGAAGCCGCCGCCGAAGTGCTGCTCGAACGCGGCGTCTCGCTCGACGCGGCGGTCGCCGAGTTGCGAAGGCTCTACGCGGAGAAGTCTTCCGGCGAGCACGTCTTTCTCATGCCTGTAGAGGACGTTTTCGAAATCAAGGGCCGTGGCACCGTAGCTTCCGGCCCGACGCGCTCGTCCTCCATTAAAGAATCGGCGGCTGTCGGCAGCGAGCCCACGTCGCCGCCGCCGCCGCTCACGGCGAAGCTGAGTCTGAAGGCTGCGCCCGAGACGGAGGTTCAGGCGGAGAACCTGAAGACGGGCGAAGTCCTGAAGGGCTCGGGCGGGTTGGAGTCGGAGGCAGCGCCTGGCGAGTACGTCGTGCGGTTGATAGAGCGAGGCGTGACCGTCAGCCGACGCAACGTGACGCTCAAGGCGGGCGAGGAGTTGGCGCTCGATTTACTCGCACGCGCGGAAGACAAGATTCGCGACACTATCATCCATGCCGTCGGCGCGGACACGGTGGAGGGCGCGTCCGTCTTCTCCGAGCACGCGCTCGGGCCGCTCGTGAACGATGACCTCGCGCTCTGGCTCTCGCTCTTCGGCGCTTCCCGAATCGTCGGCATGCCGGGCGAGTTCTCGAAGCTCGTGCGTCTGAAGCTCGAAACCTTCGACGACGTGAAGCAGGGCGAGTCTGTCGTCTACCTGCTCGCGGGCTTCGAGAAGTCCGAAGGGACGTTCGGCGTCGGCCTTAGCTCAGGCCCGCACGTCGTCTGGGACACGCCGCGCGAGGTCGAAGGGCTCTTCAAAATTTACGAGCGCCGCTTCGAGGCCGAGCCCGGCGCGCATCTTCTTTCGCTCAAGCTCCCCGGTCAGCCGCCCGCGACCTTCGCGGTTCACTGCCTTCCGAACCGCGCGACGCTCGCCGCGCTCGCCGAAGACAAGGAAGGCCGCCTGACCTTCCACCAGTTCCTGCTGCCGCTCCGACACCTCTTCGAACATCTGGGCCCGACCGTTCAGGCTTACGGCGAACGAAACATGCTCGGCGTCGTGCGCACGATGGCGCTCGCGCAGAGCCAGTTCGCGCGCAAGCGCTCCGTGCAGAAACTCCTGAAGGAGACCGACAAGGAATCCTGGGACGACCTCGTCAACCACCGCTGGCTCGACCCCCTGATGGCGCTCGTCGCCGCCTACGACATCATCCGCCACGGGACAATCGAGCAGGGGAAGAAGCTGCTCGGGCTGATGAACGGCACGCTCAGAAAGGACTTCGAAGGGATGGGCGACGTGGAGGCCATCGCGAAGCTCATCGGCGCGGAATGGAACGTGCCCGTGTCGCCGCCGCTGCTGCTCGACGGCGTGCTCGCCTTCGACGACGTGCAGGAGAAAGAGATGCTCCCGCTCTCGACCGACAGGCTCGACTACAGGAGCACCTGGACGGCCTGGCGCGGCGCGGTCAACGACTACGACCCGAAGGCGGACGCGGACGGCCTTAACTAAAACGGAATTAGGATTAATAACGCCATGCCAAAAGTAAAGCTGACCGACAGCCTCGGATTCAACGGCAACGTGGAGCTGCCCGAGGACGCGGGCGTCGTCAAGTACATACGAAGCCTACGGCAGATAAAAGTCTCCGACCTGAACCTCAACGCGCTCACGCAGGTTCCGCTCGACAAGGTTCCGCTGAAGAGCGCGAGCGCGGGGCTCTCCTTCGAGCAGCCCGTGCCCATCGGCATCAATCACGTCGAGATGACCGTCAAGGCCGAGGGCGGCGGGCGACTGCGCCTCTTCGGGCCGAAGGACAAACAGCTCTTCGACCCGGAGCTTTTCGGCGAGCCGATAAAGATCGGCGACGAACAGTTCTACGTCTCCATCGGCGTCACGGCCGCGCTCGAAACGAATCTGTCCGCGGAGGCGCGCGACCTCGGCTTCGGCTTCGACGCGGGCGGTCAAATCTCGCTCGCGGTCTACAAGCCCTTCGCGAAGTTCGGCACGCCCGGCGCGTTCAAGCCCTTCGTGCGGGCCGTCGAGGAGACGGCGCGCGACTTCGTGCTGCTCGGCGACATCGAAGACCTCTCGAAGATGAGCGAGGGGCTGGTGGCGACGGTCGAGGGCGCGGGCAAGCTCAAGTTCTCCGCGGAGGCAGAGCTTCTGAGCGCCGTAAACCCGCTTGCGACCGTTGACCCGCCCGGCCCCGGCGAGCTGAACGTCGGCGCGGGCGGCTCGGTCAAGGTCGGCGCGACCTACCAGCTCTCCGGCGAGTACCAGATACGCGCGCAGAAGCTCGACAAGCAGAAGGTTCGGCTCGGCTTCTACAAGAAGCGCGGCAAGGAGTTCACGCTCTCGGTCTCGGCGAAGGGCGGCGTCTCGGCGGGCGTCGGCGGCTTCGACCTCTTCGAGCGCGTGCTCAAGGCCGTAAGCCGTGACCCCGAAGTGGACAGGAAGCAACTGGAGGAGGGCGGGCTCGACGCGGGCCAGATAAAAGAGATCGAGGACGCGGTCAAGGCCGCCATCTCCCGCAAGCTCGAACTCGCCGCGAGCTTCGAGCTGAGCGCCTCGAACGCCGACGAGGCCGTGTTCGACTACGAGGTAGACCTCGCGAAGCTCGGCCCCGAAGGGCGGCAGGCTCTGCACAAGGCGCTCGACGGAGACTTGACCGCGCTCGCGGGCGGCGCGGCCCCCGTGCCCGCGGGCGTCACGCTACGGCGGAGCATCTTCACGGAGACGCAGAAGAAGAAGCACACGCTCAAGGTCAACCTGCTCGGCATATACAACTTCATCAGCATCGGCTCGCTCGGGAAGAAGATGCGCGTGATGTTCGTCCCCGAGACGGGCGAGCTGCTCATCACGGACAGCGCGACGGCGACCCGGCTCACGGCCTCGACCTCCAACCTCGCCGCAGACCACGCAAAGCTCCGAAAGGTCTTGGCCGAGAGCTTCCTCATCACGGCCGCATACCGTTGCAGCCGGACGGTCTCGCAGAGCCCGGCGCTCGAAATATCGCACAGCTACTTCGAGCTTCATTCGAAGACCGGCCGGCAGACGTTGAAGGACAACCTGGACGTGGTCGAGACGTTGGGGCTTTTGACGAAGCAGGAGAAGGAGAAGCTGCTCGCGGGCTCGAACGACTTCGGCAGCACGACGCTCTACGTCGAGGCCAACTACGACGACGCGCTGGCGGCTTCGCTCTTCCTCAACTCGAAGGGCGAGGCGCGCGAGGAGGCGGAGTTCGAGCGCGCGGGTCGCGACGCGCTCAGGCTCCTCGTGCGGCAGGGCGACGACCACGACTACCGCCGCTTCCTCGGCAGCGACGACGCGTTCTGGGGCGAGCTGAAGCAGGCGGGCAACCCGAACACCTTCAGGTCGATTGAAAAGGTGAAGGCCATCAGGAACGCGACGAAGCTCACGCTGGAGTCAATCGTCGGCGTCCTCGCGGCCGACAAGGCGCTCATACGCTGGTGGGCGCAGGAGCTGCGCGCGACGGCGTTGAAGCTCGTCGAAATCCGAAAGGCCGTGAAGGCGAACCCGAACGCGGGCCACGACGGCAACGTCTTCAACGGCCTGCGGCGCGACCTCGCCGACCACCTGAAGGGCGTCGCCGCGCGCACGAAGGAGGAGTTCGGCGACCCGTGGGGGCTCGTCGCGACCGACCTCTTGACGGGCAAGGCGGCGAAGGTGAAGGTGCGCGTGACCGGCCCGCGCGTCGTGCTGCGGCGCGGGCGCGGCGAGGAGTGAGAGGGGCCGCCCTAAAAGGGAAGTGCCGCCCGAACGCCCGCCCGCGGGGGCCGAGTTTCATCCAAAAAGGAGTTTGAGAAATGGCTTCAAAAAAGACCTACCCCATCGCGCTGTGCCACGGCATCGCGCGCTTCGACTTCCTGAACGACGCCATCGAGCGCGAGTCGCGTAAGCTCTTCGGCAACATCTTCGACCGCATACGCGAGCACCTCGCGAACAGCGGGCTCAAAATCGTGCCCGACCGCCTTCACTACTTCCGCGGCATCGAGAGCTTCCTCGAAGCCGACGGCTTCGACGCGCACGCGACCTTCGTCCGCTTCGCAAACAGCCTCGCCGACCGCTCGTCAGACCTGCGCGCGGAGATAGAGCGGATTCTGACCGAGACGAAGGCGGAGAAGGTTCACATCATCGCCCACAGCATGGGCGGTCTCGACTCGCGCGCGATGATTGCGAGGCTCGGCATGGCCGAGAAGGTCGCGAGCCTGACGACCATAGGCACGCCGCACCACGGGACTGCATTCGCGGACTACAAGCTCAAACGCGGCGGCGACAAGTTGATCGACGCCGTCGCGAACGCGATAGACTTTCGCGGGTTCGGCGACCTGACGCGCGACGCCTGTAAGAAGTTCAACGAAGAGGCGCGGGACTCGGAGGCCGCGAACGGCGTCTTCTACCAGACCTATTCGGCGTCCGAAGGGCGCGACACGACCTTCGTCTTCCTGCAACAGTCGTGGGACATCATCAAGAAGGAGGAGGGCGACAACGACGGGCTCGTCTCGTTACAGTCGCAGGCGTGGCAGCCGGAGCTTGTGAGCGCCGACGGGAAGAGCAAGAAGAAGGTCGTGCAGAAGAAGTTCGCCACCGCGTCGGGCGAGGCCGTGCCCGCGGATCACCTAAACGAAGTCGGCTGGTGGGACTTGAACGAACTTCACGGCGTCAACATCTTCAAGTCCGTCGGCGCGCGCGAGAAGTACGAGACGAAGGTCAAGGAGATTTACCGCGACATCGCGCGCGACCTGCGAGAGCGCTTCCCGCTTTAAGGAGTACTCGCGTCCCGCTTTCAAATTAAAGAAGCGCGGTACGGCAAATAGCGGCGTGCAGATGAATGCGACTCTTAAAGCCGGGAGCGCGGGCATCCCTGCCCGCATTGAGCGCGTAGCGCGAAGACCGAGAAGCGCCGACACTCAACATCGAGTGAAGGCGATTCTACTTCAAGCGTGCTTGCAGCACGCTTAGGCGGGCAGGGATGCCCGCGCTCCCAGGGAGTAGGCGCGCCCGAGTGGACGCCGCTGAAAGGAGCGCCGACAGGATGTCGGCGCTCCTTTGCCGTATTACTTTTCAATCGGGCGCGTGTCGTTGGGGCGCCACGGGACGGGCGGCGGGCGGTTGAGAATCTCGGGGTGGTCTAGGCTGACGCCGTCGTACTTTATGCGCGCCCACGCGGCGGGGCTCGCGTAGAAGGTCGCGGCCGAGACGTTGACGAAGGCCGCGTAGAGGTTCCGGTGCAAGTCCCTGTCGCTCGCGCGCAGCCTCGTGAGCACGCCCTGCCTGTCCTTTATCGGCATGCGCGAGAAGCCGCGCAGCCCGCCGCCGTTGAGGAGGTTGAAGGCCGGGCTCTCGGCGAGCAGGAGCGCCTGCGTGAAGGCGTCGCGGTTGGCCTGACGCTGGAAGGCCATGTACCCGTCAACGGTGTAGATGAACTCCGGCGCTTCTTTCAGGAAGTTCTCGCCGAGCACGGCCTCGCCCACGGCGAAGAGTATGTGCGCGGTCTTGCCGTCGAGGTATTCGAGCCTGCCCTCGTCAATCGGCGCGACCCTCTTCGGCCACGCGAAGACGCCGAGCAGGGCGTTCAGTACTTGGGCCACGGCCAGTCACCTCCGTCCATGTGTTGAAGCGCGAACGGCTTGCCGTACTTCTCGCAAATCTCGCGCGAAGCCCAGAGCGCGAGCGAGTAGATGGTGACCTGCGGGTTCGCGCCGAGGCCCGTCGGGAAGACGGACGCGTCCACCACCCACAGATTCTCCATCCCCTTCACGCGGAAGTCTGTGTTCACGCACGAGCGCCGCGCGTCGTTGCCCATCTGCAAGCCGCCCATGACGTGGACGGTGAAGACGGCGGCGCGCTGCGTCTCGCCGAACTTAATCAGGTCTATCTCTTTAAAGTCGGCCTTCGACTTCACGACGAGCGGCGGGTTTCGCATGTGGAAGACCGACTCGGCGCCCGCCTCAAGGTGAATCTCAGACATGACGCGGAGGCTCTCGCGCATGGCCTTCACGTTGTCGGGCGCGAGCTTGTAGTCGAGTTCCGGGTCGCCGTAGCGGTCGAGCGCGGTCGTGCCGTAGGGCTGGTCCGGGTCGAAGCCGGTCGTGTGGTGCGCGTACATGATGGCGCCCTGCGGGTAGAACTGGTCGAGCATTTTGTGCAAAGACTCGCCGTGGTCGAGCGTCGAGGCGGCGGTCAGGACGGGGAAGTAAGAGCCCGTCTCCATCAGGTAGCCCGTCGGGCCGGACTCGAACTTCGGGCTCCACATGTTGTCGGGCACGCCGTAGGCGGGGAACGTCCTGTCCTTGTAGCGGCCGATGCAGATGGTGACGGGGTGTATGTGCGTGAACTTGCCGACGCGCTTGTCGAGCGTTATCCCCGAGCGGAGCATGACGGCGGGCGAGCCTATCGCGCCCGCGGCGAGCAGCACGCCCAGCTTCGGGCGCACGGTCAGGGTCTTCTTCGTCGGCCGCGTCTTCGGGTCGAGGAAGACCGCTTCGACCTCTTTGACGCGCCCGCCGTCCCCGGCGACGAGCCTGTTGACCTTCGTGTCCGTGTAGACGGTCGCGCCCCTGGCTATCGCGTCGGGCAGCCAGCGGACGATGCCGCTCATCTTTCGGTCGTACGGGCAGCCGACGCCGCAGCTCCCGCACTCGCGGCAGTCGTGCGTGTTGTTCGGGAGGTTGTCGGTCTCTATGCCGAGCCTGCCGCAGCCGTCGATGAACTTCTGCGCGGAGGTGTTGTACTTGTCGTTGCGCACGACGGGGAGGTAGTTGGCGACCTCCTTCAAGTACGGGCGCAGGTTCTCGCGCGTGAAGGGCAGCCCGAAGTTCTTCTGCCAGTGTTCCAAGGTCTCGACGCGCGGCGGGAGGCACGCGGCCCAGTTGACGGTCGTGCCGCCGCCGAGGCAGCGCCCCTGCATGACCTTTATGCCGCCGTCTTTGGTGAGGCGCGAGCCGCCCTCCTGGTAGAGCGTCCGGTACATGTCGCCCTCGCGCTCGTTGAGCATCTTGCGTAGGTGCGCGGGGCCGCCGTGCCCCTGCTCCTTCGGGATGTTCGGCCCCTCTTCGAGGACGAGCACGTCGAAGCCCGCCTCGGAGAGCTTGAGCGCGCAGACGCCGCCCGACGCGCCCGAGCCTATGACGCAGAAGTCCGGCGTCAGCGACCTTCTGCCGGAAACGTTTCTCCCCTCGACGATGCCGCCCATAAGACCTCCTTAGCCGGCCGCGCGCCGCGGGTCATCCCGCACGCCTCGGGCCTTCAAGGCGTGGGCGAAGTTGAAGGCGAAGGCGTGGGCGAAGGCGGCTTGACGGCGAACTGGCCGTCGTCCACCGCGAGCGCCTTGTACTTCCTGCCGCCGACTTCGACCTCCGTTTCGCGCGCGATGCGCAAGACCTCCGTGCGCGCCGCGTCGTTGGCGATTGTGCCGGTGACGCCCACCTTGCCCTTCACGGAGAAGACGTGGAGGTCGAGCGCGCTGACCCCCGCGACGTTCCTCTCGTTCCTGCTGACGGCCTTGCGGATTTCGACGCCGAGGCGCTCGTCGGCCTCGACGGGGAACTCGCCGGCCTGTGTGTTGTTCTGGTTGACGCCCTGGTTGTTGCCCTTGCCCCTGTCGCACTTCGCCGCGAAGGACATCAGGAAGAGCGGGAGAACGAGCACGGCCGCGAGCGACGCTCTGCGGCGCGACCTTTCATGAATCTTCATATAAGTCCTCCGGCGCGCACGTCTCCGCGCGCGTGGTCAAAGCGCCTTGACGTTGAGTCGGGCGTCGTCCAGCTCGAAGGTCATCTCCCTAACGTCGATGCGCAAGTCCACGGGGAGGTCGAGCGAGGCGACGGCCTTGCCCGTGGCGCGCTCCTTTATCTCGACGCGCGTGTCGTCCGAGGTGAGCTGTATGCCCTGATTGACGACCTTCGTGTGGACGTTGCCCGCCAGGACGGGTTCGTAGCGGCCTATGAGGTCTTGAATCGTTTTGATGACGAAGTCGCGCAGCGGGCCCGACTGCTGCGTGAAGATGTCCTTGACGAGCTTGTTGGAGAAGTCGCGCACCTTCGGGGTGGCGCTGGCGGCTATCTCTTTGACAAGCTGGTCTACGAAGGCTTGAACCTGCGGCGCGGCGTGGTCTGCTATCTGGTTGCCCGTCTGGACGACCTGCTGCTCGACCCTCGGCGCGAGGGTCGCGTTGATGTCGTCGCCCATCTTCTTGACGAACTCGTTGATGTCGGACATGACTTTGGTCTCCGTAGTCTCTGTGTGTGTTACCGCCGCGGTATGCGCACGGGTATGACCATCTCGTCCACGACGGCCCGCGCGCTCATGGGGATGAGCATCCGCGCGACGGGCTTGTTGTGGTTGTTCCTGTCCTGTACCTCCGTGCGCAGGTCTGCGCTGAGCTTGACGGCCCCGTCCGCCAGCCCGACGGTAATCGCCCCCTTGATGACTACGTCGTTCCTTTCAATCAGTTCAGTTATGAGGTTGCCGATTATTGACATTCGCTTATCCTCCCGCGTCTGAAGTTGAAGCGCGCGCCCGTTCAGGCGCGAGCGAGTTTGACCTTGAAGTAGTTGTACATGTGCGGCAGCGGCCGCCCCGGGTCGAGCTTCGGGCCGCCCAAGGTGTAGCGCCCCGATGCGAGCAGGCTCGCGACGAAAGCCTTCGCGATGAAGAGCGCGAGGTCGCGGCCCGCGCACGCTTGCGGGCCGTTGCTCAGGTGGTTGAAGGCGTAGTCGTGCCCGACGCCTTCGAGCCAGATTTCGGGTGCGAACCTGTCTGCGAACGGGTGCGTCTCGGAGTCGCGGTGGTTGAAGGTGTTGTTGATGAGAATCTGCGTCCCGCGCTCGACGCGCGCGCCGCCGATGTAGTCCTCTTCGAGCGCGCGCCTTATCAGCAGCGGCGTCGTGGGCCACAGGCGCATCGCCTCCTGCACGCACGCGCCGAGGTACTTCAGGCCGTTGACGCCTTCGGGCGTGTCGATGCCTGCGCGCGCCAACTCTTCGCGGGCGCGCTGCTCGGCGCGCGGGTGCGCGAGTACGAGCGCGAGCGCGCGCGCGGTGTTGGCCGCGAGCGTCTCGCTCATGGCGAAAGTCCAGTGCGTCATCTGCGCGGGGACGGAGGTGTCCTCGGTCGAGGGCGTCTCGGCGCAGAGCGACGCGAGGCTGTGCGGCCTCGGGTTCTTGAGATAGCCGTTGACCTCCGAGTAGTAGCCGTCGAAGTGTTTCGACTTGCGGAGCCCCGCGACGCGGTTGGCCTCGCGCATTATCTTGCGAAGCCTGCGGAGGAGCGCTGCGTCCGTCCCGGCGCGGTCGCCGTAGATGACTTGCAGCGTGATGCGGTCGAACGCGTCGGCGAAGTCTTGCCATGCGAGCGCGCCCCCCTGCTTCTCGGCGAGCGCCGCCGCCTCCCGGCGTACGACTTCGAGGACTTTGGCAGAGTGCCCGCCGCCGTCGAGCGCGCCGCGCAGGACTGACTCGTTGAAGCGGCGACGGTCGCGCCACTTCTCGCCCGCGGAGATGGTGAGCGCGCCGGGCTGGAAGTGCGCCATGCCGCGGCGCTTCGCGTCGGGGTCTGAGGCGTAAATCTCCGGCGAGTTCTTCAGCACGTGCTCCGCGCCGGAGTGGTCGAGCAGGAGCAGCGTGCGGTTCCCGCCGACGTTGACGTAGACCTGCGGGCCGTACTTCGAGCGCATCCGCGTGAGCTGTTTGACGACGCGCCCGTCGCTGCCGAGCCTCGTCCAGAAAGAGACCCAGAACTTGCTGCGCGTAAACAACCCCTGCAAGTAGACGGGGAACGTCTGCGCGAGGTTGTAGCGCAGCGAGTCGGGGAACGAGGCCGACGGGATTGTTTTCTCAGCCATGTTGTTACTCGTGCCAGCGCGCCATGTGTTCGGCCTGCGTGGACGTGTACGCGCCCTCGCGGTAGAACTGGTCGTAGAAGTCCAGCTCAAGGTGGTGCGCCTGATGCGCGAGCGTCGTGCGCAGCGGGCCGAAGTAGGCGGGGAAGCGGCCGTAGGTCTCGTAGACGTACGTGCAGTAAGCGACGGTCGCGTCAACGCACTCGTCGGTGAAGCCGGGAATCTGCCCCTGCACGTCCTTCGGGCTCTTCCAAGTGCCGGGGAAGGTCGCGGAAAGCTCGGCCCGCACGACGTTGTCGCGCTTGAACTTGAGGAAGGCGTGGACGGCCTCCTCCATGTTCTTGTAGTACGGCGGGCACCAGGGCTTTATCAGGTCGTGGCCTTCGAGCGAGAGGCCGAGCGGGTGCGGGATGGGTTTGTCCTGCCTGAGCAGGCGAAGTATGAGTCGCTTGAAGAAGCCCGCGCGAAGCATCCGCGAGACGGTCTGCGAGCCGAGCTTGAAGCCGAGCTGTTCGAACCACGAAACTTCCGACGCGGTCGCGAAGTGAGTCCAGCCGCCGAGCCCCATCGCCTGCTCCATGAGCGAGAGGTTGTGGAGCATGAACGCCTGCTCCGCGAGGAGGAACTCGATGATGACCGCTTCGAGCCCGAGTATCGTCACGACGCGCCCGTCGTCCGGGTTGTCGTGGAGGCGTCCGCCCTTCGACTTCCCGAACTTCTTGAGGCCCGCGGGGCGGAAGGTGTTCCGCTCGTCCAGTACGAACGAGGCCATCTGCTCGTCGAAAGCTGAGATTGCGACGTTGATGTACATGCCCGTCAGGTCTGAGACGGGGAGGAAGTACGTGCTGCCCGGAAGGTTCGTTGACCACTTGTTGAAGGGGAAGACGTGAGGCACCTCTTTCGGGACGGCCGCGCGGCCGTCGCGCACGCGTACGCGCATGCGCCGGTAGACTTCTTCGAAGCGCTTGTCGAGCGCGAGCCGCGCGAGGCCGTTTATGTCTTCGAGCGAGAAGTCCTGCGGGCGCTTGAGCAGGTGCGTGCCTTCGTCGTTGATGACGAAGAGGGCCGTGCCGTGTACGGCGTCGGCGCTCGCGCCGGTGCGGCCCGAGATTGCGGCCATGACGTTCCCGCCGCCCGCCTCGTT
>Ga0126311_10000558_pt1 | contig 17453 bp, 8 predicted proteins | sample Plot61_FD_92539 | JGI IMG/M metagenome (GOLD analysis project Ga0126311, IMG submission 92539) | Serpentine soil microbial communities from UC McLaughlin Reserve, CA, USA - Plot61 | ecosystem: Environmental > Terrestrial > Soil > Grasslands | place: USA: UC McLaughlin Reserve, Lake County... | reverse complement strand
TTTGTCCTTTCAGATGTCAGACAGTTGTCGCAGGAACCTGTAAGTAACGCGCAAAATGCGCGGTGAAAGTATCACGACCATCGCCCTACAGTTGTTTGTTCCGTGCCAACTGTAGGGGCGGCCCTCTGTGGCCGCCCCAGGTTTCCACATTGCGTTTCCGGGCTGGGGTGACCACAGAGGACTACTTTTCAATTAACTTAACACCGCGCGTGCTGTGTTTGAAAAGGGTTCTATCCCATCGCACTTGAAAGCAGTTTTACGCGGTTTATGATAATGTGAAGCCTCCTGATCAACGATTGAGGCCCATGAAGTCCCTGCTTTTAATTGCCGCCGGTACGCTTGCGTGTTGTTTATCGCTCTCCGTCTCCGCACAGCAGGCTGAACCGCAAACGCCAGTGATAGTCCAGCCTGGCGCGCCAGGTCAGCCGACCAAAACACTGCCGCCGTCGACGCGGGCAAAATTGCCGCCCAGCTCGCCAGCAGACGTGCAATTTATGCAGCACATGATCACGCATCATGCTCAGGCAGTCGAAATGACGGCGCTCATCGAATCCCACACGAGGAACAAGGAGCTCCACTCGCTTGGCGCGCGAATCAGCAGATCGCAAGCAGACGAAATGAAGTTTATGAAACGGTGGCTGGCGTCTCGCGGCAAGCCCGTTTCGGCACCCATGCGCCACATGCCTGGCATGGATATGTCGAGCCACTCGATGCTCATGCCCGGAATGCTTACGGCAACCCAGATGGATGCGTTAAGAAAAGCCAAAGACGAAGAGTTTGACCGGTTATTCCTGACGGGGATGATTCAACATCACGAGGGCGCACTAACAATGGTGAAGGATTTATTTGACACTGCCGGCGCGGGCCAGGATGCGGAGCTATTCAACTTCGCGACAGACGTGGATACTGGCCAACTCGCTGAAATCAGAATTATGCAAACCATGCTGGGGAAAAAACCCGAAGAGGAGAAACGATGAATCGCGTACACGCTATTACTTTCCGCTTACTAATAACCGTTATTGCTTTGTCCTCGTGTTTTGCAACCCAAACACTCGCGCAAACGCCCTCGCCTTCACCGCAGGAAGCCGCCAAGACGCCTACCAAAAAAGAGCAGGACAGCCCGTTCGCTCCGGAACCAGCGGGGCCGCTACCGGCGGGAATGACAGGCTCAGATACCAACGATCCACGCGCCCGCTTGACGCCCGGTTTCTTCAACGCTGGCGAAACAGCGTTGGGTCTGAAGCATCTCCTGCTGGTCAAAAAGCCGGCGGCGTTTCAACTCGGCTCCGACAATCCCGACGATCCGAAGGTGCAGAAGATATTGGGCCAACTCGGCAACCCCGCAGAAGCAGCGAAGTTGCCAAAGCCAGTACAGTTGGTTTTTGCTCAGCTCGCTTTCGCCAACTCAGATACCGCATTCCAGGGCAATTATCTGTTCCAGGGGAATTTTTATGGTCTGAATATTTATGACATCTCCAATCCGATGAAGACCAGCTTGTTGACCACGATGGTCTGTCCCGGCGGACAGAACGACGTTTCGGTTTATAAGAACCTGCTCTTCATGTCAGTGGAAATGGCGAACGGCCGGGTGGATTGCGGCACAGAAGGATTTCCGCCGCCACCTCCACGACCGTCTCCGTCTCCACATCCATCGCCAGAGGCTGGCGAAAAAGAGGAGAAGGAGAAGCAGCCTCTTCCGGCACCGCAGAAAGAACGCTTTCGCGGCGTCAGGATTTTTGATATCACAGACATCAAAAAACCAAGGCAAGTAGCAGCAGTCCAAACTTGCCGCGGCTCGCACACGCACACGCTGGTCGTTGATCCGAACGACAAGAACAACGTGTACATCTACGTCTCGGGAACATCTTTCGTCCGCCAGAGCGAAGAGTTAGCTGGATGCTCGGATGAGACGCCGGACAAGGATCCGAATACGTCGCGATTTCGCATTGACGTGATCAAGGTGCCGCTGGCGTCGCCGCAGGATGCGCAGATCGTTTCCAGTCCACGGTTGTTTATGGATCCAACCAGCGGGAAGCTGAACGCTCTGAGTAGTGGCGGCACGCATGGCAAGGCGGGACCGGAAAAGCCTGCGGATACGGATCAATGTCACGACATCACTGTGTACTCAGCGCTGGGACTTGCTGCCGGTGCGTGCTCCGGAAACGGAATACTGATCGACATCAAAGATCCCGCGAATCCGAAGCGCCTGGATGCAGTGAACGATCCGAATTATGCGTACTGGCATTCAGCGTCGTTTTCGAATGATGGAAAGAAAGTGGTGTTCACCGATGAGTGGGGCGGCGGACTCGGCGCGCGCTGCCGGCCGAACGATCCGAACAAGTGGGGCGCGGACGCGATTTTCCACTTGCAGGATAACAAGCTGAAGTTCGCGAGCTACTACAAGCTGCCTGCCGCTCAAGGCGACAGTGAAAACTGTGTGGCCCACAACGGCTCGCTCGTTCCCGTGCCTGGTCGCGACATCGAAGTGCAAGCGTGGTATCAGGGCGGCATCTCCGTCGTGGATTTCACCGACGCTGAGCATCCGGTTGAGATTGCCTACTTCGATCGCGGACCGATTAATCCAAACATGCTCATACTCGGCGGCGACTGGTCAGCGTACTGGTACAACGGCCACATCTACGCTTCAGAAATCGCGCGTGGTCTGGATATTCTTGAGCTAACACCGACGAAGTTGCTTACGCAAAACGAGATCGACGCTGCGAAGACAGTCCGTATGACTGAGTTGAATGTACAGAACCAGCAGAAGATTGAGTGGCCGCGGAAGTTGGTGGTGGCGAAAGCGTATGTCGATCAGTTGGAGCGATCGCAGGCACTGTCGGCTGAACAGGTCGCAGCCGTGCGCCAGGCGATTCAGAGTGCAGAGAAGTCGAAAGACATGGGAAAACTCAGCAGTGTCGCATCAGAGATCGAGAAGAGTGCGGCAACGAAGAATGAGGCAGATGTAAATCGATTGCGGGGGTTGGTAGATATTTTGAAACAGCCGGCGATGTAATCGACGAAGGGGCGGCCTCCGTGGCCGCCCGTTGCGACCGAGAAATGTCACATCTATCACTTTACACGGGTAAAATCAGGTGATGAGCATTGGATTTGAAACGTGACGTGCTGCGTCACATGGTTGCAACCGTGGCCTATCGTGGCGGACTTGCTGTTGCAGATGCGCCGGAGAGCTTCGCCGAATTTCGAGCTCACGAAACGATACGGACGCCTGGAGAGATTCTCGCGCACATCGGCGATCTGATCGAGGGCTCGCTTCATCTGGTTAAGGGCGAAATGGTGTACTTAACTTCTCATCCGCTGCCATGGAAAGATGAAATTACGCGGTTTTTCTCCGCCGTGAAAGCGTTTGACTCATACCTGGCATCAGAGGCGCCGCTTGCCTGCCCGGTGGAAAAACTGGTTCAAGGTCCGGTCGGCGATGCGCTTACACACGTGGGCCAGATCGTGATGTTGCGACGCATGGCGGGAAATCCAATCCGCCCCGAAGCATACTTCACTGCCGAGATCGTCGCCGGCGAGGTTAATGAAGAAAGCTTCACATAACTCTAGGGGGCGGCTTCTTACTGCAAGAGTCTTCTTATCTCCTTTTCGTTCTCGACCAGAAATTGGCCTAGCCATCGTGACGCGTTCCCCTCGTCTGTCATTTCTGCAACCAGCGAGAAGACCAGCCCCGCGCGTACAGGCTCCGATTCAGTTGCGTCCCATTTCAGGATTGCCAACACTACCCGCGAAGTGTAGCGAGCCTTGCCGTTCCTGCCAGTTGGCGTTGTTTGGAGTGTTCCAGTCTTCGCGTAGATTCTGTAATTTGCGGCAAGGCTGTTGAGAACAGCCAATGCGCGCTGCCCGCCTACTGGATCGTGATTGGTATCAATGAGAGCCGATCGGAACGTCCCCTCGGTTACGACTGAAGACAGACCTGGGCGAAGCTTCTCCGCGGTTCCAGTGAAAGTTTCGCGAGTAGCTAAATAGTGAAAGGGACTATCGCTCTGAATTATGTGTGCGGCCAAAGGCTTTCCGGTAACGCTTGTGACAAAGGCTGCGGCAAGATCAACATTTGACCAAAGATTGGTTCTACCGCCCAGCAGCAGGGAGACGTAATCGCGCGGACTCGATATGCCATCGAGGCGAAGATTGGGAGCAATAGGCGAAATGCCGACGAAACCAGCGGTTGTTGGTGTCGCTGCCTCATCAGTAGGACGTGTTACGTTGACATTACCGTGGGCAGTCAGATCATCATTTTCATTTTTAGTCCAAAAGGAGACGCGGGCTCCGAGTGGTGTGCCGCCGGGATTGATCGCAAACATTCGTTCGAGATGAGTGGCGAACAAGGTGCGCGTGAGATTTCCAATTGTATTCGGCGTCTTCTGAGAAAACTGTAGCTGTGGCGAGAATCTCGGATACTTCCGCCACGGCACAGGGCCACTACCCAAACGCATTGACTCTGAGTCGGAGGGAGAATCTCCCGCCGCCATCACATCGCTTCCATCCTCATCAGCGAGGCCAAGAAATCCGAGACGCACGTGATACCGGTTGTCCGAAACAGATAGATACTGCTTGAAATCAACCCACTCTCGTCGCGCAGTAACATGCCAACCATCCGCGAGCGGAATTCCGAAGACATCTGATTCGCTGGACTCTGATCCTCTGACTCTTAGTTGATCGTTGAGCCGAGGGTGAACTTCGAGTACTGCAGCCGCAAAGAGCGGCTTCGTTGCCGAGCCGACTACAATACGGTCAAAATTTCGATCTCCGCCGTAAAGCGTGCGGATAGCGTCCGGTGCTTGCTGCTCCACCCATCGCGCTGGTGGCAGCCACTCCCCAGAGCCGGCAGCGCGCTGCCAATAAGGCGACGAGGTCATGCGAGGGTAGCCACTGAGCGCAAGGGTTTCGCCCGTACCGGCTTTAATAACCGCGAGAGCAACCCGCGGGGGCAGTGACCCTTGGCCGACTCCGCGCCCACCTTCACTCAGAATCTCTTCATGACTGCGACGACCCTTTACCGAGATAAAACGAGTCGCAGCCTCATGCAACGGCCGGTCGAGAGTCAGCGTCGCTATGCAGGGAGTAACTCGTCCGCGGCCGAAACAATTCTGTTCAACTGTTAGAGTACGCGCCAGCAGCAAAGTCCATGGCACAGAATGCTCAGGCACGAAGGCCGCGATCCACTTGCCGCCTACCCACGCCGGCCCGATCAGTGTTTCCCCATCACTGAACTTCACTCGTGGAATGTCGTCTTTATTTATGCCGGTGCGAAAGCTAAATCGCGCGTTGAAGGCGGAGTTAGTGGTGAGCCGGTAACCGCCGACTTCGTGAACGGTGATGCCGTCAGTCTGGCGCTCGGGAGGCAACAGCCGGAAGAGTCCCGGGCGCGTATCACGCCAATGCGTCAACGACTCGAAGCGCAGACCCTCAAGCAGTCGATCGTAATCCGCGGTGCTGTCCACGCCACTCAATCGATTGCTGTAATCACTCGTTGACTGCTCGTCAAGACGTTCAGCAAGCGGCAACGCGTTGAACCGCAGAATCTCCTGCTTGATCAACGCGCCATCGGGCACATTGAAATCTCCGGGAAGTTTGCGCCAATCGGGAACAATCGTACCGCTGTTTTGATCGACGACCAGTACTTCGTCGCGAATCATGCTCCGGATGCGGCCAAGCACACCGGCCCACTCGAACGTTCGCGGGAAATCTTTGTTGAGGATGAGGCGCGCATGGCTCACCCCGATGAACAGCAGTGGTAGCGACACGAGGCAAGTGGCAATAATTGTGCGGTAAGTACGAGGCGACCAGGAGCGCGGATTGATCTTTGGAGTTGTGTTGATATCTTCCGGGGACTGGTTGTGCAGTGGTTCATCGCTGTCAGCGGAGGAGATTATTGACTTCGTGTCTTCGGCAGTGCGCTCGCTGTCGCCGTCAGGGTCGCGCCAATGAAGTAGTTGCGCCGCAAACGCAAAAAGGAACAACCAGCGAAGCAAGTCTGAAGTCGAGTTCACATTTACAACTGGCATACCCCGGCCAGTGAAAGGAAATGTGCCTATGTTCATGCCAGCATGCAGCACCGCTTCGAGAAAGACCCACGCAAAAATGAGCAAGGCCCCCGCATAACCAAAGTCGGTCTTACTTTGCCACGCTCCAAAAGCTACTAGGACCAACGGAACAGCGAATAGAAGCAAGAGCGATAAGCCACCCACCAAGCCGTGCTCGCTAGCGACAAAAAAACTGAAGAGACTGTCAAACTGGATTGTGTCCTGGCGCACCTGTGATAGTTGCGTTGGTGCGTTGCCATAACCCATTCCCCACCACCGGCCCTCGTAAGCAATGGACTTACTCTCCCAGCTATGCTGGTAAGCATCACGAAGTCTTTGGAGAGAAATGCCTTCACCACCCTGCGTCGCTCGTGCCCAGGGAATTAATCGCTCAATTTCAGAACCCTGCCAGTAAGTTACAAGTCGCACTTCTGCCGCGCCAGGCAGCCACTGTGAAAAATACCTGTAGCTGAGCCCTGCTATTAATAGTCCGCAGAGCAGCATGCCGAGAATTGCGGCAGACGCGCGCCAACGGGGCGTTAAGATAAGAATCACGGCTGCTGCCGCGAAGAGTGGAAAGGTTGCAAATGCACTGCCTACGTCACCGAGAAACTTCGGCATTGCAAAGACTGGCAGTAGCACGGCCGTGATGGTGAGGAAAATCAATCGTGACCAGGGTATGTGCTCGGTCGGCCGCTGGCGAACAAGCACCAACGACAACCAGAAAAGTGCGGGCACTAGACTAAACAGGAAGAGAGCCACCACCTCCTGCACAATTTCACGAACTGACCCGGGGAGCATTCTCCCGAGAGATGGGACTACCAGAAAAATTACTGAAGCAGCGCAGAGTTTTCCGACTGAGCGATGCACCAGGCGACTCAGAATCCATAGGAGAGCGACTGCGGTTACGCTAAGCGCGAGAATGGTGCCAATAGTGCCAAGCCATCCGTTGGCTGGCTGCAAGCGCACTGCTATTACAAGGAACACAGCGGCTGTTCCAACTGCCGTTACCCACCACACCATTCGCACTCGACGAATTGGTGGCTCGTGCGCGAATTGCGTCCACAGTATCTTGCCTCGCCGCGCCAACACAGCGTCGAAGCGCAAGGGTACGATTAACAGCCATCGCAGAGAGCGACGCAACCCGGGAAGATAACTCCGATGAACACAATTCGTAACGAGAAACAGGTAGATGGCGAGGAGAATAAATGGCGCAACTAATCGTAGGGATGGAGCAGCAGGGGGATTGCTCCATAGATGAGGAGCGAGCGAGAACTCAACGATGAAGACAATTACAAGCACTCCAAGAAATATGAGAGACCGCAGGTAAGCTGGATTATTGCGGGCGTGAACGATCGTTACTCCGCCGGCGGTGGTCTGCGAAAACGCCAGCAGGCGCGCATTGAGATCCGCACGAAGTCGCGCCCACAAAAGAAACAGCCCGGGAACAACTGCCAGTGCGGTAAGAGCCAGGGTCACTCCCTTCACCGTCAGATCATCCAGGCGCGTTGGATCAAGTGCAAATCGCAAAGCGAGCAGGAGCCTGAATACGAGCAGGTTCCAAAGACATGTCGAAAGACCATAAACCACCCACCGTGTAGTTGGGTTCGGCGAGCGGGCGCCTATTATCAATAGACCCAAGGCGTACGTCACCAAAGCGAGAGCCAGCAACAGGACCAAGCCCTTTGGGCTGGGAAGGTCATTGACTGTAGCGAAGTTGAATGCAGTGCGGTCGAACAGGACAGAAGTTTGTGATGTGACGTTGGCAGCGAACTCGTTCGGGTTCGGCGGTGTTTTGGTACCTGAAGGAAGGTACGAAGGGCCTGGACTGCTGCCTGCAACCGGTTGCGCACCGGTGAAGACGGGCTTGCCGGACGCGTCTCTGCCGATCGTCAGGCTCGGCCTGTGGTCCTGGATTGCGTGGCCAAAAGGAAGAACAAATGCGATGTCATCGGGACGAGGTGTAGCCGTAAGCGTGAAGTTGCGTTCCCCAGATTCTGGTTGTGGCGGCAATGGGCTGGCGATGCGCCACGGGGGCAGGAACGTTATTGCAAGGCGGGCGTCATTGCCGGTCACACGCAATGGCAGTTGCTGATTGGTCCAATGAAGCGTCAGGTCACACGGAAGTTTACATTCAACGCGATAAGGATCAGTACCAAGCAGGCGAGTCTCGCCGGATGGAGACAACAGCAATCGCTTGTCCGCAGCCCATTTACCTACGAGCACCAGTCGCTCAGCTTCTGCTGGTGAGTTGGCGCCGTTTGCTTCAACCAGCGAGCGCAAAGGTAGGACGCGAGCGCGCCTGGGGTTTGTTACCGGAAGATTGAACCGTGCAAGAACGTCGTTCTTTTGACTAAGCACTTCAGCAGTGACAGCAAATATAGATCCGACGTTTATTTGCAGCTCACTTCTCAGACGAACGACGACTCCGTCAATGTTATGGTCCTTATCCGAAACTAGCTGTGTTCCGCCCAGAAACGTCTTGCGCGCGTTGTCCCAAACGAACGCACCGCCATCATCCACTTCAAGCGTTGCAACGCCATTCGTCACTGATAACGCGCGCAACGATGGTGTGAAGGAACCGTTGGGCCAACCCACTACAGCACGCTCCCGAGGACCTCCGATAGTGAATGCCCGCACGTCAGACTCGAGTCCGGTCCAAACAACCTGCGTCGCTTCGGGCCAGTGCTGAGAGAGGTTCACTATCGCGACGAGGGTAATAGCCGATGTCAGCGCGATTAAGAAGGCGAAGATCTTTACCTTATTACTCGCTGGGCTGATCTTGTTGCGCCACTGAAGAAGCGGGTAAACGAGTACAGGTGCGACGAAAAAAGCGAAGATGATTAGGCTCCGCGCGATTAACGTCAACGTATTCATCAAGAGTCATCCTTTTTCACGTGAGAGGCTGTGGAATTCGACTCCTCAGGGTCTAACGGCGGCGGTTCGTCAGAAAACACACTTCCCAGCAACGACCGCACTCGTTGTCCCAAGCCAGGGCGTGTTTTACTTCGGGATTCTTCGTGAGTTCCACGCTTATCGGAATGTTGAGCCTCGTGCGATTTTCCTACCAACGAGGTAGCAGCCGTAGATGCCTGCGCTGTAGAGTAGAGTGATTCTGCCTGTCTGTCGTCTTTGTCTTCCGGTGGATCATCAGGCTCCGCAATGAGCTGTTCGTCAGCAGTTTCCAGGACTCTGTCAATCCAGATGTCCAACCCGGTTTTGGTGTGGAGCATCCAGCGTACAATCTTCTTCTTCGACTCCACGTCACAGGTCTGTACGTATCTAAGCACTGCATAACGGTATATGTTCAGACGCTCGCCATTCTGTGTTTCGTCAATAATTTCGCGCGCGTGCTTGATGAATGCCTCGGTGTTGCGAAGGGCCAGTTCCGTAACAATCTCCTGCCTCAAGATTGAAGGAAAACAAGCAAATAAACGAACCAGGGCGGGTTCATGTCCACCATAGCGTCTCACAAAATTCTCCAACTTTTCCCTTTCCCTAAGGCCGGTTTTACAGACTCGTGCAACAGTTTTGCGGAGGCGGGCCAGATGATGCCGAGTGTCAAGGATCTCTTCGCAACGGCTGCGGTAGAATTCGTCGTCAGTCGCATAACCCCCGAACACAAGAAAATCAACGAGAACTTCAAGCTTGTGTTCGCTGAAACCGCGGAAAAGCCAATTTTCCGGCAACGGTTGCTTACTCTCTTCGCAGTAGCAGACAGTCTCAAACGCTGCGAGGTCTGCTTCGCCAACTTCACGCAAGCGCTCGATCCAGCGAGCAAAGGCTGCCGTGCCAACCTGCCGCTGAAGCTTGCTTAACTCAGTGAAGAAACCCAACGGCAGATCAACGAGCAGTTTTACGATTCGCGGGAGATTCGGGACCTTTGTCCGGGGAGGATATTCTCGCAACATGTCCAGCAACTCGTGACGTAATGAGTTGAGTTCCTCTTGCGTAACTCTCTTGTTAACAAGGCCCGAATTTAATTCGCCTGAGTCGGGCGAGTCATTGTATGCCGCCCATAGGATCTGAAACGGCAGCCAATGGTCACTAATGCCTGACTCCACTACGGCGACTTTATCGGCGATGCCCACGGTGCGACGAAGCGGAGAACCCGCTAACCCGGCTAACCAATCCTTAGCGAGTGGAGCAAGTTCGGTTTGGTTGTGTACTTCCTGGAGATAACGATCAACAAGCTGAGCAGCCTTCGTGTTATCGATGCCATTACGCGAAAGTTGCGCGCCACCGGGATCGTTGCCGTAGCGAAGATATTCGAGTTCCCAACCGGCGCGTTGAGTTCTCGCTCGATCCCTGGCAGCTTTTTTCAGTATCTCCGATAGGTCTTGCCAGAAAATGTGATCATCAGGAAAGGTTTCCCAGAGACGGAGTGGGCTTTCTGTGAGCTTCGTCCTTAATTCAACCGCTTCCTTTAGTTCCGCGAGTCTCATCTCAAGCTGGGTCCCGTTGAAGTGCTTGACGATGAACGCCGTGGCTTCGATTAACAACTGGGGAATGTCGCTGTATTGGGGTAACGCGCCCAGCAGGCGTACAAAGACCGTCGCTTCAACTTCGGCAGGTAACAGGAGACCGCTTGATGCCGTGCGCTCCTGTACTTCACGCTCCACTACCATGCGAATCAGCGTCTCAGGATCCAGGCGGCGCATTGCATCAACAGAGCCGATTTCCAATCCCTGCTCATAGAAATTTCGCAACGCAACTGCAGTGTCAATTGGTGAAAGCGAGTCAGTGCCGCTGAGGACGAGCGTATGAGCAGCGCGGCGAATCTCGGAAGTCAGGAAAGGAAAGTCTTTGAATTGCTGTTCGAGCGCCTGAAGTTGATCGGGGAGACGATGGCCGTTGAGCAACTGTGCCAGCAGTTTTAAGCGCGCCAGAAAGTCCGCTCCGCTCGCTCCCCGTGCTTCCTTCCATTCACAAAAAGGCAGGCGTTCCAGTTTCAGTAGAGCGTCCTTGAACTCACTATGCTGTGAGATCGTGAGCCACGCGTCTGTAGCTTGCCGTCCCCTGTCTGCGTTGCGGGCACGCGAGCCTGGCCCATCCAACTGATCGTCTATCACCAGATGAGCACCGAGCGCCACCGCATGTTCGCCGCTTGCGCCGACAAGCCAGCCAGCACCGATTCGGAAACACGGTTGCGCAAATTGATATAGCTGCTCGATTAATTTTTGATATGTGGGGCGCTCCGCGAACCCAAGCGCGTCCGGACTGAGAACGACGGGCTCATTCGAGAAGGCTGCGCCCACCCACTGGTCGAATAGTTCGCTTGAAGATCCATCTGACACTGGCGCAAGAGGCGTTTGTAGAGGTATCAAGCTACGTAGTCGCCGTTCCAAATCCTTCGTAATGAGTGATTCAGGCCGCAAAAGCAGGACCTCGCCAATGTCGTCCTCAAGTATGGCGCGCAACAAGTCCGCCGCATTCCAGCCGAACCGCACCCACACGTCACGTCCTGGATCGAGCAGCAATGAATAAGCATAAGAGCGCCCAATCTCAGTGACCTGCCGCACACGAATGACGAGAAAGGGCTGGCAGTCGTCCAGCACACCAAGCCCGTAGATCATACTGTCGCCGGGCAGGCCGTATGTACTTTCAAGCACCTCACGCGGAATGCTTGTCCATGGGCCAATGCGATGGCGTTCGCTGAAACTGGTTCCACCATGGGCCAGTAATCGCATATTCGACTTGATCCCTAACTAAGCTCCGTGACCGATCTGGTCCCACCTGATGTCCAAACAACGGCAGACAAACTTAGCCAGCCCATGCGATGTTGGCAGGCTGGCCTGCTTGGTTGGCGTACGCGAAATGGGAAAATTGTCCGTCCAAATGAAGAAAATATCCTCGACATCTTTTAAACGCTCTTTCAGTTGGCGCCTGTTCCCGGTCGGCTGTGGTCCAAGCCAGGTCTCAAGGAGCCGCCGCGCCTGCGACGGCCGCGGTGGGACAAGCCTGCACCATATTCGCCTGAATATTCCGCGGTCCCTTCCAATGTTGGTTAGCCCGTCCGCCAGTTGCAGAACAGTGTCCCAGTCGCGCTCCCCGATTTTATCTTTCACACGGTCCAACTGAGTGATAACCAGATAGCAAAGCTGCTTGCGCGCCGTAGCCTTCTTTAGCCTTTGTACCGCGACTTCGATGCTCTTCTCCGTCGCATGTTCCTCACCAGTCTCGGAATCTTTTCCGAGGGTGATGCCAAAAACTTCGGCAGCATTCACGACTACGGCAACCTTGTCGAGAGTATCACGCATGATGTCCTCGTTCTCCTCTGACTCTCCGGACTTGTCATAGAATGCCAGCGTATACCAGTAGGGGCGAAACCCCTGTGAGCCAAAGATCTCTTTGAAGGAAGCGTTCAGATCAACGCGAAAGAAACGCTCGGTTGCGCGCGCTGATAGCCAAAACAATCTCTTCGCATAGCCTGTCAAATTCCGGTCGCCGTCATTGAGTTGCAGGCCGAATCCCTCGGCAGGCCTGTAGAACGCCACTCTTATGTTGCGCGTGCCGGGCGGCGTGCCGTCGGGCGAAAAGAGGTGAAGGTTGCTATGCTGAAGCAGATTGCTCAGGTGCAGGATCTCGGCAAAACTGCGGTATGTGCGATCAGTTAAACCGCCCTTGCGTTTCGTAAAGATGAAGTTGTCAACTTCCACGTGTCCGCCGGCGTGCCCGTGAGGGCTCATTGCCTGAACGGCCAGCACCGTTTTCCCGGCGGCCATAGCACCCGCCAGCTCGATGAAACGTCCTACGCGGGAAAGTCCACTGCTCTCGCCTGTTGCTCGTAGTAGCATTAGGGGAAACCACATTTCGGAGCCCCCCTGAGGTAAGTCGCGCAGCACCCCGATTAGCCAATGCTGAACGTAAAGCGATCGGTCGGTGCCAGTGCCGAAATCCAGGCTCACTTGGATACGACTCTCGTCGGCTCCGCCAGGTACGGCAAGCTTGCCGCCGTCCCAGAATGGGCTTGTTTCATCGCAACCGACATGGCGTAAAAACACACCACTCTCAATTTCATCGACGCTCTTACAATCGGCTATAGGACAGAAAATCTTGTTTGGAACTACGTATGCATAACAATTGAATGTCTCATCCAGGTCAGGGTGATAGGTGCAATGACGTATCAGTCTGTGTTTCTCGTTCAGAGGGCTCAAACAGAGCGGACAACGGTAGCTCACAAGTAGACTCCTACAGGTGGGATGTAGCGACCGCGTATAAAACTGGTTCGGCGGAAAACCCCTGGGTTGGAACACGCGCGGTCGGGAAATACCGGGGCATTATGAGACAAGGGGGATGATTTGCTCAAGCCCCAATGAATAAAAAACCTGGACGGCCTTTCGTCGAAGCTCATTATTCACGAGAAGGGCGGCACGGAAGGCCGCCCCTACAATTACGTCAAACGCAGAAAACCTTGCGCAATCAATTTCTTCAACACTAGATCTGCATTCTCGCCGGGTTGGTGACCCACTGCATCCAACGTGATCTCAGCGTTCAATGGCTGCTCGTAAGGATCGTCGATACCTGTGAATCCTTTGATCTCACCGCGACGCGCCTTTGCATACATCCCTTTCGTGTCGCGTTGCTCACACACCTCCAAAGGCGTATCAACGAAGACCTCAAAGAAACGTTCTTCGCCTACCATCGCTCTAACCTCATTGCGAGTGGCGCGGTACGGACTGACAGCAGCCGCGATCACGATTCCGCCGTGGCGCACAATCTCCGCGGCAACAAATCCGATCCGTCGTATGTTTGTATCTCGATCTTCTTTACTGAAGGTCAGTCCCTTTGAAAGATGCGTCCGCACGATATCACCGTCGAGAAGCGTGGCCTGACGTCCATACTCCAGCAGCTTTACCGCAAGCACTTCAGCGGTGGTTGACTTTCCTGCTCCGCTAAGTCCGGTAAACCAGATACACGCGCCTTGTCGATGTTTTGGTGGATACGCTTCGGCGAGAATCTCACCAACCTCAGGCCGGCAGAACCATTCGGGTAACTTACGTCCCTTGCTTAAATATTTTTCGCGGGCCTCAGTACCGGAGATCGAAAATACTCTTTGACGCGAAGAGACATCAGTAACGTGTTCGTATCTATTTTCGTCGGGTAGATACACCAGCTCCTGAAATGGGATCATCCCTACGCCAACTTCTTCACTGAATCGCTCAACCAGCTCCTGCGCACCATAAGGATCGTAAAACGGCTTGCCATTCGAATCTAAACCGGGACTCGCGTGATCCCGGCCCACGATCAAATGGTTTGCACCGTAATTGCGCCGGATGATCGCATGCCACACGGCCTCGCGTGGACCAGCCATTCGCATTGCCAATGGGAGGAGAGAAAGCAGGATGCGGTCCGCGTCGTAATGATTTTGCGACAGTGCTTTGTACGTGCGGACGCGGGTGTAATGATCAATATCACCGGGCTTAGTCATTCCAACCGATGGATGCAGCAACAAGAGGCCGTCCAACTTTTCAATCGCTGCCTTTGTCATCGCCTCGTGCACGCGATGCAGAGGATTGCGTGTCTGGAACGCAACGACATTACGCTTAGCGAATTCATTCAGTCTTGCTCGTGTTTCAGCTGGGGTGAGGCGCAGATCCTGAAAATCGTAGTGCGGTGGAAGTTGAATAACGCGAAGATGACCCGAGATATTTCGTTTGCCCCAGCGATTCATTTCCGCGACGAGCGGATGACGCGGGTCTTGAGTATCAAACACCTTTGCTGCGACTTCATCGAGGTTCCAGTCGTAGATCTCTTCGATCGTGAGGATGGCGAGCAGCTCGTTCCGCGCGTCTCGAAGGGCGACATCACGGTTAAGACTGATCGGTTGCTGTTCATCGACGGGCAAAGTGATCGGTATCGGAAACAGGACGCCGTTGGCAAGCCGCATGTCATCCAACACGCGCTGATAATCAGCTTTTCCCATGAAGCGATGTAACGGTGTGAAAGCACCGATTGCCAGCAACTCCAGGTCACAAACGGAGCGTGCCGACAATTGCAACGACGGCAGCTTGCTCGCATAGGCTCGCAATTCTTCGAGCTCTGGTTTCTTGACTGTCAAGTCAACCAGAGGAGTCTGGTAGGGGGAAATCAGTTCTGACACGTATTACCTCGCACTTGTGATTTCGCGATGTTAATGGATACAGTGAGTGTCGATGATTATGCGTAAATTAAAAATATTTGCAATCGCAGTATTTTTACAGATGCACATTGGCGGCGGTTATCTCGTGGCCCAAACTGGCACCGAAAATATCACTCGACAGGAAACACTGCGAGGATCAGTAACGCCAGAACGTGAATGGTGGGATCTGCTGCATTACCACCTCAACGTCGAGTTCTTACCTGAAACCAGACGCTTGAAAGGGTCAAACACGATAACTTTCAAGACTCTAAAACCCGGAAACAAAATGCAGATCGACTTGCAGCCACCGTTAGCGATCACAAAGATCACTCATGGCGACGCGCAACTCAAATTCGAACGTGAAGGAAATGTCTATTGGGTAATGTTTGAAAAGGAACTTGCCAAAGGAGTCGAGGACAAGATCGAGGTGTTTTACGAAGGAGTTCCGGTTGTAAGTAAGAACCCGCCGTGGGTTGGTGGAATCACCTGGGGAAGAGACGACCTTGGCGAGCATTTTATCGTTACCACTGCTCAGGGTATCGGAGCAAGCATCTGGTGGCCCAACAAAGATCATGGAGCTGACGAACCCGACCGCGGGATGCAGATCACCGTAACGGTGCCCGAGAATCTAACTGCCGTTTCCAACGGTCGATTGAAAAAGATGGACCATGATGTTGCTGGTAAGAAGAAAACGTTTCATTGGGAAGTCTTGAACCCAATCAACAACTATGGAGTCAACGTTAATATCGGCAACTATGTAAACATTTCTGAAAAGTTCAAGGGCAAAGGTGGCGTGTTGGATGTGGAGTACTGGGTCCTGCCTCATCAGAAAGACTCCGCGCTCAGGCAATTCAAAGAGGTTGCCCGCACACTCGAGGCATTCGAACACTGGTTTGGCAAGTATCCGTTTTACGAAGACAGCTACAAGCTGGTCACAGTTTCATATCCGGGCATGGAGCATCAGAGCTCAGTGACGTATGGAAATTGGTTTCGGAATGGCTATTTGCAACGAGACCCATGCGGCTGCGGCGTTGGATTTAAATTCGACTTCATCATTGTTCACGAATCGGCGCATGAGTGGTTCGGCAACAACATCTCAATGAAAGACGCTGCCGACATGTGGATTCATGAAGGCTTCGCTAATTACTCGGAAAACCTTTTCGTCGAATACCACTTTGGGAAAAAAGATGCAGAAGATTACGTGATCGGTACTCGTCGCAGTATAGGAAACGACCGTCCGATCATTGGCGTGTATAGATCGAACAGGCAAGGCTCCGGAGACATGTATCCCAAAGGCGGCAACATGCTCCACACCATTCGCTACATCATCAACGACGATGCGAAATGGCTTTCGATCCTGCGTGGGCTCAATGCTGATTTCCGGCACCAGACCGTTACAACAGAACAGATCGAGTCTTATATCAGCACCAGGGCGGGCATAGATCTGAGCAGGGTATTTGACCAATACCTGCGAACGACAAACATTCCGTTGTTGAAATACAAATTGGACGGGAAGACGCTGTCGTTTAACTATGAAAGAGTCGTCAAAGGGTTTGCGATGCCGCTTCGCGTAACTATTAACGGTAAGGAAATGGTGATAAAGCCGACGGAAGTAACACAGACCATCGAATATCCTGAGGTGATCAAAACGTTTGAGGTCAATCGCAACTTCTACATCGATCGCGAGGGTCCGCCTGTTTCGCAGTCTAAGTAATAGAGTCTTTACGGCTGTGAATGTTAGACAGAACTCAAATTCAGGTATGAACCAGTTTTCGCTAGCTCTGAAATCAAAGAAACTATTGAATCGTTAGGAAAATAAACGTACTTAATTGCATCGCCAAGTTGGTACAACGGCTCGCCCAAAACCAAATTGACTGTCTTCGGCTTGGGCAACAAACGCGCGAAAGCTAATACTGCCGAGCTTTAGCTTATGTGTGTTAGCACACACATGTGTTATAGTGCAGCGCGAAGCAACAGCCTGCTTGACATCTGGATCGAGTTTTTTTCCTTCTCCTCCTTTTGCCCCTTTGCGCAATCAAGCGTAGATGAAAAGGCTTGATTACTAATCTCCGGAGATGGAAGAATGAGAATCCTGCTCTACAATCCAGACAATGGCGTAACGCGCAACTTCATGCCACACCTCTGGATGTTTCTGCTTCAAGCAATCACCCCCCCCGGTCATGAAGTTATCCTGATCGATGCCAACGCGCGTGCGATGAGCGATGACGAAATCGTTCAGTTTGTGCGAGAGCAAAATATCGAGCTCGTCGGCATCGGCGCAATGACCA
>Ga0126311_10000557_pt1 | contig 17462 bp, 18 predicted proteins | sample Plot61_FD_92539 | JGI IMG/M metagenome (GOLD analysis project Ga0126311, IMG submission 92539) | Serpentine soil microbial communities from UC McLaughlin Reserve, CA, USA - Plot61 | ecosystem: Environmental > Terrestrial > Soil > Grasslands | place: USA: UC McLaughlin Reserve, Lake County... | reverse complement strand
TGTTCTATTGCTACTAGAGTTGAACAGCTAATAGAACTTAAATGGAAAATGGAACAAGTCAGGAAGGGTGGCAAGCCCTCTTCCTGACCTGTTCTATTCGTAGGCCTTTGATTGTTCTATTGCACTGGAGTTGAACAGCTAATAGAACTTGAATGTAAAAATGGAACAAGTCAGGAAGGGTGGCTTGCCCCCGCTGTTGGAAGTCAATGACGTCGCACAGATCAACCAAAAGTGAACAGGATCTGATCTATGGTCCAAACGCAGTGCTCGAAGCATTGCGCGCAGGCAGGCGCCAGATCGAGTCGATCACGATCCTCGAAAGCGCGCGACCCGATCGTCTGAAGTCACTCCTCGATCTCGCACGCGAGAAGGGCGTGCCTGTTCATCGTGTGCCACGTCTCGATCTCGATCGCACACTCGGCGATGTACGGCACCAGGGCGTCGTCGCGCGTGTCGCGGCTGCCCGCTACACAGACGCGGATGAACTAGTGGACCAACTCGAAGCGAAGATCGGAACAACCGATCCGCCGCTGGTGCTCGGACTTGACGGTGTCGAAGATCCACGCAACATGGGATCGATCCTGCGCACCGCCGAGTGCGCAGGTGTTCATGGAGTTTTTATCGCTGAGCGACGGGCCGTCGGTCTGACGAGTGTCGTCGCTAAGGTCGCCGCAGGCGCGCTCGAGTATGTTCCCGTGGCGCGCGTAACGAATCTGGTGCGATTGATAGACCAGTTGAAAGAACGTAACATTTGGGTCGTAGGAGCCGCGGCTGAAGCAACACAGTTGTACACGGAGTGGGATTGGAAACTGCCGGCGGCGATCTTTCTCGGAAGTGAAGGACACGGCCTGCACCGTCTGGTCAGAGAACACTGCGATACCCTCGTGCGTATACCTGTCTCGGGCCGGTTAGAATCGTTAAATGTCTCCGTTGCGGCGGGAGTGCTGCTTTACGAGGCCAGACGCCAGCGAACCTTAAACGTGAAAGGCGGGAAATAGATGTTCTGTCCAAAGTGCGCTACCCAGAACCTCGACGGTGCCAGTTTTTGTCGAACGTGCGGAGCAAATATCAGCCTCGTGCCCCAGGCACTGACGGGTCAGCTCGTGCAGCCGCAACCGGCCGAAGTTGAGGAGGCTTGCGGGATGCGGCGTGGCGGCAAGGAACTGACGCTCGACCGGGCATTTAAGAACATAGCTATGGGCTTTGCCTTTCTCGTCGTGTCGATCGCGCTTTCGCGAAGTATCGGACAAACCTGGTGGTTCTGGATGCTCATTCCGTCGTTCGTGTTCGCGTCAACCGGGATCGCGCAGTTCATTCGGTTAAAAGAAAAAGCGAAGAATGCCTCACTTGCGCCGCCACCCGTTCAGAGAACATTTGCCGAGGCTCCAAATACCAACGTGTTGATGCCGCCGACCCCGAGTGTCACGGAAGGCACGACTCGTCATTTGAACGCTAACGAGCGCAGGTAGTCTTCAATCCGTGTAGTTCGCGAAATCCGTGGCAAAAAATATCCAGACAACACGTGTCTGCGTGCCAGTCTGCGACAACGATCTCATCGCAACATGTGAACGTGCGGTCGAGCTCGCTGACATGATTGAGCTGCGGCTCGATTGTCTCGAAGAGACCCCCAACAACCTCGGCGAAATAACGCAAAGGCTTTCTCGCCCTCTGATCCTTACCTTTCGTCCTTCAGAGCAAGGTGGTCATCGGAATCTAACTCGCAAAGAACGACAACGCTTCTGGTCTTCGATCGCTCCGCACGGTGAATCAATCTGGTGGGACGTCGAAGGCGAGCTGGCCCACGATCTAACACCTGACTGGTCACGTGTCATCATCTCGCATCACGACTTCTCGAGCGTGCCTGAGGATCTTGAACAGATCTACGAGCGTCTCGCCCGCACACGCGCAGCAGTCGTGAAGATCGCAGTGCAGGCTAGCGACATCGTCGACTGCATTCCGATCTTTCAACTTCTCGCTCGCGCACGCAGTGAAGGAAGAGAAATCATCGCGATCGCAATGGGAAACGCCGGTATCGCGACGCGCGTGCTCGGTCCATCACGCGGTTCTTTTCTGACTTACGGCTCACTCGACGACGAAAGCACCACGGCGCCCGGTCAGGTCAATGCTCGCAAGCTGCGTTCGCTTTATCACGTCGACACGATCGACGACGAGACAATGATTTGCGGTTTAGTCGGTCTGCCGGTGATGCACTCCGTCTCGCCACACATTCACAACGCAGCTTTCGTCGAACAAGGAATTAACGGAGTCTACCTCCCCTTCGAAGTGCACGATGCTCAGCAGTTCTTCAAGCGCATGGTCCACCCGCGCACGCGAGAGTTGAGCTGGAACCTACGTGGCTTGAGCATTACTGCTCCACACAAACAGACGGTGATGGAATGCCTCGATTGGATCGAGCCCGACGCAAAAGAGATCGGCGCTATTAATACGGTGGTAATTGATGACGATCGTTTGCTGGGCTACAACACTGACGCCGCCGGCCTGGTCGATCCTTTGCTCAAGAGGTTTACGAGTTTGCGTGATGCGAGAGTCGCGATTATTGGCGCGGGTGGTGCTGCGCGCGCGGCGATCTGGGCGGTCAAGCGACAATCTGCGAACGTGACACTCTTCGCGCGCAATACGACCAAAGCACAGGCGCTTGCAGAGTTGTTCCGAATTTCCTGCTACGCACTGTCAGCAGCTTCATTCGCTGGTTATGATCTTGTCATCAACGCGACACCGGTGGGCTCTGGCTCACACATCGATCAATCTCCAGCTACGCGCGAACAGTTAACCGGCGCTCGCTGTATTTACGATCTCATCTATAATCCCCGCGAGACGCTGCTCTTGCGTGAAGCTCATGAAGCTGGATGCGAAACTCTGGGCGGTCTCGAAATGCTCGTTGCTCAGGCTGGCAGGCAGTTTGAATTGTGGACCGGAAAGAGATTTAGCGACGCCTTTTCACCGCTGAACATCGATTCAACCCCTTGAAGCCCGTTTGCATCTTAATCAGTCCATTTGGTCACAAAGTTCTCCCTCGGTGCTTACTCAGGCGTATAGTTCGGGATTGCTCGGCGTTGCATTTGCTCAGACCTCCCGCGCCCCGCGCCGTACCCAATGAGCGATCCGGTCATGGATGATACAGAATCGATACTGTCCAGAAGGCTGGTACGTTACGGACTGATCTGGGGAGTGTGGACGATCGTCGGACTCTTCTTTACGACCCAGATCTACGTCAGTGACTACGTCGCGAAGCAGCCAATCCGGTACACGCGGCCGCTGCTCGTCCAGACATCGGCTTGTTATCTCTGGGCGCTCGCGACGCCACTCGTCCTCTGGCTTTCGCGCCGCTATTCCATTCAACGGCATAATTGGTTGCGCCGCGGGGCCTTTCACTTTCTCTTCAGCCTCGCCCTGGTAAGCGCTCTACTCGCGCTCCATTCTCTCGCAGTCATTCTCATCATGAGCGGGGCCGGACAGATTGAACCGCTCCGAGTCTTCAGATTTGTTTACTTCAACCTCGATCGCTGGCTGCTCATCTATTGGCTCATCCTTTTGATGAGTCACGCTTTCAATTACTACAACAGCTACCGCAAGGGTGAATTGAAAGCCTCACAGCTTCACACGCAGCTTGTGCAGTCGCAGTTGGAAGCACTAAAAATGCAGGTGCAACCGCACTTCCTCTTCAACACGCTCCACTCGATCTCTGCCTTGCTGAGTAAAGACACGGAAGCCGCGCGCAAGATGATCACGAGACTCGGCGACTTCCTCAGGCTCACACTCGAGAACTCCGGATCGATGGAAGTTACCTTGCAACAGGAGCTCGAATTTCTTAACGGCTATCTCGAGATCGAGCGTATTCGTTTTCAAGATCGACTCACAACGGACATTCGGGTCGACCCCGAAGTGTTGGATGTGCGTGTTCCGAACCTAATCCTCCAGCCAATAGTCGAGAACGCGATGCGCCACGCGATTGGAAACTCGACCTCCGGACGAGTTGAGGTTACAGCCGCGCCGCACAATGGTGTGGTTCGTATTGAAGTGAAAGACAACGGGCCCGGCATCGATGCGGAGAAGATTCTCGAATCGCGTCGGAAGGGATTAGGGCTGGCAAACACACAGGCGAGGCTTGCCGGACTCTACGGTACCGCGGCGCGATTTGAGATGCGCAACAATCCCACTGGCGGACTAGTCGTAACGGTCGAAATCCCGCGCCAGACTTAGACAGGATTTACAAGATCTTTCAGGATTTGCAGGAATTAATCCTGAAACATCTTGTAAATCCTGTCCAACAAATTGCATTAAGATCCACTTTCTCGTCGACTATCTCAAGTACGAAACTTCGCATCCAAATTTGTCGTAACCAGCCGATGAGCGCCACAACTGATTTGACTGTGGTGTTCATTCACTGAGTGAACCTTACTTCACCGTTCATTGCGTTATTCACCCTTTGTTAGGAGGCAAAGTGACGAACGCAAGGAGTATTCGCGCGTTGGTCGTCGACGATGAACCACTCGCTCGCGAGATGATCCGCGAGATGTTGGCCGAGGATTCAGAAGTCGAGATTGTTGCGGAGTGTGCGAATGGTCGTGAAGCAGTTGATGCGATCAAGTCGTTAAGGCCGGACCTTGTCTTCCTGGACATTCAAATGCCCGAGCTGGGCGGCTTCGAGCTGCTCGAGTCGCTCGATCCCCAATCGCCTCCTTACATCATCTTCGTAACTGCGTACGATCAGTATGCCGTGCGCGCCTTCGAGGTCCATGCCTTTGATTACCTCCTGAAGCCTTTCGACCACGAGCGGTTCGATGCGGCCTGGCATCGAGTCAAGGACCAGATCAAAATAGACCAGAGTGGTGAACGAGACCGGCATATTCTCGCCTTACTCGAGGAGCTGAAAAGTGGACCGCGCCATCTAGAGCGACTCGTGATCAAGAACGGGGGTCGTGTTTTCTTTTTAAACGTGCAGGATGTGCACTGCATCGAGTCGGAAGGAAACTACGTCCGCGTGTACGACAACCAGAAAGGTTATCTGCTGCGCGAGACGATCAGCAGTCTCGAAGAACAGCTCGACCCGCGGCAGTTTCGAAGGATTCATCGGTCCGCGATAGTGAAGATCGACCGGATCAAAGAGATGCAGCCGTGGTTTCACGGCGAGTACCGTATCATCATGGAAAATGGGAAAGAGCTCACCCTCAGTCGCAACTACCGCGCAAACTTCCAGGGCGCCGTGGGCAACACGATCTAGGCCACCCGAACGCTTCTTTGTGTCGGCAGTTTGCTGTGATTTGCGCCTTTTCGCCGTTATAGACCGCTCCATCCCAAAAAATAGCCGTTCCGTCACAGAGCTGAATATTTCCGTGAGAATTCTAAGTATATTGAGTCTGCAGGCGCACCAGGGACTCCCCACGTAGGCCCAGGCGGTGAGCGGTTGCTGCCGCAAAATCTCTCGGAGGAAATATGATTACCGAATCAATTTTAGGCTTGGAAGAAAACAGAAACGACTCGCTCGAACAAACTCCCAGTGAAGCGAGCGTCGATGCGCGGCTAAACACTCTTCGCGAAACTGTTCTACAACTGTTGGACGAAGTTGAGTGTTTGGCGATCGCACGGCCCGTAGATGTGAAGCGGGGCGCGCATTTTTCAGACGAGGTCAGGCAATTTGAAGTGAGTCTCATTCGCACGGCGCTCGGCCGCACATCCGGCAGCCAAACGCGCGCCGCGAAGCTGCTGGGACTTAAGCCGACGACGCTGAACGCCAAGATCAAGCGCTACGGCATCATGGCGTAAGTCACATCCGATCATTGTTCACTGCTATACTGAGGGCGGTGGACGATCGTTACAGCAGACAGATTCTCTTCAGTGGAATTGGCGAGGAAGGACAGCGACGGCTGCTTGCCGCGCGAGTACTGATTGTCGGTTGCGGGGCGCTGGGTTCGGCCCACGCTGAGTCAATGGCGCGTGCGGGTGTGGGCCACCTGCGCATCGTGGATCGCGATTTCGTCGAGCCTTCGAATCTCCAGCGGCAGACGATGTTCACGGAGAGCGACGCCGAAAAGCGTCTGCCGAAGGCCATCGCCGCTGCCAACCACCTGCGCGAAATCAACTCCGAAATTGAAGTCGAGCCTCACATTATCGATGTCAACTATTCGACTGTCGAACGTCTCATCGAGACGTGTGACGTCGTTATTGATGGCACTGACAACTTCTCCACGCGTTATCTCATCAACGATGCCTGCGTGAAGCACGACATAAACTGGATCTACGGCGCCGCTGTCGGGTCATACGGCGTCACGATGACCGTGCGGCCACGCATGTCTGCGTGTTTGCGTTGTGTATTCGAAGAAGCACCGCCAGCCGCGAGTGCTCCAACCTGCGACACGTCGGGAGTGATCATGCCGATCATTAACATCGTTTCGGCAGTGCAGGTTACTGAAGCGCTCAAGCTAATCACCGGACAAGTCGAAGCTCTGCACGGTTCGTTGATGCAGTTTGACGTGTGGCAAAACGAGTGGAGAAGAATCGGTACGTGTAAACGCCGCGAAGACTGTCCGACGTGTGGTCTCGCGCTTTACGAAACTTTGTTGCGTGCGGACGAAGGCGCAGCAGTGCTTTGTGGCCGCGACGCGGTTCAGATCTCACCGTCTCAGCCCACACGCATCAACTTCTCTGCACTCGCCGAAAGATTGCGGCGCGCTGGTGAAGTTAAGTTTAACGAGTATCTGCTGCGCTTTAAGACCGGAAACTTTGAGCTCACCGTCTTTCAGGATGCGCGGTCCATCATTCGCGGCACAGACGAAATCGCCACCGCTCGCTCGCTTTACGCCAAGTACATAGGAACCTGACTAACAGATGATCATTAAACAATTAACCACCCTCGCGATCTTATTCACATTTTTAGTTATACCCACAGAGGCCGGTCAACCGGTTGTTTGGGAGACTACTGGCCGCACTGAGCTGCTAAAGGGCGACTCGCGCGGAGTTTCAATCAGCGACACCGGCGTCCTGATGCTCGCGCCGAAGCTCAACGAAGTTTTCAACACGCAGCAGACGTACGTGTGGTCCAGTACAGTCGATAACCAGGGCAATGTATTTCTCGGCACAGGACACGACGGCAAGATTTTCAAAGTCTCGAGCGCCGGCAATGGCTCGTTGCTTTACGACGCAGCGGAGTTAGACGTGACTGCGCTCGCGATTGCACGTGATGGCGCGGTCTATGCCGGCACGTCGCCTGATGGAAAAGTTTATCGAATCACTGCGGATGGGAAGGCAGACGTCTATTTCGATCCGGGCGACAAGTACATCTGGTCGCTGGCAGTGATGACTGACGGCTCGCTCGCGGTGGGCACAGGAGACAGCGGCAAGCTCTATCGCGTCCGAGCAGCAGGCGCGAATCCGGAGTCGTCGTTACTGGTCAGTACAAATCAAACGCACGTCATCTCGCTCGCAGTGACGGCGCAGGGTGATCTGATCGCGGGTACTGACTCGGGCGGACTCGTGTTGCGAGTCTCTCCGGAAGGAAAGACCTTCGCACTCTTCGATACACAACTGCGAGAGATTCACGCGCTCGCTCCAGCTGCTGACGGATCGATCTACGCTCTCGCGCTCAGTGATGCCGCCGCAACGGCACGCGGACCTTCAACCCCGTCGGTTGCACAGCCGCAATCGTCTGAAGGTGGTACGCCAACAACGTCCGTCACGATCACCGCCATCGATGAGACCGGTGCGCCGATTCAAGGTCAGCAGGGCCAGACACGCAGTCGTAGTGATGTTTCCAGCGCGCGCAGCGCAGTGTTTCGTATTCTTCCCGATGGTGCAGCTGACGTGGTTTGGAGTTCACCGACAGTAACCGCTTTCGCGATTGCTCCTTCCTTACACGCGGGCAGCGTATTGATCGGCACGGCTGACAAAGGTCGCATCTACTCGGTTACGAATGACGGTCGCGACACGCTTCTGTTGCAGTCGCCGGAAGGACAGATCTCGTCGCTGCTTGTCAGGAACGATCAGATCTTCGCGGCTTCGAGCAACCAGGGAAAGCTGTACCGGTTCGGCAATGAGCTTGTGACGGAAGGTACGTTTGAATCGCCGGTTAGAGATGCAAAGCTGACTGCATCGTGGGGCCGCGTCTGGTGGCGCGGCGCCGGAGCGATTGAAGTTCAGACGCGTAGTGGCAATGGTGAGCGTCCCGACGCGACGTGGAGTGATTGGAGCACTGCTTATAAAAACTCGGAAGGCAATCAGATCTCGAGCCCGCGTGCTCGATTTATTCAGTGGCGTGCGACTGTGCGTGCCGCGGGTGCAAGCGGCCCGCCGTCCTGGGTTGAAGATGTGAGCGTGGCTTACCTGCCGCGCAACGTGGCGCCGGAAGTGTTATCGATTACGGCGTTGCCGATCGGAGTGGGTTTGCAGCAGATGGTGAACATTACAGTTGATCCCAATGTTGAGTCATCGGGATTGGATCCTTCGGTGTTTGGTCCAGTGGCACAGGTGCCGCCGCGACGGTTTTATCAACGAGGTGCGCGGTCGTTTCAATGGCAGGCGGAAGATCGGAATTCCGACACGCTCGAGTATGCGATCTACTACCGCGCGTTGAATGAACAGACGTTCAGGTTGTTGAAAGACAAGTTGCGCGATAACTTCTATACCATCGACGGCGCGACGCTAGCGGATGGTCGTTACGTCATCAAAGTCGTCGTGACGGACGCGCCCGACAATCCGCCCGGACAGAAGCTCACGGGCGAACGGCTTAGTGAGCCAGTCGATATCGATAACACTCCGCCGGTCGTTAAAGCGGTGGGCCAGCCGCAGTTGAAGGGAGACTCGGTGCGGGTGGTCTTTTCAGTTGACGATGCGACGGGCAAAGTGAAAAAGGCGGACGCGAGTCTCGATGGCGGCCTGTGGCTGCCAGTGTTTCCGGAGGATGGCATCGCGGACAGCGGCCACGAGGTTTATTCCATTGACTTCAGCAGCCTCGGTCCGGGCGAACATACGATCTCGCTGCGAACGTTTGATACGAGCGGCAACATCGGCACGCTGAGCGTCACCATAAAACGGTAGTTACAAAAGCCATAAAGCACAAATATGCCTTGTTGCGGCTAAACTCTTTCGTGGCCTTTCGCACGATAAGGTGCGGCTCAATTCGAAAGCGTGCGACTTTCCGCGCCTTTTGTTAGACTTTTCGTCCGAAAATACGTGGCACCTGTCTTGCTGACTGCTGGTCAGCGCATCTCTTTCTCCCTCCTGCGCAGGAACCTGGCAAGAGGAGAAAAGTTTGAAAATGATTAAGCCAATGCGAAAAGGAATTCTGGTTATAGCAATGCTCGGCGTGGTGTCCGCTGGCGCATTCGCGCAGCGCAAAGACCAGGACAAACGGCCCCCGAAAGAACGGGCGAAGGTCATTACCAACGACCGGAAAGACGAGCGGCCGCCGCGGCAGAACACTAATCAACAACCTCCCAAACGAGACAAACGCGACAGACCTGACTAACGCCCCAAAGCCACAGAGTAAAAAGGCCACAAAGAGGCACAAAAGCACATGATAGCTTTTGTGCTTTTTTGTGACTCCTGTTCTTTCTGGTACTGTAGAGGCTCACTGGATGACAGCGCCTCGACCATCTCGCGTAAAGATCGTTCTAGCCTTTGCCGCGGTTTATACACTCTGGGGCTCAACCTATCTCGCCATCCGACTCGCAATCGACACTCTGCCGCCGTTTTTAATGACTGGAACGCGATTCACCCTCGCGGGGCTGATTCTCCTCACTTGGGCTGTGCTGGCAGGTGAGCGTTTTATTCCATCGCTTCACATGTGGCGTCGCGCATTAGTGATTGGTGGTCTGCTGTTGCTTGGTGGAAATGGCGGCGTCGTTTGGTCGGAAAGATACGTCGCCACCGGTTTGGCAGCGTTACTGGTCTCCACGGAGCCTTTGTGGGTAGTGATACTCAACTGGGCAATCAGTCGACAGCGTCCGAATTGGAAAGTATTACTTGGAGTGCTGATCGGGCTGGTCGGTGTCGCAATGCTTGTGGGTGATGGGCTGAGAAGTAATGGACATTCAAAGTTGAGCCTTATTGCTGGCGGTGTGGTGTTGGTTGCGGCGTTCTCGTGGGCGGCAGGCTCGGTCTATTCGAATCGCCGTCCATTCCAGGTATCGACGTTGATGGCCGCGGGAATGCAGATGCTTTCGGGTGGCTTTTTACTTTTGCTGCTGGCTGTGGCCACAAACGACCCTTCTCGCTTGAACCTCGCGAACGCATCGTGGACGTCAATCGGCGCGTTCTTTTATCTCCTCGTGTTTGGCTCGCTTGTTGGCTTCACTGCTTACAGTTGGTTGCTGAACAACGTCGCACCCGCACGGGCGGCGACTTACGCGTACGTGAATCCGGTTGTGGCGGTCTTGTTAGGCTGGCTCGTCGCAAGTGAACCACTTACGCGTCAAATGTTAGTGGCCGCCGCAGTGATAATCGGCTCCGTAATCCTGATCACGACCTTCGGCCGGGAACACACCGCCGCGGCCCTCCACGACTCCGAATGCCCCACCCCACCCTGCGCGTGAGTGGCGGGAGGTACCTTATGCGTTTGCCCGGATTACGCTAAAATGCAAGATAGATTATGGCCACAGCAAAAGAACAAATCACTCAACTTGTACAGCAGCAGCCAGACGATAGCTCCTACGATGAGATCGTGCGTGAGCTTGCCTTCCATTTAATGATTGAGCGAGGCCTCAAGGACTCCGACGAGGGTCGCACGATCTCGAGTGACGAGATGGAGGCACGCATCAATTCGTGGTCGAAATAAATTGGACGCGCGAAGCTCAGGTCTGGCTAAAGGACATTCACAGCTATATCGCGACAGATAACCCTGACGCAGCTCAGCGGACAATTGCGGGAATTTTTGCGCGAGCTCAACTCCTCAAAACCCATCCTCGCCTGGGACATCGCTACGAGGCAGAAACGTCTCGCGAAGTACGTATCCTTCTATACGGCCACTATCGAATTGCTTATCTGATTAAGTCAGAGAAGAGTATCGATATTCTTGGCGTGTTTCATGGAGCACTCAGCATAGAGCGATATTTGCTTTGAGTCAGAAGCGAATTCCGACAGGCTTGTCTTTGCTGGTTCGATGGAAAACGGGGTATGTTCGACAGCATGACTCGTTTAGAGCAGCTCGAGAGGCAGATCGCGCGCCTCAGGCGCCGCGGTGAGTTTCTCAATGCAATTGGCCGGAAGTATTGGACCGCACGAAGGATAATCTTCGTTGCTGGTGCCTTGCTGGCGTTGGCGTTTTGCAATTTTGCCGGTAGCACTCCGGCGTGGTTTGTGGCTGCGCTACTCGCGATCGTCTTTGCAGTCGTCACCATCTTTCATACGCGAGTTCGCGATAGCATCACACGAAATTCACTTCTGATTGAAATCAAACAGGTCCAGATCGCGCGCATCAATCTGGATTGGGAACGCCTCCCGGCCGCGGATCCGGACGCGCCAATTGCCGGCCATCCATTCGGGAGCGATCTCGATATAACGGGCGAGCGATCATTACATCGCCTGCTCGACAGTGCCGTCACGAGAGAGGGAAGTGAGCGACTGAAGTCGTGGCTACTGAATCCTCGACCTGATGCCCACGCGATAGAGCACAGGCAACAACTCGTTCGAGAGCTCAAGAGTCATTCTGTATTTCGCGACAAGCTGCAACTGCTGTCGGCTTTTGCGCGCCTCAGCACTGCTGGACCAGTGCGATCAAAGGGCGACTCAAGCCACTGGAACTCTAAAAAACTCGTCGACTGGATCCAACAAAGCGGACCGAAGAAATCTTTGCTGCCAACAGTCGTGTTTCTCTTTGTCCTTTCGACTGTGAATATCATCTGCGTGTTGCTCTCGCTGTACGACCTGATCCCGCGCATCTGGCCGGTGGTGTTTCTGATCTACGTTGCGGCGTCGATCCTGAGCCAGCCGAAGATCGCAACTGCGTGGGGTGAGCTGCATGACCTTGAAAAAGCGTTGAGGCACTTCAAAGCCGTTTTTGGTTACCTGGAATCGCGCTGTTATCAAAACACGCCGGGGCTCGCGGAGATCTGTGCACCGTTTGGAGAAGAGGGTAAACAGCCGTCGGTCGAAATACGAAAGCTGGGACGTCTTGCGCTGGCATTAGGAATACGGACGAATCCGCTGCTTTCGCTTTTGGTCCACGTAGTCGTGCCGTGGAATTTCTATTTCAGTTACCGGCTCGAGTTGATCAAGAAAGAGATTGCACACCTGCTACCTCGCTGGCTCGACGCGTGGCACGAGCTCGAGACGTTAAACTCGCTCGCCAATTTTGCTTACCTCAATCCCGCTTATGTTTTTCCCGAGCTCACGCGCGAAGCAGATCGCTTTGCGGCGCGCAGTCTGGGACATCCGTTGTTGAAGCCGCATTCGAAAGTCTGCAACGACTTTGAGTTGAACCAGGACCAGCAGATCGTGATCCTCACAGGGTCAAACATGGCGGGCAAGAGCACGTTCCTCAGAACGGTCGGCGTTAATCTCGCACTCGCTTATGCTGGAGCGCCGGTGAATGCCGCCAGCATGCAGACGTCGTTGTTTCGACTGTTCACGTGTATCAAGGTTAGCGATTCAGTGCAGGACGGGCTCTCGTATTTTTACGCTGAAGTGAAGCGATTACAGGCATTGCTGACGGCGACAGAGGTCGATGACGAATTGCCGGTGCTGTTTTTGATCGACGAGATCTTTCGCGGGACTAATAGCCGCGAGCGTCTGATCGGCAGTCGATCTTACATTCACTCGTTATCGCAACGTAGAACAATGGGTTTGATCGCAACGCACGATCTCGATTTGATCAAGTTGGCTGACGAGACTAAAGGCGTGACAAACTATCACTTCCGCGAAGAGGTGCTCGACAGCCGCATGGTGTTTGACTATCGCCTGCGACCCGGCCCATGCCCGACGACGAATGCGTTAAAGATCATGCGCCTTGAAGGTTTACCCGTTGAGATGTAGCAGCTGTAGGGGCGGCACTCGTGGCTGCCTGCGCGGAAACACAATGTGGCAAACTCTAACGTCTACTTGATCCCCTTCATGATCTGCGTGTGCGCTTCGAGGATTTCGGTGGCCTGCTCGGGGTTTGGTGCGAGTGACCAGTCGTCGTGGTCCCACGTGCCGCCGAGAATAATGCCGTCGCGACGCGGAAACATATAACCGCTGCTCAAATAGCAGTAATCGATCTCAGGCTGCGGCAGCAGTATTTCCAACTGCCCGCGCACCGGACTCAGCTCTTCATCACCAAACAGTGCGCGTGAGCCGAGTCCCGTGCAGTTGAAGATCACGGGCTCACGCAGTCTCGCGATCTCCTGCCGGCTGCGAAACTCCTTCACCACAACTCTGCCGCCCGCGATGTAGAAGTCGCGCAACAGCGCGCTCAGATAGATCGACGGCTCGATCAGCATCGACGAATACTGTTTCACAAACGGAAAGCCAAAATAGTTTTCCGGATCGCGATGGATTTCGAGTTGCGGATACAAGTCGTTGCCGCCCGGCAACTCACGCCCGAGATACGCTTCCTGACGAATCAATTCAAACGTGTCGATCCATCGGACGCCGTATTCAGGTCCAACCAGCAACTGAAAAGCACGGTTCGAGATGCGACACGCCTGGCGAAACTGTTCGTTGAACTTCGGCGTCGCCGTCTCGAAGACAGACGTAGGCGACCACCAGGCACCGGCAATGTTCGACGTTGTGTCAGGCGGCAAATCTTTCGCGTAGATCGTTACAGTGCCTGGACCATTCTGAAAGCGACGTTGCAGCAGTCGTGCGGTTGAGAGTCCACTTACGCCGCAGCCAAGTACTGCGAAGCGTGCCGGTGGTGCTTGTTTGCGTGTAATGAGAACGTCACGTGCGAGATCGACGGCAAGTGAGGCAGTGCCCCACGAGAGCGTCACACCACCGCCGCCGTGGCCGTAGTTGTGAACGAGGAGCTTGCTGCCGAGGCGCTGCGCATCGACGACAAAGCCGCTCGGACGATACGGTCGTAGACCAACGACTTCACGAATGATGCGATTGCGTGCCACGTTGACCGGCGCGAAACGGCGTTTCGTGTCGAAAGCAAATGTTGAGCGCGCGGCCATGAGCGCAGCACTTGTCGCCGCCGCGCCACGCAAAAAATCACGTCGATTGATTGACGAGCCCATCGCTGACGCAGATTACGCAGATTTACTCATCTCCGCAATGTGGGTAATACTGTTTGTTATGACTGCGTTTCCGGAATGGCTCGTGCCGATGGCCGCGACTCTGACCCAGGAGCGCTTCAGCGGGCCGGAATGGATCTTCGAGCGAAAGTTTGACGGCATTCGTTTGCTCGCCTACAAAAAGGGAAACGAGGTCCAGTTGTTTTCACGCAATCACCTGCCGCAGCATCTTCCCGCGATCCAACACGCGATCGAACATCTTCCGCACAACGAACTAATCCTCGACGGCGAGATCACGTGGGGCGGCGGCAAAGTCGCGTATCACGTGTTTGACATCATGTGGCTCGACGGCCGCAACGTCACGACACTGCCGCTCGAGGAGCGCCAGGATCTCCTTGCTAAATTGCCACTCGTAGACCCACTTCATCGCGTAGCCTTGATCGACGATCCGTCGCCGTGGGAGCGCGCGCAGAGCGAAGGCTGGGAAGGCGTCATCGCGAAACGACGTGGCTCGATCTACGAACATCGGCGCTCGAAAGAGTGGCTAAAGATGAAGTGTGAGTTGTCGCAGAATTTTCTGGTCGGTGGTTTCACTGATCCGCAGGGAAAGCGAGTCGGTCTCGGCGCGCTACTCGTCGGTCATCACAAGGACGACGACTTTGTCTTTGCGGGGAAGATCGGAACCGGATTCGATACCAAACTGCTTTTGAATCTCCGCGCACAACTCGACCAGCTCGAGATACCAAAGTCTCCATTCACTAAAGCGAAGGGCTTGCCGCGTTTGCGTGCACACTGGGTGAAACCGGAGATCGTGGTGAATGTTGGTTTTATCGAATGGACCGTGCACGGCAAACTGCGCCACCCGCGACTGCTCAGTATTGTAAATGATCACACATCCTGAAAAGATCATGTTTCCCGATGAAGGGATTACGAAAGGGGAGCTGGCGTCGTACTACGAAGCGATCGCGCCCGTGATGCTGCCGCACTTGCGGCGGCGTCCAATCACGATGGAACGTTTTCATCGAGGCATCGGCGCACCAGGCTTCTTTCAGAAGGACGTGGTAAAGGGATTTCCGGAGTGGCTTAAGCGCGTTGAGGTGCCGAAGCATGGCGGCACGGTTCATCATCCAATTGCAAACGATGTTCGCTCACTGCTCTGGCTGGCAAATCAGAACAGCATCACGATACACGTTTGGCCGTCGCGCGTGCCACACGTGCACAACCCTGACATCTGCATTTTCGATCTGGATCCTTCGAAGGAAGACGATTTCGACACCTTGCGTGCGGCGGCTTTGCGGTTACGAGATCTACTTGAAGATCTGGGTCTACGGAGCTGGATCAAAACTTCGGGCTCGAAAGGATTTCACATAGCCGTTCCGCTGAATGGTAAGTCTGACTTCAGCGAGGTTGCACACTTCGCGCACGCGGTCGGAAGAGTTATTGTGAGCCGTGATCCGGAAAACCTGACGCAGGAGTTTCATAAAGTCGATCGCAGCGGCCGGATTCTTGTCGACACCGGCCGCAATGGTTATAGCGCGACTTACGCGGCCGCTTACACTGTGCGTGCGAAGCCCGGCGCGCCTGTGTCTGCGCCGTGCACCTGGGAAGAAGTTGAACGCGGAGACGTTCGACCAAGAACGTTCACGCTGCGAACGATGGCCCAACGCATTGCTGCTACCGGCGACTTATGGGCTGACATGCTGAAGAAGAAGCAATCGCTCAATCGTCCTAAATCGGTTTTACGATCCGTGTAACTTCCTCGAGGTTACTTGTACACACACATAGGCCCAGGCGGGAGCGCCTGATCGCAACTTGACCCGTACCCGTTCGTAACCGTCGGGCTCGTAGGTGTCGGCTTGTTTGAGTTCTTGTGGAGTGACGGAAAGGAGTGTGCCCTCGACAGTATCTGAAGCGTTGCCAGTGAATTCGAGGTTACGGTGATATTCAGCACCGCTCGTTGCCACGAAATTTTGATCCTCGATCTGAATTATCTTCAAGCGGTATCCGACCAAAGCATCGGGACTGCCATTTAGTCTTCGACCGAATGTAGAAAGTTGGACTGACTCTGTTTGCAGCGTTCCGTATGAAAACAAGCGCTCAGTCTCTTGCGAACTCATAGTCCGTACGATTCACGATTCGGTGCCGCAGGCATTTGATCTTCTCTGACTCGTTTCACCTTAACACGGCGTGCAACCGATTTGCCTGACAAAACTGTGCCGGTCCCTTCGATCGTGTCGGCTTTAATCTGGTATTCCCACATGCCGCGCGTGTGCCCTTGCGTGAACTCGCATGAGAGCGTTCGCCTCGCTTCATCGTATTGAAACTCCAGTCTGTACATCGGGACGCGCTTGCCTCTGATGATCTTGTCGGCAAGCAAGATTACGACTGTTGACCTATTGGTGACCGGCTCAAATCTGTAGACCACGACTTCGTTTTTGCAGGCTGGACGATTGCCGACGCAGATCGACTCACCGCTCCAAGTACCGACTACGGCAGATGCGTTCATCGGGCGCGCGGTGCCTTGCCCTTTACTTGAGCTGGCGACGGTGATGATGAATATGGAAAGAATCAGCGCATGTTTTGAACAATAATGAAGCCTCATAATGACCGCCCAATCTTCCTCTCTGTATATCTGTGGCTGAATTGACGAAAAGATCACAGGGGCGGATCTTGCGGGTGCTCACATAGCACATGACTATTCATCAGAAGCTAAGCTGCGCAGCGTGTGAGAGTCTGTCTCAGGAGTCCAACTTTGTTCTTAATGCACTTGGCCATACTGTTTCAGCCTCAAAAAGGGAGGGCGCTATGACTTGAGTATTACAAAGCGGTCGTGAGTTTTCTTCTGGCAGTGAAGGGGACGCTGCGGCCGGCTTTGGATGTAACGAAACTCGCGGACCAAGCCCGCTCTGATGCCGCATCCCTAGAATGCGGGCATCAAAGCGGACAAGCTCAAGAAATTAGTGCCCGCTAGTAGATTCGAACTACTGACCCCTCGCGTGTGAAGCGAGTGCTCTACCGCTGAGCCAAGCGGGCAGATATTTCCGTTAAAAGTATGCTACACCGCCACTTGCTTATTTTGCAATGTTTACAGCTTCGCTTTTTGACGCTCTGATCGCAGCGAACGCCGTCAACGCTACCCTGAGCCGTCAAGATCCCGTCAACGTTGTCAAGCGCCTGGGCTTTGCCCCAAAAGTCGGATTCCGGGGTGACTTATGAGTCAGGAACCCGACTTTTGGGTCAAGCGGGGCTAATCGGTAGTTTCAGAGGCCCAAAAGGCGGGCTCAATGCCAAGTT
>Ga0126311_10000556_pt1 | contig 17463 bp, 9 predicted proteins | sample Plot61_FD_92539 | JGI IMG/M metagenome (GOLD analysis project Ga0126311, IMG submission 92539) | Serpentine soil microbial communities from UC McLaughlin Reserve, CA, USA - Plot61 | ecosystem: Environmental > Terrestrial > Soil > Grasslands | place: USA: UC McLaughlin Reserve, Lake County... | reverse complement strand
CGTGTTTGACGCAGAAGGTATGGACGCGCCGGCAACGGAAGCGACTCACCAAAGTAAGGGCCGCCGGCACCGCAAGCTCATCATTGGGACTTTTCTGATATTGCTGCTGATCGGCAGTGTCGCCTTCGCGCTCTTCTTGATGCTCGGCGGCAACCGCACGCCGCTCAACCTGCGCGTGCGTGACACGCGCCCTCAGGAATCTAAGACGAAGGAGGCACAACGTAATCCCGACGATGTGACTTCACAGGCCATCGCCGAAGTGCTAAGCGCAACGCCGCAAACGAGTCCACCCGTATCTCCAACTCCAAATGCGCCGACCGAGGCTGTCCGCGTCTCACCGAATTCCCCCGTCACCGTTCCGATTGAGGGGCTGGGTGGGACGGTCAGCCCCCCACTGACAGGAACGACAGGCACTACAACAGACGTACAGACTGCGAAGAGCACTGGCACTTCTATTATTACAGGGACTGATACTATCGATGCGGCGCATTCCAATAACACGACAACAGCCCCTTCCTCCCGGCGTAATCCCGAACGCTCGATCCGCTGCGCTTCGTCTGCTGCCTCACCTGCGGCACAAGCGAGTTCGGCAATATCTCGGAATCCACAGCCTCAGACCGAGCAGTCCAGGCCTGCTCTCTCCACTCACACCGAACCTGGTGTAATCTTGCCTTCATTCGGCTCGATGCTGCCGGTGCGAACACTCGGCATGCTCTACACCTTGCAATCAGGCTCGCTCGTCCGACTTGAGCTGACGCGCGATGTACGAGGGCAAGGATGGGCGATGCGGAAAGGGACGGTGATCGTCGGAGTGAATCGCGGCAGCGAATATGACCGAGCCTATCTTGCCGTCGTTGGTTTCATTGATTCTGAGTCGGGGCGCTTCGTGAAGCTCACAGGTGACGTGCTTGGCGGTGATGGCGGATCGGGTATGCGTGGTCGCCGTCGCTCCCTGTCTAGCGCCTGGTCACGCGCCTTCAGTCGTATCGGGACCTCCGCCGTGAATGTCGCAGGTCTCATGCTCAGCGGGCTGGGCCGCAATTCGGTCGTCATCAGCGATACTTACGGCTACCGGGTAGTAAACCCCGTGTCCTCCGAGTTGAGCGGCCTGATCAGCGAGCGCACGAACCAACAGCAGCGCGGCTTTGTTGAAGTGCCTGCCGGCACGCAAGGGTACGTGATGGTGACTGACCTGCCGCAAGAGATTCGCGGTGTCGACGCGCTCGCGGAGTTGAGCGCGAAAGATTTAGCCGAGCGTTCCGACGCGAACGGCGTCCGCGCTTCGACGGGCTTAAGCGAGCGCGAGTTGGCCGATCTTTTGTCTTCAGGTTCGCCCGAACAGATACGTGCCGCGATGCCGCGGATGACGCCGGCGATGAGACGCATCGCTGAAGCCGTCATCGCGGAGTCCGGGAACTGACATGCAGCCGAATGATCCGAACGCCCCCAGCATTGACCCTCGACGAGTGATCGAAGAGCGCGGCGTGAATGCTCTTGCCGAGCTGCTCGCCGCAACCGGTTACATCATCCAGCGCCGGATTTTGATTGATCTCGCGCACAGCTTGCGTAGCGGCAAGCCGCTCCTGATCGAGGGGCCTCGTGGCGGCGGCAAGACCGCTCTTGCTGAAGCCCTGGCCAGAGCGTGTAATCTCTCGACCTTCTACTTGCAGGGGATGGAGGAACTCACACTCGCGGACGTGCTCTACAGTTGGGATCGTGAGGCGCAGACGCAGATGGTGAGGCAAGAGCTTGCCGCCGGCGTCAGTCTCAAAGAAGCGCAAGGCCGGCAATTCTCGCGCGATTATCTCATCCTGGGCGAAGCGCTCGGTGCCTTCGACTATGCCTCTCAATCCGAGACCGTCCCTGTGCTCATCATTGACGAGGCCGACAAGCTTAAAGAGAAGATCGAAGACATGCTGCTGCAACTGCTCGGGCGCGGCTGGGCGCACGTCCCGCGTTTCGGCGACATCGGCGTGCGTGACCCGAAGCATTGGCCGATTGTGATTCTGCTTTCTAACAACATCCGGCATGACCTTTCAGCGCCGCTGCGCTCGCGCTGTCTCTACAGTTGGCTTGAGCCTCCGACTCCGCGAGAGGAAGTGAGAATTCTTCGCGCTCGTGTGCCGGAAGCCAGGCCCGAACTGCTTCGCGGCGTCACGAAATTGATCAACTGCATCCGCCGTGACATGCCGGCGGTGAGGGACAAGCCGGGGCTGCGTGAATCGATTGATCTGCTGGAAGGGCTGGTGAGGGACGGCGTTCAAAGCCTCAAGGCTGAAGTCATTGACGAATACCTCTGCTTTCTCGGCAAGCGGCAGAAAGAACTGATGAACCTTCGTCAAGGCATCGCCCGGTTGGAGTTCGCGGTACACGCGCCTGACCGTGAGATTGATGGGTGGATCGAATGGGCTTGTGCCCAGGAAGGGAATGTTTTGGAGGTGGCCGCATGAGAAAAATCATTTCCAGGATTTCACCGCTAACCGTCGTCTGTGCTACCGCAATACTGGTGGTCGCCTCGTCAGCCATCGCCAACCATTTTCTCGGCAAGAGTACCCGCGCCATCGATCCCCGTGTCACGATGGAGAGCGGAAGGAGCGCAGAGGAGCAGGCGTCAAGGGACAAAGAGTTGCGCCGCAGAGTCGTCGTCACGGCGATAGACGGGGAGGTAGCTCGCACTGCTGATCGCGCCGGCGAGGCTCAAGCCGTAGCCATTGCGACAAGCCTCTATGCTGCCTCTGAGCAGATCAAAGGGCGCACTCCGCGCACCGCTGATGATCTTCTTGCAGGGGTTGTGGCGCAGAACCTGCTACCTCCTGGCCTTACCCTGACTCAATCTGAAGGTGCGATTGCTTCTGCTCACGGCAACCTGTTTGTGCGTTACCGTCCCATGCCCCTGGCTATAGAGGTTCTCGCACTGGGACGCGAACCGAGGGATGGCCCGGCACTCCTAGTGCGCGTTCCTGATGACAACGCCAAGGATGGCGGAGCAAGCCTGTTTATGGCGACTCGCATTCATGATGTGAATATTCCTCCGGCTTTCGTGCCCGCCTCCGATGTCATCTCCTCAGGGTGGTCGTCTGAGCCGCTTCGAACACTTAAATGAGTTTTCAACTTTCTCGACTGAGATCAGGTTCGTGTCATTAGATCATTTCTTCAAACGTATTGACGCCAGGTACAGGCTCCCGCGCCCCGCCAATGCTTTGCATCTCGATGCCTATCAGGCGGGTTTTCGATTGCTTCGCGACGTCGGTGAAGGGATGGTCATGCTCGCGTGCGGTGTGATTACCGCCTTCATCATCTGGGTGATCGCAAATATCCTCCAGGCGACATTCGAGACTCGAATCTATTTCATTTTTGGAATGATCATCGCCGTGCTCATCAGCCTGTCCGAAGCGTTATCGCTCGTACTTCCCTACTATCGCATTTCGCAGCGACTGACTCACGGCTCTGCGCGGTGGGCTGATGTGCCCACACTTCGCAGCATGGGACTCGCACATCTGACAGGCGAACCGCTCCCGAAAGGCGCGCTCAGGCTCGGACGGCTCACCAGGAAGTATGACCTGACGCTACCCTTCGAGCGGGTGATCTGCCACACGGCCATCTTCGGGCCTCCCAATTCCGGCAAGTCGTCGAGCTTCATTATGACGATGGCGCGTGACTGGTCGCGCACCGGTTCGGCCATCTTCCTCGATCCGAAAGGCGAGTTGTTCAAGCACACAGCTCGTCACTTCCGTACAGTATACCGGCTTGATCTCGCGCAGCCCTGGCTCTCTGACCGTTGGAACTTCGTGCCAGCCTGCAAGGCTGACGCGGAGCTTGCTCATGAGGTCGCGTCAATTATCGTCGGCTACGACGCCAACAAGTATTACAACGGCGACCCATTCTGGCCGCAGGCTGAAACTGCCCTGGCCACAGGCGTGCTGCTTCACCTACCACAGATCGCAGATTCCCCTACTCCTGCGATGCTCGCCGAGTTTCTCGCCACGCGAGAGCTTAACCATCTGAATTCTGAAATGGCGCATTCGCCCGACGAAGAGGCGCGCATCCAGTGGGGCATATTCAAGAAGGCGGATCGTGAGAAGACGCAAGGGGGCGTGTTCGTCGGACTCGGCACCAAGCTGGCTCCGCTTCGTGCACCACACGCGATGGCGGTGATGCAATCAGTATCGGAACAGGAGCGCTGGCGCGGCATTCGTGAGATTGATCTAAATCAACTGAGAGAGCCTGGCACAGCCATCTACGTCATCGTGCCTGAAGGTGATGCAACGCGCTACCGCATCGTACTCTCCATTCTGTTCGGCCTGGTGGCGAGTGTCGTGAGAAAGACGAGCGATGATCCCCGTGCCGCGCCGGTGCTGATGGCATTGGATGAAGCAGGCAATATTCCTGTCCACAACCTAAGTGAGCAGCTTGGAGTGGGTCGTGGCCGTCGCTGCGGGATCGTGCTCGGCTACCAGAATATCGGGCAGGTCTACAAACAGCATGGGCACGACGGTGCGAATGCGATTCTCGGCTCCGTCGGCACGATGGTCTTTTTGCCGGGTCTCGACAGCGAGACGGCGCAGTACGCGGCGCGGCGGATCGGGCGCACCACCGTTTTACAACACACGAGCGTTGATGGACCCGGCTCGAAGTTCGACAACGAGCGCGATTCTGAGGCGGGGCGCGACCTTCTGGACGCCGCCGAGCTGAGGCAGATGGTCGAGCACAGCCAGGCGGTGGCGATCACCGGAACCGCGCCGCCCGTGATGTTCGGCTTCCCGCCATTCAGCAAAAGCGGGCGTGTGGCACATGCGCTGCCGCGAGAAGTAGTTCGCGCCGTTTCACTCAAGGATGCGGAATTGGCTTATGCGAAGCGATACTTAGAAGAAGCCGCTCGTAAGCAACTGCCCCCAAAAGAGACGGATGCCGGCGAGAGCGACATTTATCAAGTGAATGGGTCGAGCGCATCTATTAGCACGGAGACTCAGAACACACAGGCTCTGACAGGTGTTCATCCTGCATCAATGAACATGGATGCCAGCGCTATCATCGGCAGAGTCGCGCGAAATGGCATTGTAGAGCCTGACTGGGAAGCGAATCTAAATCAACCAAGGCAAGCTGAACAAGGATCATAGTGGATCGCATGGACTTTTGGTGAAGTGATGAATGAAGTCATAGGCAAATCCAGATTACGAATCTCAGTTGTGATGGTCGGCCTCGCCATCGTCGCCCTTGTTGTGACTTATGCTTGTGTCACGATTGCTGCAGCTTGGCGCGCTCAGAAAGAGATGCCACGTCTCGCGGCGGATAGTCTGATCAAAGCGCTGCGCACCTATTATCAGCAAACCGGCAGCTTCCCTTCCAACTTCCACGAGCTTGAGACGCGCGTATGGAAGCACGCAAACGCTCCGGATTTCGGCGTTGATGGCCGCAGTCTTTCGGTCGCCAATTACTTCTACATCTACTACCCGGTAGATGCGAAGACCTGCGCTATCTGGATCGTACCGACGGGGCCACGCCGCGAAGAGGGATCAACGCATTTCCTCCTTCTCACTCCCGATGGCCTCAGGCGATGGAAGGGCGCGCCCCTGTCACTCGATGAGGTGAAGAAGCTGCCTTCGATTCCGCAGTACAGGGAGATGACTGTATTGGGGATGACCGAACAACCGCCGATGGATCTCGGCAAGAACAAGAAGAAGTAGAGCCCAGATGCGCGCTGTAGTTGCAATCAAATCAACTGGCGGTCGCGGTGCTTCGCGCGCCACTCGGTACATCTCTGAACGCGATCGCAATCCTGAACGTGAAGGAACCGGTCCACGCCCTCTCTTCTCCGAGAGAGAAGACACGTTGACCTATCGTGGCGCTGACCGCATGTTGAGCAACGGGGCAGGGACACCCGATAAAGATGATCTCATCCATATCGCTGTCAGTTTCCGCAAAGAAGATTATGAGCGGCTAGGGCCAACTGATGAGGAGCGCAAAGAACAACTCCGCGAAGTGACGCGCGAAGCGATGGTTGAGATGAGCAGAGACCTACGCGCCAAAGAGATGAGGTGGGTGGCTGGCATTCATCTCAACACGGATCACCCGCATGTTCACATCGTCATCAGCAAAGAGGTCAAAGATCTCGCAACGGATAAGTCGCGCCGCATAGGGAGAATTCCTAAACGGCTCCTGCCTTACCGCGAGACCCACACCGACGGCAGCACGCGGCCAGTCGAGGGGCGCATCGGCAATCACTTCGTCGCGGCCTTGGATCATCACATCGAGCGGGCGAGAGAGTTGGCGGAGCGAAAGCTTCAGCCTGCGCGCGAAGCGGGAGGGACGAGAGGGGTGCGAGAGTGGCTTCGTAATGAAGCCAGGGCGCGCGACGCCGGCACATCGTGGGGCACGCCAGAGAAAGCCACAGATGGATCACAAGCTCGCCAGGACCGGGTTGTGCTCGGCGAAGCAATTGAGAAAAGCCTGCGCCGGGAGTACGCAGCTCTTGCTTATGAGAAGGCGCTCAGGCACGGCGAGACATTTCGCTTTCGTGCACGCGATGAGAGCACCAACGGGGAGCGGCAGATATCTGAGTCTGACGTGAGGCGCCGCGCCGATGCCCGCGGCTCGCGCGCCGCCGCCGAAAAAGACTTACGTACCTCGGTCGAGCGGCAGAACGTTCGTCAACAGGTTTCGGAATGGGATGTCACGCGCCACGGCGGGACGATTAGAGAGTTGCGTAAGATCAGGAGCAACCTCTTAGACAAGCTGGGGAAGGAACTGAGCAGGGCTACGCTTGAGCAAATGCAGGCCCAGGTCCGAGCCGGCGGCGTGCGGCAGCAGTATGTAGCTCGCGGCCAGGAGCTGCCTTCTACCATCATCGCGCGCGACACGCTGGTCGAATTGCAAGAGCAAGCCATCAAGTATGGCCTCGCCGACCGTGTCGAGAGTTTAGAACAGCTTCGCGTCGCACTCGCTGTTGAGAATGGCCAGCCCGTCCGTGATGACAAGGAAGCGGCCCGCCTCGGCGCGCAGCTTTTCGCCGCGCGCACCGAGCTTGATGCCAGGCAGGAACGGGTGGCTGGGTTTGACCAGATGCGCCACCTCCAGCGGTGGGAAATCAAAGGTGAAAGGTGGTCGCTCACTGACCTTGATCGGCAGATTGAATGGCAAAGTGATCAGGCGCGCGTGATCGGCAGATATAACTTCCATCTCGATCCGCGCGCTCGCAAGGCTGCAAACCAAGAGGCCACGCGGCTTGTGACAGTCAGAGATGAACTCGTTAACAGGATTGCTGACCGACGAGACGAGCTTCACAGAGAAGCGGAAGACACCCGCAAACTTGTCGAGGTCCTGACTCGCGTTCACGAAAGCGAAAAGGCCAGCCGCTCCCTTGATGGTCGAGCCCTGCCACACCCTGAGTTTACCCGTGAGGAACTCTGTCGCATTGAAGCTAACGCCGAGGCGACACGAGATGCTGGCCTGCTCAGACAGCTTGATGAGTTTGAAAAACGATTTAACGAGCGCAACTCACCAACCGAGCGCATTAAACCGGAAGAGCAGCTGGGCCGCGCGCTGGCTCGCGAGATTATGGCGGAAGTTGTATACCGCGAGAGCGCCGAACGCCTGGCCAACTTCAACGAGCGAGCCGACGCGCAGCCGCTCGCCATCGAGAGCAAGGATGGACGCATCAACGTCCACCGCTTGAAAGAAACGAAGTCGCACTCGGTCGTCGAGCGGGCACTCAGGCCGCTGCTGGAAAAGCCCGCCGCACGGGAGACTCGCCATGCAATCGAAGCGGCATCGGCAAACTCGCAAGCGCGGCTGGTGACCGACTTTGAAAAGAGTCGAGCTTATTTGGAGGCTGCTCGTGAGGTCGCCGGCAGCCTGGGCACCGAGCTACGCGAACAGGCCATTGAAAAGTCTCATCTGATGCCGGCATTCACGCCGAAGGAGAGAATAAACCTGGAGATTTACGCAGAGCGGCAGGCAGACCCGCGAGAGCGAGCACATTACCTTGATCTCGCGCGTGGTGAGATCGTCCAGGCGACACCTTCACACGACGCACCTGGTAATCGTTTCGCGCACGATCCTGCGAGCCGATTTGATCACGGGCGCGCCGTCGAGCAGTCGCATGCATCTGACACCCATGCCCGTTCGACAGGCCGCACCCGTTAAGGAGGAGAGAACCGATGAAAGAGATAAACAAGCGCACGCTCGCGGCGCAGCCATTCTCCTTCAACGCCTATGAGGATAATTACGGCGCCGTGATGGCGTTGTGTGAGGCGAGCGGACGTAAGCCAGCTGAGGAGTTGCGCGACCTGCTTGACGAAGGCATTAGCGCCCGTAGGAAGCGCAGCGGTGAAGACTCTGAAGCAACAACCGCAGGAACAGGGCAACAGACGGGGTGCAAAGACGAGATCGCCCAACTCGTCCAGGTGCTTCAGCAGTTGGTTCAGAAAGCATCCCTACACAATGACATGTTGCTTCGTGTCGCGCTCCACCTGCGTGAGCAATATGGGATGGTCCTGGAATCCGTCGCTGCGGGCTACGCAGCTCGCCACCTGATCTGGAAATACGTAGTCGAAGGGATGCTACGGGATGAGGGACTCTCACCCGAACAGATCCTGAAACGTCTCGACGAGGAGCGCCGGACATGGAATGCAGAGCGCGACCAAGCAGCAGACCTGCTTGAGCAGGCCATTAGAAATCTTGGCATCGGTCGTGAAGATGGCTCCGGATCAGCATAGACGTTAATTGTCGGCGGCGGTGATTCATAGCAACAAACCAACACTCAGAAAGGCAAGGTGAGCATGAAAGAGAATGGCAAGTCCAACAACAAGGCGAAAGACAAAACAAACAGCAACGGCTCAGGTCCTAGGCTCAAGTTCAACCACATAAGGCGTGAGACGCTTCCGCAAACCAGGATTGATGTCCGCGCACTGGAGATGGTTAGAGGCTATCCTCTCTATGTCAAGGAGCACACAGATCACGAGCCACCCATCGGCGAGGTCCTCGAACAGTGCATCATCAACACATTGAGCGGCGACGCGGATTTCGTCGAGTGGCTCGCGCGCCAGCCCCGCGCGGAACTGGGCGGGGAACAGGGCAGCAATTCAACATTCCCGCAGAAGGACGCATCCACTCCAGAGTGAAGCCGAGTTCGTCCGAGCGAATGATAAAAGGAGAGACGACTTCTTAAAATATCCGTATCGCAAAGTCATTTGCTGTTCCAATCGCCTAGCTATGTCGCGGCTCACCGTGCCCATGATCATCGACATCGCCCTAAGTCTCCCAGCTTCCGTTCCGGCATCACGGATCTGTAACGCAGCCCTGAGCCTCCCTTCTAGCTCGTCTCGTGTTGGCCTAGCCCAATAGCAAAGCCCTTTCATTTAACTCTCTGGCCTTGCAATCGCCGGATGGCAAGAGGGCCTTAAACTCCTCGCCAATCAGCATGAGCCGCGAATTGTGACCCCCGCCTGTGTTTGAAGATTCTGAAGCTTTGTACAAAGCCATGCGGAAGGCACTCTCTGATATGCCGATGCCAACACATGAAGAGATAATGCAGATGATCCATGAACAACAAGAGACAGTAGCCGCCTTCATAACGGCACTGGATCAACTGGCCAGTGCTGATAAGTCATTGGTGAATTGGCCGAACTCGCTGTTAAACCTACGTCCACGCAAAAGAGTTGAATTGCAGATTGACAAGAAGTGTGTAGAGCAATAGATTACGGGCGGTTCAATACGAATTTTGCTAAGCGTAGCCTTTTAATTAAATCTTAGCGTTGGCCTTGTTCTTAGAACGACAACTTGGATCAAGCACCGCGTCCTCCAATCACCATCGGAGGACATTTATGTGTTTTGAACCATGCCCTCTCTCACCTTAAGGAGTAAGTCTATGTTGACGCTCGCGGAAGCTAGAATGATGCTTGCGGATCTGGGTTTTTGGTTTCTAAGGACCCCCCCGACTAACAACGTTGCGTTTTGGGTTGAACTGGCGACCCGCGAGTTTCAGCGTTACGCGCGGCTCCCTAAGGTGGCAAAAGACCCTACACCCGGCGGTCCTGTGGACGAATACCCCCGCCGCCTAGTCCAGGTTGAGGTTGATAACACGTCGCGGCTGCCGGCCACCGTCCCAGTCGATGGCGACTACAACAACCCTGAGACAGAAGCTCGTATCCGCGCCTGGCACGCGGGGGATACGAACTGGCGTATTCCAATCGTGATCAGCGCCTGGAATACAAAGGCTAATGGTGAACCCCTCGGCATTCGGCCCAAATGTTCAAACATATGGCTCGCCAAAGAAGTTGCTGTTTCCAAGAGGGTCCGTATGTACGCCACTGACCTCACCGATCTTTACATGCCATTTCATCCCGTCGGGCGCTTTCTCTTGGTCGGCTCCTACGTAAAATTCCCTCCTTGGGGAGGACCTCAATCCGCGGCCGGTAGGCACACGATCATGAAAATCACCTATGAACGTCTGACCGGCGACCTGCCCGATCCCCCCACAACCCCCGAGCAAGAGCGCCGGCAGAAAACCTACAGGGTTATCGCCGGGGTTGCGGCTGCCGAAGCGGAGAATTATTTCGACGCCCTCAACGCCTACGATGATTCAGTCATCTCCGTGGGCTTCTACCAGTGGACGCTCGGGCGCGTCCTAAAAGACGCCAACCAGAATCTGAGAATTACCTCCGGGGAATTGGGCGGGTACATGGCTTTGCTGAAGGACCGCAAAGCACAATATGACGACCCCGCCTTTGATGACGTGCTCGGGCGCTGGGATCTGGACGTAAATCACGACTGGGATAATACGGATCTATTTAACGACGATAACAAAACCTACACAACTCACCTGACCGAGAAGCAAAAAGTGGGCGGTGTCTTTCAGTCTGTTGCCATCCGGGACGGGAATCGCGCCCAGTTTTTTCAAAGCTGGCACTGGTTCTACCGCTTTCAGGCAGCCACCCGGTTTCTTTCACCGTTCCGCTGGTCGATGTGGCACATGGCCCGAGTGCGGCTCCGCGATGTGCTCTCCACACCTTGGCCTGCGAATTTACCAAACACCCCCACCCCAAAGTTCCGAAGAGAGGACGGCACGTTGCGGTCGGCGACTATAGGTGAAGTCTACCGCTCGGAGATGTCATTGGCCATCGTCCTGCGGTGGCACGTTTGGGCTCCAGGAGAAGTGATTTTCGACGGGGCAGTCGGACGGGCAATCCGGCGGGCTTTCACCCGCGCCTGCCAGGGATCCCCTGAGGGGCCAGGTGTCAATCCTTCGCTCCCGGTGCAGGACTGGCCGGGAGAGTATGAGGAAGCCCTGATTGTAGGCCTCCTGAAGCAAGCGCCCCTGAAGGTTTTTGATAATGATACGCGAGTTCGCGACCACTTCGTCGGTAGCCTCGCGAGGGTTCGTGCTGCAGAGACCTCAGAGTTGACCCCCTCGAAGCTACAGCGCAGCCGCGATTTCGACTTTGACGATACGAACTTGCCCCCCCCGCAGCCTTAGCCGCAATAATTGTGAAACGACAAGGAGAACTCTCGTGCAAAGTCCCTATATTCTAATTGGTTGTCGCGGGAATACCGGTATCTACCGCGTCTCTGCGACAGACAACACGCTCACCCAAGAGACGCTATCCGCGGCCGGCAAGTGGGAAGCCGCACCCCCTACAGACCACCAACGCGTGAGCCTTGATCGGCTGTTCCTGTTCACCCCTGGGTCCGAGGAGCCATTCTGGATGGTGCCGGTAATGTGGATAGGCCCAGGCAGCGGGAGGCTCCGAGTCGAAAAACCCGGCCAAGCGAACGCGAAACTAAGTGTCCGCTGCCGGGTCCGCTCATGGCTCCGGGGGCCGGACGAGTCCGAAGTCGTCACCCTAACATTCGAGGCCTCTTGGGTAAACGGGCGCTTGCGCTTTACGCAATTTGGATTTGAAATGGAGGGCAGTCTTTCCGCCCCGTCACCCGTTGACTACAACGGCGAAGGGCTGCTTGAGATCGGGACTGTCACGTTACGCCAGCCGCAAGGGAGTGCCAGGGGGTTTCGGATGCCGGTCGCCGGCAGGCGGGTCGGTCTCGACGGGCTCCTACCGATGAGTGATCAATACATTCTGAAGCACTCGTGGCGTTTCGAAGAATCCGCAACACCTTCGCGAGCCGGCTCCGGGGAGGGGACTCCGGCGCGACCCAAGTCCGTTCTGCTTGCCTTCGAAAAGCAAGTCGCCGTGGAAAGGCGCGTCCACACCCTTGGTGGGTTCGCCCTGCCCCTTGACTCCAGACTCTTGGAGACGGTCCGCTCGTCCGGGCATGCCGAAGGGCCTAAGCCCTACGTCGTCCTCCGCCAGCGCCAAGCCAGCGGCTACTCTGCAGAAAGTTTCCTCGAGGCCACGGCATTCCTGTGGCGGTTTTCCGTACGAGTACCTCACGCGGCCACAGAGAAGCGCTTTAACGAGACGGTTGTCGATCCCATCATTCGCGCGCTTGAAGTAGTGCAGTCCGGCAACCCAGTCTCGGTCCTTCCGCGTTTCACTGCCGGGGGACAAGTTTTTTGGTCGGCCGATTACCTGATCGAAGACCGGTTCTTGCAACACAACCCGCCGGACGCGCAATACGAACTCACCAACCCTGGCGCTTCGGCGACAGGGTTGGTCCACATCACGCCCAGATACCTCTCGCCCGAGCCGATCCCGATCTCGCAGACAGGCACGGCCGTCGGCTTCACCCTCCCGGGTCTGAAAACGACCTCCGCCTCGGGAGCCCCGCTGGAGCTTCATGCCGTCCTACGCCCACCGCGGAATAATGCCCCGCTTGACACTGAATCCGAAGACCCGAAACGTCTCCAGTCGTGGTTTTTTGTCTTGGCACATCGCCTGCCTCCGAAGGCGGCCCCGCCCCCACCACCTCAGCCGCCTGCGCCGCCGCAAATCGTCAAGATGGGCGCGCTTGATCTCCTTTTCTTTCCTGTGAAGAGGCCCGCTCACCTGATCGACGACCTCATTGAGAACCTTTCACCGGATCCGAGCGAATCCGCCTCTTTTGACTCGCTTTTTGACGAGCAGCGAGTTTGGGCAGGGGTCGACGAGGACGGACTTGTGAGACGGAGGGAGGTTGAGTATAACATCGGGGTTTCAGCCGTCCGCCCCGGCGGGCAGGACGACGTCCCCGGCGATGAGTATCTTTCCGATCTTGGCATGCGCGTGTCGGAGGACCGAGACTATACCGCGCTGTTTCGGCGGGGTTCTCCGATCGTTTTCAACCCCGCCACTCCAGCAATTGAATGGAAGGCGGGGTTCATTCTCAGAGTGCGGGAGGCGACCGAACCGGGTTCGAACCAGACGATCCAGGCGATCCTGAGCATTGCGCCCGGGGGGCCTACTGCAAATCTCGAAGCCTACGTCCTTGATGCAGAACCCTTCCTATTCGGACGTGTGCGAGCTGCCGGCTTCCAGCAGCACCTCGCCGATGCCATCACGACCGAAATCGGAAACTGGACCAACCGCGCAGGCTCGCAGGGGTGGGAGCTCTCGACGGGTGCAGGAAGTTTCTCTCTCGACCTCCCGCCGCAGAGCGTCGGCGAAGCGATGCACAAGCGATTAGAAGAGAGAGACGTGACACCCGGCAACCCGGTCGATTTCCGCCTCTCCCCTGCGGCTGAACTGAGGCTGCGCCCGTCCTATTACGCCCAGCGGTTCGCGGAAGCCTCATGGAACCTGAGGAGAATCCTGGGCTATCCGGGCCAGCGTGCCCCCGGAGCCCAACTCGACCACGCACAATTCGAACTTTTCTACGGGATGAATATCGAGATCTCCCGGCCTAACGCGCGCCTCGCGGAAATCGGCTCGCGCTTCGGCCTACTCGCTGGCGCGCAACGCCCCAAACCCACCTGGCCGGTGACGGGGGATCAGTTGGAGGCCTATAGTGCAAACCGCACGTTCTGGGCATTCCTTCAACCGCTCGTGCGCAGCCGCCTCGCGGTGCTCGAGCCCTGGCGCGAAGGACACTCCGGGCTGGTATCGTTCTTCCTTGAGAACGAGGTAAAGGCGCGGCTCCGCAAAGAGGCCCATCTGCGCTACCCATTAGACAGCGTGCAGCCACCCGCGGAACAGAGCGAATTCTCGGCCGCCGGCTTGGCCGGTGGGTGGGCCTGGGGATTCGAGTCGCACAACATTCTTCAAGCCGTTCTGCGCGATCGCGAATCGGTCGCCGCGGAGTTGCACTCTCTCTTCTTCTCTTCGCTCGGAGCGTGGGGGCATCAGAAGGCAGTCTTCGATAACGGCGATACTACCATCTACTGCCAAGTCTCGATGGGCCGAGTTGAGAGCATCAATATCGAGCGAATCGGCCGCATTGAGCCCTTCTGGAACCGGGCCAAGCATGTGATCGTTTATCGCCGCTCAGTGGTAGCAAGTCGCCAATTCTTTCTAGAACAGGAGCCGTTCCTGGGGGCGCCGATACTGCGAAAGACTGAAGAATATGTCGAGTTGATCGAGGACGAACGCCCATTCCCGGACCTCGGCACAACTCCGCAGAATCGAGGCTTCGTCGTCGGATGCCGATTCGACGGTAAACCGCCACGCATTGCCGTGAGCAGCCGTTGGGGCGGCGACGTAGGCAATAGCGGATGGCAGGTCCCCCTCTGGCGGCGCGACGCGGCACCGTCGGATGTCTACCCCCGCCCGGACGTCGGACTGCTGTTTGCCGCAAGGGAAAAGGGGCAGGCCATCAAATACTCAATCTCTAACCCGGAAAATGTCCGCTTCTATACCAATACTGAAGCAAACCGCAGCAATAATCCCGATGATTGGCCCGCAGTTGAGGGCCTAAGCTTTGACCGTATCGACCCAACAGCGCTCGATCCCAAGGAATACGACCCCAAAAAGATGACAGAGGATGAAGCCATCAAGACTAGTACGGGACGTTTCACCTTCCGGCTCGACCCCGCCCCCGCACCGGCTGATGTCGTCGCCGACCGAGCGGCTGAAAGTATCGCTGCCCGCATTGCTAACGTCACCGTAATGCGAGGCTTCGTTGCCGGCATCCCCGACGACCAGAAGCCGATGCGCGTCGTGCACAGCCTGCGCGATCTTCTCGCGAACGCCTTCGTTCCCGCTCTCGAAGGACTCGGCATGGTCAACACAGGGGCGACTGACGTAATGGGGCTGTTGACCCAAGTCCGAAGCGGGATCGCCGGATTGAAGACCGGTTTGCAGGGGCTTAGACCTGATCTCGACGAGCAAGATCGTGCGTTGTGTGACGAAATGCGCCGCAGATTAGAGACGCAGTTCGACCTTTTCTCCAGACCCATTCGCATGGAAGCTGAGGCGGCCTTCTCACTGATCGGCCAAACTTTCCCGTCTATCATCGACCGGATCAAAAGCGAGGGTGATGAGACTATCGGCAACGTTGAACTCGACGGGGTCCGCCAGCGGCTTAAGGACGAACTCGAAGGACTTTGGACGGGGGACGAGGGCGCTTTAGGCATGCTCCGCAAAATGCGCGGTTTGGCCGGCGATGCGCTTCAATCCCTACGACGTGTGGAGCAGCAGATCGCCGAGGCCGCTTATGTCGCCGCTATCGAATTGGAAGCGGCGCGTGCCGATGTCCTCACTTGGCCCTCTTGGCCGCCGCCTCAGAACCGATTCGCCACCACCTTGGACCGTGCGCGCGAAGTTGCGGCCGAGCAGCTCAGGCGGATTGACTTTCTCATCGGCGAACCAATTCGCCAGTGGGTCGGCCCGCAGGTTGATAAGATCCGCTTCGATATGGAAGTCGCCCAAGGCAACATACCCGGATTGCGCGATCTCGAAAACCGGCTCCTAGATCTAAGGCTGCTTGCGCTGGGTGCCGAAACCAGGGAGGTAGTAGCCACCCGCCTGCTCTCCGCCAGCGAGAGCATTCAGGCCTTTGCAAGCCGAGTTAACAACAAACTAGATACCGAATGGGCAGAACGCCTTGAGCAGCTCTTGGATGAGGACGTGCTCAAGCCACTCGAAGGAATATGGGACGATCTGAACTTACGTCTTGCCGGTGTCATCGACGCGGCGCCCGATTGGGCCACCTTAGAACAAAACATTAAAACCAAACTGTCTGACCTCTCGCTAGGACTTGGAGCCGGCCTTGACCGCGGCCTGACCGAGGTTCGCGGCGGACTTGGAAGATATGCCGAGAAGATCTGTACGGCGATGACCGGCGTCCTGGTCCCGACAATCGACGAATTGCTTGACCGGATCGAAAATTTTTTGGATGTCGCGGTTCCCGACTCACTCGGATCAGCGGGCGGCATTTCTGAGGAACTACTACGCCGCGAACTAGAACGCGCCGAGGCCCGAATCGCCTCCGTACTGGACCAACTCTCTGAGCGTGCGCGTCTGTCATTCCCCGACCTGTCGTTAAAGCCTCCTGTAGTGTCCGCCGACGTTGTTTTTCGGCTGCTGCGGGCGTTCGGCGAGCCGCCCAAACTGCCCGGATTGAAGTTCGACCTGCCTAACATTCCATCACCGAACTGCGGCTTTTACTTTTTCAATCTCAAAGACTTTTCGCTGCCTAAACTGCTGTCTCAAGTTGACCTCAGCCCCTTATTGTCAAAGGCTAGCCATCTGCTCGATTCCCCGGATGTGGTGAACCCGTTACGAATCGACCTGCCGGTGAAAGGATTACTGGACCGTCTGATCCCGCCCGATCTCAGTGAGATCGACCTGGCCTCGACTTTTCGAAATTGGGGAGGCTTGGAGTTGGCCAACCTATTCCCTAAGCTTAAGCTCCCACGCATTGCCAACGAAAACATTCGCGTCACACATAGCATAGAGCCAACCACGCGATCAGGATGGCTCCAGATTGATGCCGATGTCCCCTTCGCCGACCAGCCTATCGACGTTTTCTCGCTTGCCGGGATCCAACTGCGTCTATTGAGTGCCCGCTTCCAGGGGACTTCTAGAATGGAGGCACGCCTCGGCGAAACGCCGCGCCAAGTCACGTCCGGCTCGATCACCGGCAACTGGGACCTGAGTATCGGAGGCTTCCCGATCGCCGTGCTCGAGCGCTGCGGCGTTAAGTATCAGGACGGCGGCCGTCTCGAATTCGACATTTCTCCTGACCGCATCAAGCTCCAATCCGTACTCTCATTCCTGGCTGACTTGATGAATGGTCTGGGGTACAAAGACTCCGGCTTCACCTTCGCAGTCTCCGAGAAGGGCGCGATAACGACCCTGAATCTGCCGCTGCCGGACATTCAAGCAGGCAGTTTTGGGCTGGCCAATCTCAACCTGGGCTTTTTCTTTTCCATCGGATTTGTAGGGGGATTCACACTCTCGACCGGCCTGCGCGTCGGTCGCCGTACAGCACCTTTCACCATAACGGTTTTCATTCTGGGTGGCGCGGGGTACTTCGAGACTGAGATCACTTATTCGCCGCGCACAGGGAGATTTATCGCCAAGGTCTCGGTCGGCATCTTCGCCGCGGCCAGCCTTGCCATCGCCCTCGGCCCAATCCGTGGCGGGGTCT
>Ga0126311_10000555_pt1 | contig 17478 bp, 15 predicted proteins | sample Plot61_FD_92539 | JGI IMG/M metagenome (GOLD analysis project Ga0126311, IMG submission 92539) | Serpentine soil microbial communities from UC McLaughlin Reserve, CA, USA - Plot61 | ecosystem: Environmental > Terrestrial > Soil > Grasslands | place: USA: UC McLaughlin Reserve, Lake County... | reverse complement strand
CTTGTTAATCGACCTGATAAAGGTAACGATAAAGATCGCGGAGATCAACATCAGGGCCCCTGCCGCAATAAGGCCCAAAGAGACGAAGAAGATGGTGCCCGCCTCCGCCGTATCCCAGGTCTGGGTCGCCCATACGAAAGCGAACAGGGAGGCGAAGAAGGTGAGGAGGATCAGGATCATGCCACCGGGCAGATCCCTTATCTGGATCGCCGCCCGCTCCACCGCGTAGGCCACGCCCCCACGGACAGGATAGCCGGTCTCGCGCACGCTCTGGATGGCACGCCTGAACTCTGCCTCCCCCGCGAGCCCGATGACCCGCGAGAGGTAATACGACTCGGAGGGGGACTTGCCCATCCGAAGTAGCTCCAGGTAGTTACGCCTGTAGAGTTCCACGGCGCCCGAATGGGGTGAGGCGAGCTGCTTCAGGAAGGCGTGGGTGTCGAGGCGCGTGGCGTACCTGCGGGCCTCGTGCTGGGCGGCGCGGGTCTCGCGTCTCTCAGGGACCCGGTCGGAGATCTCGGCGACCTCCAGAAAGAACATCTCGCGGGAGAACTCTATGGCGCTCTGGCGCTCGCGGCGCCGGGAGGAGATCTCCGTCCTTATCCCGCGCGAGCGGTATTCCTCGCGCCTCAGATGGTAGACCTGTTCCTGGTAGAAATCTCTCTCCTGCAGCGAGTCGGCCGTATCCCGCAGACGGTAAGCCTCCTCGAGCGTCTCAGGTATCCTACGTTCTCCCATGAACCAGTGCTTACCTTATACTCCAGATCTCACGCGGCGAAAAACCCCTTCCGGGTCTTGAATGATACCATGAGCGTGTTACGACAGAAACCTGACTACTCGTCCCCAAGCCTCCTCCTTGAAGCCTCGGAGTCGGTCTCCCATAGCCCGTAGAACAGCCCTCCGCCACGCACCTTGACATCAAGGTGGCCCTTGGCGGCGAGATCCTCGAGCATCCCGTCCGCCTCGTTTACCGTAAGGGAGGTCTCCATAGCGGCCTGCGCTGGCGTCAACTCACCCCTCCTCTGCAGAGCCTCCAGTAGCTCGCGCTCCCTGGAGTCGGCGACGGCAGGCTTGGCGGGGCCGTCCGAAAGACCCGCCACACCCCTCACCAGCAGCCCGAAGGCTGGGAAGATCGGCCAACCGAAGACGAAGATGAGCCACCACAACCAGGGGACTTGCGTGAGGACTATGACCCCGCCGATGACGACAGGGATGAGCACAGCGAGGCTCGCGGCGACCTGAGACTTCGGGCTCATCTTTTCTACATCCAAGCCGAAGAAGTCGTCTGAATCCCGCCGGTCGGGGCGATGGCCCCTGCGGCGGTCCTCCAGGTCGCGATCCGGTCTCTTCTCCACAGGTTTACCTCTGGCCTCAATATATCAGCAACCCCCCTGATGGACCACGCTCAAAAGCGCGAAGCGCTGACGCGAAAGTGCTAACCTCACCGCAGTCGCAAAGGAGGTTTGGCTAATGGATTTGGGTGAACGCGTGGACGGTTCGAGAGAAGAGCTACTCGGGGAGTTGAACGAGTTCCTCCGGATGCCTTCGATCTCCGCCCGCGAGGACGAAAGCGAAGGCTTCCGCAGCTGCGCACAGTGGGTAGCGAGAAAGCTGGAAGAGGCCGGTGCCGAGGCCAGCATCATGGAGACCGAAGGACACCCCGTAATCTACGCGGAGGTCGGGTTCGGCGAGTCGACGCTCCTCTCCTACGGCCACTACGACGTGCAGCCGCCCGAGCCTCTCAGTCTATGGGAGAGCGACCCGTTCGAGCCGAGCGTCAGGGACGGGGGCCTCTATGCCCGCGGGGTCGCCGACGACAAGGGCGACGTGCTCGCCCGCATCCAGGCTCTGCGTATATATATGGAGGAGCACGGCACGCTCCCCTTCAAGCTGAAGTTCCTCATCGAGGGTGAGGAGGAGATCGGCAGCCCGAACCTCGCGTCTTTCGTCCGCTCGAACGCCGACCTCCTCTCCGCCGACGCCTGTCTCTGGGAGGGGTCCATGAAAGACGGGGCGGGGCGGCCGATGATCTTCTGCGGCACCAAGGGAATAGCCTACGTGGAGCTGCGCGCCCGCGGGGCCTCCCACGACCTGCACAGCATGTACGGCGGCATAGCCCCAAACCCGGTCTGGCGCCTCATCCAGGCCCTCAGGACCATCAAGGACGAGAACGGCGAGATCACACTCGACGGCCTCGACGCCCTCGCCGAAGAACCCTCGGAGAAGGACCTCGAAGCTATAGACCGCATCCCCTTCGACGACGCCGCGCTGCGGGAGTACTGGGAAGTCGATGCCCTCGACCGCGGGCTGACCGGCCAGGACGCGCTGCGCGAGATGCTCATGCGTCCGACCGCGAACATCGCCGGCATACACTCTGGCTACACAGGTCCTGGCTCGAAGACCATCGTACCCTCGGAGGCGTTCGTGAAGATGGACTTCAGGCTCGTTGCGGGCCAGAGTCCCGGTCCCGTAGTCGAGTTGATCCGGTCCCACCTCAGGAAACGCGGCTTCGATGACATCGAGGTCGTCGACCTGCACGGCGTCGAGTCGGCGAAGACGCCTGTCGACTCACCCGTCGTCCGCACCGCCCTACAAACGTGGCAAGATCTGGGCGAAGACGAGGCCGTCGTGTATCCGACTATCGGGGGGAGCGGGCCGACCTCGCTACTGGTCGACGACCTCGGGATACCGACCATCATGACGGGGAGCGTGGCGAACGCAGAGAGCCGCCTCCACTCCCCGAACGAGTGGGTCCGCCTGGACGACTACTTCGAGACCATAGGCTACTTCGCCCGCTTCTTCGAGAGGTTCGCCCTTTGACGGAGGAGAGAGGCAAGGGCCTCGACCTACCCGAGCGCGTCCGCAAAAGCCTCGCGGGGGCGGTCGCGGAAAGGGGTGTGCAGGCGCGCGTGATCTCCACACAGGGCCGCGAGTCGATGCGTCCCCCGCAAGGACACATAATCATGGCCGCCGAAGAGGGAGAGGTGGAGGCGGTCCGCGGGCCCGCCCGTATCGTGCGCCGGCTGGAGTTCTACAAGACGTTCTACGGTCCCGTCGTCCGCCTCGCCCTTAGCGTCTACCCGATGGAAGGCGAACCGCTCTCCGCCGGCACCGCTCTCAACATCTCCCAGGTCAGCGGTGACGCAGCCCTCGCTGGCCTCGGCCGCCAGAAGAGTCTCTACATACACTTCTACTCCGCGAGTGGTGATGACCTCGCCTACGCGTTCTCCAAAGAGATCCCCAACGCCCCCGAGCAGCGCACCGAGACGAAGAAGGTCCTCAAGATGGCCCGCGACGCTTACGCTCAGACGCCTGAGGAGCGTAGGAGCTTTTCGGCGGCCGTAGGGCTCGCCGAGCGGCAGTTCGAGCTTCCTGTACCTGAACCTGACGGAGAAGGATAGTCTTCGGCGGCGAGCCCGCGTATACTGCCACGTATGCAAGCGGGGAGCGCTTCCAATGACTTTGTAGCGAAGATAAGCCAGGCCCTAGAAGGGGCTTGGCGCAGAGGCATCCACGTGACCGCCGGTGCATGCGATCTGGAGGCCCAGCAGTTCGACCGACGCCCTGAGGAGGAAGAGGCGCTCCCGAGCGGGCGTCCGCACCACCTCGAGTCCCCGGTGGGATCCAGGGACCTCGGCGGCCACGAGGGCGCCTCGCGGCTTTGCTACTTCCTCGACGGGGTGCAGAGCTCGCGTGAGATCGGGCGCATAGGGATGTCCCCCGTGATCGTATCGGCGGTGGCGGCCGCTATCGTCAACCGTTGCGGAAAGCGATTCTCGAGGATGCCGCTCGAGAGCCCGCCCGTGGTAGTGCAAGCCGTGATCCTACCCCGCAGCGCCGGCGATGCGGGCGTCGAGGCTTTCTGGGATCTGCTCCTCGCTGCGGGATTCTCAGAACTAGACCCCGATGAGGTCCCCTCCTCCCCCCACCTCGTCCTCGACTCCGCGGAGTATATAGTCGAGGCGGATCCGTCCGATTACGTGGGTATGAGGGAGACGGCACGCGTGAGGGTCAGGTCGCTCAGGGAGCGCCTCGAGGCAGGGCTGCTAAGGCGGTGGGAGGGTGACGACAGGGTTCTCGAGGATTCTGAAGCCTGGATCGCGGTGGACGGGCAACTGGGGGACATAAGGGAGTCGAACAGGCGTGCCATCGGTTTGATAAAGAGCGTGGCCCGTCCGGAGTTCGTGGGCAAGGACGTCGGGATGCTGCTCGATCTGGGAGTGGGGATGCGAACGACGAGCTTCGTCCCCGACTGGCAACTTCGTCGTGAGAAGGGCGAGCGGCGCACCTCCTGGTATTTAAGGATGTGGCCACCGCAGCGCGGCGCCGACGCCCTAGGCTCGCTCATGCGCGTCGAAGCGCCGCGCGACACAGAACCGGAGCAGGTCGATGAGATATCGCGTTGGATCCTCGCCGAGCGGGCGCCCCTCGCGAAGCCGGACCCCAGGTGGCCGGCGATGATCTACCCGATGCAGTACGTCGAGAAGATCCTGAAGCCGCTGGTGCAGGGCTCGGAGAGGGCCTACGCACGATTGGAGCGCCAACTTGCATCGAACGGGAGGAACTAGATGCTGCACGACAATTTTCTGGATCTGACCTCGGGTCCGATAGGCCGGGTCGTCACCAGCGAGGAGAGCCCGGCCACGGCCCACGAGTTCTTCTTCTGGACCGCAGAGACCGAAGCCGCCCAGAACCTCGACATCGGGCACATCGTCGCCGCCGAGTCCGAGGACGCCACGGCCGTCGCCGTCCTCGACGACCCGCGCCGCTACTCCGACCTGCAGAGCTTCCTCGATGACTTCTACGCCTTCGACGGCGACCCCTCGCTGGAAGCGCTCTCCGAGCGGGCAGAGATTCTCGTTTTCAGGGCGCGAGTTCTAGCCACCAAACACCGCAACGATCGGAAAAAGTCCAAACGTCCGGTGCGCACCGGTCCCGTCTTCTTCGCCACGAACGCCGCCATCGAGTTCGCCCTTGGCACGGAGGACTTCTCGGGCTACCGTATCCCGATGCTCTTACACGAGAATGGCAACGAGAAGAACGGATCTCCTCAGCGCACGCCCCTCTACGTGGACGAGGAGTACCTGCTCGGGCCCGAGGCTGGCCATCTCAACATCACGGGCATGAGCGGGCTCTCGACCAAGACCAGCCACGCCCTCTTCACCATAGCGAGCACCTTCCAGACCGTGAGGGAAAAGAAGGTCGCCGCGCTCATGTTCAACGTGAAGGGCGCGGACCTACTCTTTTTGGACAAGCCGGTCGAGGTGAGCGCGGAGGACGACCCCGAGCTCGCCGAGCGCTACGAGAAGGCGGGGCAGCGGGGATTGCCGCCCGAAGACAGGGAGATGTACGACTCTTTAGGCATCGAGGTAAAGCCTTTCGATAACTTGAAAATCTTCGCGCCGTTGCGCTACGGGATGGAGTCAGGGGAGCGGATCGTGCACGCCGAGGGCATCCCCGCGCGGAAGTTGAACACCTTGAGGAGCGCGCGAGGGGAGGATTCTTGCGTGTATCCGGTGATCTGGGAGCTCGGGGATGTTTTGCCCTACGCCGGCTACGTCTTCGAACCATCGGACATGGACGACAAATTCCGAGGCTTCATAGAAGAGCTGCGAGACAGAGGCGTCAGGACGACGGCCGACTTCTACGCTTTGCTCGATGAGATCGAAGACTACTTCGAGGCTGCCCGCGAGGAGGGCAAGAACGCCTCATCGTGGAACGGCCACAACCACATGACCATCGCCAAGGTCCGCAACCGCTTCAAGGTGCTCCCGAACAAGTGCGGGGGCCTCCTGGCGCACGGGCGCGTCGAACATGGAGAGTTGCCGCGCGCGGACGGCCCATTCGAGGACAACGAGATGCGGGTTGTAGACATCTCCCAGCTCACCGGTGTGCCACAGGACCTCATCGTCACCAGCGTCATCTCGAAGATCTGGGAGCTCGCCGAGACGGGCAACCTCGGGGTGGACAGGCTCATAATCTTTGTCGACGAGCTAAACAAGTACGCCCCGTCGGGCAATTCGAGAACCTCGTCCCTGAAGGACACGCTCGTCGACATCTCCGCGCGAGGGCGGCACCTCAGCCTCACGCTCTTCGGGGCGCAGCAGTTCAGGAGCAAGGTCGACGACGAGGTGATCGGCAACGCCGCCACAAGCCTCTACGGCCGTATCGGCGACGAGGAGCTCACCAACCCCAGCTACCGCTCCTTCTCGGGGACTACGAGAGAAGAACTACTCCAACTCGAGAAGGGCCAGCTCCTCCTCAGGCACGCCCACTACGCCATGCCTGTCTTCGGGCGCTTCCCGCGCCCGCCGGTCCTCATGGGCAAGCAGGGCACGGACATCTTCGGCGAGCAGCGCGGTGACCCGGCGTCTTCGGTTCTCGCCGTCATGCGCAACCTGACGGCCAAACCGCCCGCCATAACCACCATCCGCTCCGAGATACAGGGCGTCCCCGAAGAGGAAGTCTACGAGGCCCTCGACGCTGTGCAGGCAGCGCACCGAACGGGCCACGGCGCAGCAGATCCATACAAGAACTTCCGCTGGAACCTCAAACGGCCCGCGAGGACCGGATCGGGCCGCCGTGACGCGTCCAGAATCCTCTCAGGCCTGGACCGGATGAGGGACTAGCGAGAACAGACGTACAACTGCGCAATGCAAGGTGCTGGCGAGTTGCACATCGCATCAAACGGCAAGAGCTTGCTTCTTGAATCGACTTATCTCGCGCCGTAGACTTGTGGTGTGGACTACCGAGAGCGCATTACCATAGATCCTGACATGAGGGGCGGAAAGCCGTGCATCCGGGGAATGCGGATTACCGTCTATGACATCCTGGGCTATCTTGCCTCTGGTATGTCTCAAGAGGCGATCCTGGCCGACTTCCCTTTTCTGGAAGCGGAAGATATTCGCGCCAGCCTGGCTTTTGCCGCTGACATCGAGCGCAGGTTCGTTGCAGAGCCCTCTTTTTGAGGCTGCTCTTCGACCAGAACCTCTCCCGCGTCTGGTCCGATGGTTGTCCGACGTGTACCCAGAATGTTCCCACGTCTACGATCTCGGCATGGACACAGCGAGCGATACTGAGGTATGGAACTACGCTCGCGAGCACGGATACACTATCGTCTCCAAAGACGCGGACTTCCATCAGCGTAGTCTGCTGCTTGGAGCCCCGCCGAAGGTGATCTGGATCCGCCAGGGTAACTGTTCGGTAACTGAAACAGCCGATGTACTTAGCGAGCGCTTTATAGCCGTAGAGCGCTTTCACGCGAGGAAGGATGCGGCTTTTCTGGCGCTCGCTTAAAATCTCGCAGCGATGCGTAGAATAAGGTGAGGCGCGAGGAGGAATGAGATCGTAAGGATCGCTCACATCTCGGATACGCACCTGGGGTACACGAGGTACGCGAAGCTCCACCAGGAGACGAGCCGGAATCAGCGTGAGGTCGACGTCCAGGAGGCTTACGGGCGGGCTGTAGACGCCATCCTGGAGCGGGATGTGGACCTGGTAGTCCACTCCGGCGACGTCTTCGACTCTGTGCGCCCTGCTACGCACGTGATCATCGGTTTCCTGAAACAGACTTTCCGCATCACACGCCAGAACATCCCCTACCTGGTCGCCGCAGGCAACCACGAGACGCCTCGTCTACGTTCTACGACCGCGGCCCTGGAATACGCGAACCTGGTAAATGCGATCTCGGCCCACGGCTTCGATATAGATTACGAGCCTGTCGAGGTAGATGGGGCGACCGTAGGCGTGACGCTCGTCCCGCACGGGGCAGTCTTCGGGACGGGCGCGGTGACTCCGGCGCGCGACGCTGACGTGAACATACTCGTGACGCACGGGATGGTGCCTGGGCTCGAGGCGCGCCAGCACGAGATGGGAGAGGCGAATCTGCAGCCGGGGATGCTCGAGGGCGGCTTCGACTACATAGCCCTCGGCCACTACCACGAGTTCCACGAGCACAAGCCGAACGCCTTCTATGCCGGGGCTACGGAGCGATTCGGTTTCGGGGAGGTGGGATCCAAGCCTGGTTTCGCCATCGTGGAGTTCGAGGGTGGAGGTTTGAAGAGCGTCGAGCACGTGGAGATAGGGGCGCGTCCGATGCTGGATCTGCCCAAGGTCAGTGCCCGCGACATGGACGCGGCACAGTTGACCGAGGCTGTGCGCGACAGAACCTCCGGCGTCGACCTCGACGGTGCCATCGTGCGCCTGAGGGTCTACGACGTGCGGCACGGCGTGGCGAGCGGCATGGACCGCGAGCTGCTACGAGATCTGCAGCGTAGGTGCCTGAACTTCTCGCTTGAGGTCCACGCCGAAGAGAGGCCCGAGAATCTGGAGCGAAACGGTTCCTCGACTGCCGTTTTCGGACCACTCGGCGAGGAGTTCGCGGCGTTCGTCGCCGAGCGCAAGGAGCGGGGCGAGCTCGAGGCGAAGTTTGCGGAAGAGTTTCTGGAGAAGGGGCGCGCGTACCTGACGCGGGCGGCGAGCGAGGAACCGGAGAGCGCCGCGTGATCCTGGAGCGCCTCTTCATCGAGAACTACAAGCAGCTGAGAGATCCCATAGAGCTGTATCCGCCGGAGGGAGCCATCGGCATCGTCGGGCCGAACGGCGCGGGCAAGTCGACCCTCTTCGAGAGCATCCTGTGGGCCTTCTTCGGCTCTCGCGGCGGCGGACCGCGCTTCGCGAACGAGTCGATCCCCTGGAGCGGCGGCTCGACGAAGAACCCGACCACCGTCGAGGTGACCCTGGCGACCGACGGTGGCTCTTTTACTGTGCGCCGGCGTTTGAGGAGCGGCTCGACGAGCGCCGAGGCTCTCGACGCCGCGGGCAGGACGATCGTCAGCGGGACGTCCGACGTGACGCGCTGGGTCGAGGAGAACCTTCTGAGGATGGACCGGACGGCCTTCGAGGCGACGTTCTACGCCCGCCAGAAGGAGCTTCGTTTCTTCGCCCACGACGAGGGCATAAGCAGGGTGCGTAAGATCAGCAAGCTCCTGGGCATAAGCAGCGTCGAGACCGCCCAATCCTTCCTGCGCGAGGACCGCAATATACTTCGCTCCGAGGCGAGGCTTCTCGAAGGCCATCTCGCCGAGGCCGACCTGGACTCCCTCCAGGCCGAGCTGGAGAACGCCAGCGAGGAATGCGAGCGTCTCGAAACCGAGCTGGAGAACGTCACCGAAGAGCACGACGCCGCCGAAAAAGCGCTGAGATCGGCACGCGAGGACCGGGCCGCCCTGGAGGGTACGTACCGCGAACACTCGCGCCTCACGGCCGACCTGCGCGAGGCCGAGGCGGACAGGCGCCGCGCCGAAGATCGCCGCGCGGAGGCCGAGAAAGATCTCTCCGACCTCGCCGCCGCGGAGGAGGAGCTGGGCAGCCTGAAGCCCCAGACCGCCAGGCTTCCCGAGGTCGCCTCCGCGCTGGAGCGGCTGGAGGAGGACAGGAGACGCTCCGAGCAGCGCGAGCGTGCTCGTAAAGAGTACATGCAGGCACAGCGGCGCGTCTCGGATATAGAGGGCGAGGTTTCGGACGATCTGGAGGAGCTGGATGGGGACGAGGTCCTGCCCAGCTTCCACGATCTCCTCGGTCTGGACGGTCCTGAACTGCTTTCCGAGGCCGTCGTGGTATTGGGACGGGCCGCAGGAGAGCTGGAGAAGGCGGAGGCCCGTCACGAGGAGCTACGGCGGCTCGCGGAGGATCACGACGCCTATAGAGTCGCGGCAAAGGCCGGCCGCGAGGCCGGCGAGTCGTATAGGGCAGCGCGGGAAGAAGCCGCCGGGTTCGCTGAAAGACTCGAGGACCTCTCGGGCGGCGAGGACCTGGAACGGGCGGAGCGCGAGCTGCGCGAGGAGGAGGAGAAGCTGCGGGAGCTCGCGGCGCATCACAGGGGACGGGCCAACGCCGACGAGCGGGAGGCCAAGAACGTGGACAAGGCCAGGGAGGCCATCGACAGCGGCGCAGAGGAGCACTGTCCCACCTGCCACAGGGAGTTCGAGAGCGGTGAGCAGGCGGAGATCTCCGACACCTTGAGGAGGCAGGCGGCCGCGATCCGACGCCGTGCCGACCGTGAGACCGCAGAGGCCGAAAAGCTTGCCGCCTCCGCGAACAGGACCGCCGAGAAGCTAGAGTCGGTCACCTCGAACCTGAGCCGCTGGCGCGAACTCCGCGAGGCGAGCGCCGGCGCCGAGTACCGCGCCACCACTCTTCTGGAGGCGCTCGAGAGAGGCAGGTCCGGCCTGGAGGAGCTCGAGACCCGCATCGCCGGCACGGAAGCCCCCACCGACGCCGACCTCGAAGCGTCCCGCGCCCGCTGTGACCGTCTGAGGGAGTTGCGTGACGCCCGCCCGCAGGTGAAGAGCCTCGCCACCGAGCACTCGAAGCTCACACAGCGCGTCGAGGAGCTCGCAGAGGCACTCGAAGAGCTGGCCGGCCTCACCTACGACGTCGAAGCGCACGAGGAGAAGCGGGAGGAGAAGGCCTCTCTCGAGCGGGCGCTCGGCAGGGTCGAGGAGCTGGAGCGGCGCCTCGCGACGCGGCCTGAGGTCGAGAAGGCGCTGCAGGCGGCCCGTCAGCTGGGGGAAGAGGCGGAGGCTACTGCGGAAGAGTTGCGGCGTAAGATCTCTGCTCTGAATTTCGACGACGCGGCTTATGAAGCTTCGGTGGAGCGCGTGACGGCGGCGGAAGAGAAGCACGCGACACTGCAGAACAAGCGGGCGTGGCTGGGGGGCGAATGGAAGGATGCGGACCACCGCATCGAGCTGGCCAGGACCGAGCTCAGGCGCCTCGACGACGACAGGAAGCTGGCCAACGAGAAGGCGGCCGCCGCCTCGCGCTTGGACGAGATGGACGGCCTCTTCACCGAGTTCTTCCGCAGCCTGACGGCGAGGGCGCGTCCGATGCTCGAGGTCGAGGCGTCCAACCTCGTGCGAGAGCTCACCGACGGCCGCTACGAGCGGATGGAGTTCGACGATAACTACCGCGTGAGGCTACTCGACCGCTTTGAGGACTCCTATTCCATCGAGCGCTTCTCGGGTGGCGAATCCGACGTCGCGAGCCTCTGTGCGAGGGTGGCGCTCTCCAGGATCGTGGCCTCCCGCGGCGACAACACTTTAGGCTTCCTCGTCCTTGACGAGGTCTTCGGGAGCCTCGACGCCGGCCGGCGCAACAACGTGCTCCTTGCGCTCGAGCGCCTCAAGCGTTCGTTCGGCCAGATCTTCATAATCTCCCACGTCGCCGAGGTACAGGAATCGGCCCTCGTCGACGAGGTCTGGATGCTCGAAGAAGACGAAGAAGGCAAGAGCACCGTCACGCGCGCGAACACGGCCATGACGCCGGTGCCAGGTGCCATCGCGGGCGCCGCCGGTGGTGCGTAGGCTTACGCCCCTTCGAGGCGGGCTCCTGGACCCAGATCATCCGCCAGCGCCTCGACGGCTCCCGCGTCGAGGTCCTTGACGCGCAGGGTTGACCCACCCGATCCGGAGGCGACTTCGGCAACGAAGGTCGCGAGCTTGAGGCGGCGCTGAAACGGGCTGCTAGCCACGCTGCGCGACTGCAGAGTGCGCCGGGGCGCCACGGAGGTCTTGCGCCCCAGGCCCCTGTGTCTCACCATCAGGTGATCACCTTCGAGGGCCCATCCGGCGTCCCGGTAACGGAGCGATCCGAATGCGGCGGAGGGTGGAATCAGGAGGAGCGAGAGGAACCACAGGGCCGACCCTAACACGATGAAGCAAACCAGTGCTGCGACGAAGGCGAGCAGGGCGGGGATCGTGGCCCTGAATACGTAACGTCGGAGGGCGCGTCGCGGGAGCGGCTTCAAGGCTGTATCGACGGCGAAATCGGGGGCTGCAACGGCCAGGAACTCCTGCACCTCGTCGCGGGGTAGGAGAGGAAAGAGCGTGGCCGAGACGCCCGCGTCTTCGCCGTAGCCGGCACTCTCGACACGCAGGGAGGCGAGGCCGAAAGGCTGGCGCAGGAGGCCCTCCGAGATCCTGACGGCCTGTATGCGGGCGAGCGGTATGGTCGCCTCGCGGCGTTCCAGAAGGCCGCGCTTGATGTACAGGAAATCTCCCTCGCGGGAGAGCGTGAAATCGGCGTAGGCGAGGACGGTTCCGGCTATCGCCAGGAGCCAGGCCAGGAGCACCCCCGCAGGCACCAGGATCAGGACGACCATGAGCCAGTTCGGCGCGAGGGTCTCGACGAGGCGCCGGACGAAATCCTCGGAGAGGAAGTCGTCCAGGAACTGAGACCCGACGGCGAGCACCGAGAAGGTGACCCCGATCTGACCGCTCGTCGCCCCTGCGAGCAGCAATTCACGCGTCGAGAGCCGCCGGAGAATCGTCGGACCCGCAGCCTCCTCCGACTCCTCTTTCTGGGAACCTTCGATCTCACGCCGCAGCGCCCGTGCCGCATCCCGGTCCAGCGCGGAGAGCGAGGCGTCAGGCTCGCTCACGCCTCCGCCCGCGGTCTCGATCCTTACCTCGTAGACGCCGAAGACGCGCTGGATGACCCCTTGCACGGTATCCACCGACTGGACGTGCTCTAGCGGTATCGTCCGTTCGCTCTTCTGAAAGACGCCCCGGCGCAACCGGAAGGAGTTAGAGGTGATCGCGTAGGTCGTCGCCCGCCAGGAGAGAAAGCCCCAGAGCGCCGCCAGGGCCGCCACGATGAGGAGACCGAGAAGGAACAGGGTTACCGTCCGCAGGCTGAACCCCTGGCTCATCAGTAGGACTACGCCGGGGATGGCGAGCCCGCTGATCCAGCGCCGGACCGTCTTTATGGCCCCGATAAGCATGGCGGCAGGGTGGAGATGATTCTCAGAGCTCATCCTGCTCCCTGGTCAGCTCCGCGATGCGGTCCCGCGTCTCGGCGGCGATGGGGGTCGAGAGCTCGGGGATCCGGTTCGGCCCGGCCGCGGTGTAGAAGACCACCGTCGAGAGCCCGAACCGGCGCTGCAGCGGCCCCTGCCTGGTGTCTACGTGCTGGATGCGGGCCAGCGGCACGAGCGTGCGGCTGATCCAGAGGATCCCACGCTGCAAATCCACCTCCTCAGGCCGAATCTCGTAGCGCCACCTCCTCCACCGCAAGCCCGGCGCCATCGCGACGACCACGCTGGCAAGCGCGAGGACCGCGAGCACGGGCAGAACCCCGAAGAAGAAAGACACGCCACCGAACCGCAACAGCGCCAGAGTGACGAAAACGGCTCCGACCAGGAGCGGCAGCATGTTGAGGGTACCCGTGATCCTCCACAGCGTCACCGCCCGCGGGTCGAGCCTCTCTGCAGGTCCGCCCTTCAAGAACTAGGCTGTGGGAAGGGCGGGACGCCCGCGCAGGTCCTTCGCGGCGAGCTGGCCGCAGGCGGCGTCTATTTCCTGGCCCCGGCTCGGACGAAGCGTCGCCGAGAGGCCTAGCTCTCTGGCATGCCTGAGGAACCTCCTGGCCTCCGCTTTCGAGGTGGCCGAAAAACCCGTATCCGTCCAGTTGAAGCGGAGCAAATTCAGGTGGTAGAGCGGGTGATCGAGGAGCTCCGCCAGGGCCTCGGTGTGGCGCGGCTGGTCGTTGACCCCGGCGAGCAGGGTGTACTCGAAGAAGAGCTTGCGGCGCGTGTGCGTTACGAAGTAGCGGCCCGCGTCCATCAGCTCGGTGATGGAATGGCGGGCTGCTACGGGCATGATCTCGCGCCGCTCCTCCTCGAAAGGGGTGTGGAGTGAGATCGCCAGATGAAACTGCTCCGGCTCGTCCGCGAAGCGCCGGATCTTCTCCACCAGCCCACTGGTCGAGACGGCGATGTGCCTCGCCGCAAGGCCGAAGCCGTCGGGGTCGTTGAGCACTCTTAACGCCCCGAGCGTCGCGTCATAGTTGAGCATCGGCTCGCCCATACCCATGACCACCACGTTGGATACCCTCTCCGGTGCGATATCGCGGGCGCAGACGAAGACCTGCTCGGCGATCTCACGCGCCTTCAGGTTCCTCTTGATCCCAAGTAGCCCCGTCGCGCAGAATGTGCAGCCCATCGGGCATCCGACCTGCGTAGAGATGCATACCGTGCGCCTGGCCTTCTCGGGGATCATGACCGTCTCTATGGCGTGGCCGTCGAGGGTGTAGAACAGATACTTCCTCGTACCATCGGTAGCCCGGGAGACACGCTCCAGGGTCAGAACGGCCGCCGGAGCCTTCTCGGAGAGCGCTGCCTGCAACTCTTTAGGCAGGTTCGTGGCTTCTTCCCAGTCCCGCACGAGAGAACCGGTGAGGGCTTCGTAGATCTGGCGTATGCGGTAGGAAGGTTCGTCTCTCTCTTCGAGGACCGCCTGCACATCCGGTAAGAACTCAGCCGCGTTCATGGTCAGGAGATTATACCGAGGGCCGCCCGTACACAAAATCGGCCGGGAAGTCGTGTTCGTAACGCTCTTCGTAACGCTCGGCAGACGGTCTTCCCGTAAACTGGTGTTGGATGTGTGGGTCTGTAAGAGATGAAGGTCTATGAGCGGTGAGTCTCCAGAATGAGGCGCCGGGTCGCTGTCTGGCTCGCCTGGTCGCTCGCCGGCCTCTCTGTGGCCATGTTCGTCGGGGGCTTGGTACTGTTCGTACTCGTCCAGGTTGCGCAGTCCCCTGGCGACCAGACAACCGCCACACCCCTCAGCGGTCTGTTGGCATTCGTGCCTTTCCTAGCCTTCCCGATTGTCGGGGCCCTGGTAGCTTCCAAGCGCCCCGGCAACGCTATAGGTTGGATCTGCCTAATCTCCGGACTGTTCTGGATGTCCTTCGCCCTGGGAGCTGCCTCCGACGCTTACGAGCTCGCGACGACGGGCACGGTAACGTCTTCGGTGAAGCTAGACGCGCTGCTGCAGGGAATCTGGGTACCGCCCGTAGGACTCCTCGGGATCTACATGATCCTGCTGTTCCCGGACGGGAGGCTGCCTTCGAGAAGGTGGCGCCCGTTTGCGTGGTTCGCCGGCGCGGTGATGGTCCTGATCCCGGTCGTCTTCGTTTTTACTCCGGGACCGCTGGATGAGCATCCGGGAGTACGCAATCCTTTCGGGTTGGAAAAATACCCCTGGTTACAGATCGTGGCTGTATTCGACCTATTATTGCTGCCCATATGCATCCTGGCTTCGGCGCTCAGCCTGGTGTTGCGCTACCGGCGGGCTGGGAGGGAGGTGCGCGAGCAGATCAAGTGGCTCGCCTTCGCCGCTTCGTTCGTGGGAGTGGTGTACTTTGGTAGCCTGATCACACAGCTGCTCTTCGCACCCGACGCTCTGAGTACCAACGAAACGCCGCCATTGTGGGTCTCGCTCGAGCAGAACATCACTTTCCTTAGTTACGCCGGGATTCCCGTGGCCGTAGGCTTCGCGATACTCAGGTATCGCCTCTACGACATAGACATCCTCATAAACCGCGCTCTGGTCTACGGATCTCTGACCGTCATGCTGGCGCTGGTGTATTTCGGAGGCGTAACGGTGACCCAGTCTGTATTGCAAACTCTCACCGGCCAGGGGAAGCTTCCGCAGCTCGCTATCGTGGCTTCTACCCTGGTGATCGCTGCCCTGTTCAATCCTCTGCGAAGACGTATCCAAGGCTTTATCGACCGCCGCTTCTACCGCAGGAAGTACGACGCTGCCAAGACGCTTGAGGCCTTCTCGGCGAAGCTACGTGACGAGACAGACCTGGACGGTCTGAATGCGGAACTTATAGCGGTCGTGCGGGAGACGATGCAACCCGAAAACGTCTCTTTGTGGCTGCGCCCCGATACGGTCTCACCGGGTCACGACGGACCTGACAAACCCGGCAACAGGCAGACGGGAGCGGTAAAGGGCTTGCAGCGGCGGTAGAATCTGTCGATGGACTTCCGTGGGGTAGACGTTCTGGATGTGTTCATAGTGCTCTTCGTCGTCATCGTCGTACTGCGCGGCGCGAGGACGGGCTTTCTCGCAGGCGTTTTCTCGCTGGTCGGCGTGGTCGTCGGGGCCTCAGTGGGTTCCAGGATCGCACCCTCCCTCATGCCCGAGGACGGGAACCCTATCTACGGTGCTGGCATAACCCTCGGGGGCATCCTCGCCTTCGCCGTACTCGGGGAGGTCGTGGCTAGGACGATAGGAGGTTCGATCAGGAACCGTCTCTCCAGCCCTACCTCCGAGGCATTGGACGGACTCGGCGGGGCGGCCCTAGGGTTCGCTCTCTCCCTCGTGCTGGTTTGGGCCGTCGGCGTCTTCGCCTTACAGTCACAGCCTCTCGCGGGGCTGCACCCGGCCGTGCAGAACTCCAGGATCCTGCAGTCCCTCAACGAACGAATGCCCTCAGGACTCCTCACGCGGGCCGTCGCCAACCTGGAGCCGCTGCCCCAGATCCGGGGTCCCGAACCAGAGGTGGCAGCCCCCGAAGGAAGTATCCTCAAAGATCCAGACGTGCGGGCGGCGAGCGCGCGTACGCTGCGGGTGACGGGTATAGCATGTGGCTACGGCGTGGAGGGCTCGGGCTGGATCGCGGGCCAGAACCTGGTCGTCACCAACGCCCACGTTGTCGCCGGAGAGTCGGCGACACGCGTGCAGGTCGGGGGGGCGGGAGAGCTCCTGCCTGCCAAGGTCGTCGTCTTCGATGAGAAGAACGACATAGCCGTTCTGCGAGTAGACCGTCTCGGCCTGACCCCGCTGCGTCTCGCGACGCCCCAGCCGGGCGAACCCGCCGCCGTGATCGGGTTCCCCGAGAACGGTCCGCTCGACATCGAGCCGGCCCGAACGGGGACGACGCAACGCGTCGTCTCGAGCGACGCCTACGACCGTGGCCCGGTGGAGCGCACCGTCACCAGCTTCCGCGTATACGTAAGGCCCGGCAACTCGGGCGGGCCCGCTGTCAACGCGAACGGGCAGGTCGTCTCGACCATCTTCGCCAGCCGTACCGACTCGGACAACTCCGGCTACGGGATCCCCTCCCGAATAGTCCACCGTTACCTTCAGGCCGCCGCCAGCCGTACCATCCCCGTCAGCACCGGGGGATGTGCAAATTAGCTGGTCAGCACGCTCCGGCTGACACCTGCGCTCGTCAGCATTTCAGCACGCCGCCTGAAGGGCGGCGTGCTGAAATGCTGACTAACTCTAAGCCGTCTCCTCTTGAATTATCTTCTCCAGAGCGAGCTGGCTTCTGTTGAGTTCGGCTTCGACCGTGGAGAGGCGGGCGAGGGAGGTCTCGCGCAGCCGATCGCGCTCGACCTCGCGGGCAACGGCTGAGGCCGCCTCCTGTATGGCCGTGACGGCGCTCTCCAACGTCAGCAGTTCTCGTTCGTCCATGGGACGGATCTTACCCGAAGCCATACCGTTCGTTGTTGCGCTTCGCGATCATGTACGCGTCGATCATGGCCCACAAGCCTACGATAGGGAGCAGTTACCAGCCGATCAAGACGGCCGTCAACGCACCGTTTATCAGCTGGATGATCATGAAGATCACACCCTTGCCTATCTGGCCGTTGTAGATCTGACCGAGCCCGGCGACGATGAG